>Ga0318562_10000466_pt1 | contig 18119 bp, 17 predicted proteins | sample GRESIP066b5f18_FD_203688 | JGI IMG/M metagenome (GOLD analysis project Ga0318562, IMG submission 203688) | Tropical soil microbial communities from Luquillo Experimental Forest, Puerto Rico - GRE.SIPMG.066b5f18 | ecosystem: Environmental > Terrestrial > Soil > Tropical forest > Bulk soil... | reverse complement strand
TGACGATCGAGGAAAAATTCCTGGTGCCCCGCTCGGCGCTCACAACGCTCATTCCGGTCGCCAGCACCGCAGGCGCAAGGCCGCGCTATCTGCGCTTCGAACGCCCGGCGCTCTGAACGAGAACTGCCGTGTTCAACCGGCCTTGGCCGGAACAGGGCTGAGCCATGGCCGTCCGAGCGAAAAAGCTCTCTCCAGCGTTGCCGCCAAGAGGCAGATTTTGAGAGGTTCGACCAGGACACCCTCGCCGGGAGCGCTCGGGCTGCCGAGGAGAAGCGAAAGAGCCTGCGCGATCACCTGCCAGGCATCGAGCTCATGGGCGCCGATGAGGCGGGTCATGCCGAGCCAGGCCCAGGCCGAGAGCCAATCAAGGACTCGATAGCTGACGATGAGCGTCAGCACGGGCAGCAGGCTCGAGGTGACGGTCAGGCGCACGCCATTGGCGACCGCGCGGTAGCGCTTGAGAAATCCAGCCGTGAAATGCGCCAGGAAATCGCGCAGGAAGCTCGGCAGCGATTGATACCACGCCATCGCCCGCGCCAGGCGATGCGCGCGCTCCTGTGGAGCCTCGGCGCGATGGACGTCATAGCCATAGATCAGCGCGGCGATGGTCAACCAAACGAGTGGAAAGAGGGCGTAGAAGAAGACCTGCTGCGCGCTTTCGAGGAAGGTCGACGGCGTATGCTCGATCGGGACGAAGATCACCGCGTGGGCAGCGCCGATCGGATGGATCAGCCATTCGAGAAGGCTGCGCGCATGGTCGAGGATCCCGGACTTGCCGAGCCAAGACATCGCGTCGTCCTTCCAGCGGGACAGCACATAGAGACCGATGAATGCCCAGTTCGCCTCGCACATGACGACGACGAGGTCGAGAATCGCGGCACCGCTGCGCTCGCGCATCGCTTTCGCCGCCCGTCGGACCAGAAAGGACAGGGCGACGGACAGGATGAGCCACCAGCCGCCGAGGATGTCGAGGGGCATGCCATGGGTGCCGAACGGGTCGAGCGTCAGCGCAAGGCGCGAATAGTCGCGGATCGTGTCGCCGAGAAATCCCCAGGCAGCATAATAGGCGAAGAAGGGAACGAGCGCCGCCGTGAGGACCGCCGCAAGGCGTGCAGAACCGCGATGAACTTGGCCGCGAACATCATGGCCTTGATCACCTTGGCCGCCATCATCCTGCGGCAGCGACTCTCGCGCCTGGTTGCGGGCAGCATGCAGCGCCGGCAGGCCTGGCCGCACGATCTCGAACATCGCGACGACGACGATCAGTTTCACCAGGACGACCAGCGTCAAGGTGACGAGACCCGCCAGGTGATTGAGGAAACCGACGCGTATCGACAGCTCCAACAGGAGCTCGCGCAGCAGGACACCTGCCAGCGCAATGAAGAGGAGCTGCGGCCAGAAGCGCGCCCATAGCCGTCCTGCAAGGATGATCAGCGGTCGCTCCTCTGGCGCATCGCCTCCCAGAACGCCTGGGCCGACATCCTCGTTCCATGGCGATTGCAACGGTTGTCCGTCAAGGACGTTCGCCTTCCTTCTCCCGCCTTGCGCGAGAAGGAAGGCGCTTCAGGCGTCCCTCAGCCCCATTGGCCGGCAGGCTGCCGCGTCGCGACGTTGAGGCGGTTCCAGACATTGATCAGCGAGATCTGAATGACGAGATCGGCGAGTGCGGCTTCGTCATAGTGTTTCGCGGCCTCGTCCCAGACAGCGTCCGGCACCGGGTCCGCGCGGTCGCTCAAGCGCGTGACCGCCTCGGTCAGCGCCAATGCGGCGCGCTCGGCATCGGTGAAATAGGGAGTGTCCCGCCAGGCCGCGACCGCGAAGAGGCGCTGATCTGTCTCGCCGGCCTTCTTCAGCATGCGCGGATGCATGTCGACGCAGACGCTGCAGCCATTGATCTGGCTCGCGCGCAAATGACGAGGCCGATGGTGCGCTCCGGCACGTCGCCCTTCCCCGCCGCGGCTCCGAGCGCTTGCAGGGCGTGCATCGCGTCCGGGACCGCAAAAGCGATATTGGTGATACGGGATTGCATGATCGGTCTCCTTCGCAGGCAAAATCAATAACTCACGATTATGGGAAAACGCATAACTCATGAGCTATGGATTGGTCAAGCGGGAGGCGATGGGTCCTGTGTCTGTACCGCATCACCTCATGCTGCGATGCGCACGGGATGACGGCGCTGGGTGATGACACTTGGGCAGCTGGACGATCGAACCTCCGGCGGGTCGTCCCGGACGCGATGCAACACGCAAGTGTTGCATCGCAGATCCGGGATCCATCCGTTGGGCCATGAACACCGAGGCGATGGATCTCGCGTCGGCACCGCACCACTTCGTGCCGCGGCGCGCACGGGATAACGCAGGGCTACGACGCGATGGCCCTGCGCCAGCCCCAGCCGCCGTTGAAGTCGCCATAGAAGCGCGTCTTGTCCATGCCGAGCTTGATGGGGTTGCTCGCCTCGCTCGGATCAATCCGCTGGAATAGGGGATCGACAAGGGCGGCGGGAGGGTTGCCGCCATCGTTGCGGATGGTCGGATTGCCACCTCGGTAGTAATCGCTCGGGTCGATGCGCATGGGATCGTCCTTGCTCTTCAAGGCGCGAATCTCGAACCAGACTTGATCCTTTGCGGCGGGCGGGGTTGTGGCGCCCGGCTGATCCCAGCCATGCACGCCGCCATAATGCAGGGCGCCGTCGGGGCTCAGCGCAAAAAGGGGGGGGTCTTCGGCGGATCCGGATAGGGATGATCCCCGTCACCCCAGGAGCGATAGGTCCGTCCGGGCAGCACCAGCGCTTGCCCGCCCCACCTCGCATCCGACGCTCCGGTATAGTTCGGACTGATAACCCACTGCTCATAGATCAGCGGCACGAGCGCCTCGTAGAAGACCCGCTTGGTGGTGACCGCGAGCGACTGCTTGAGCACGCGCTGCGCGACGGTGCTGAAAGCCCAGGAGCCATTGGCGTTGCTACCCGCCGGCTCGAGCTTGCCCCAATTGCTGACGAAGAGATCGGCGATATGGTCGAGCGTGTTGACCGTCTGGTTGAAGCGCTTGACCAACCGAGGAGATCGACGCGGTTCCAGATCTTGCGCGAATCCGGCCGGCTCGTGCGGCCTCTCCGTGATCCGTGGTCAGGATGGAGGCAAGGCCGAGCACATTGGCGACGATACCGAGCGGCGCCGTAAACTCGCCGACCGGCGTGAAGGCGAGAATCGATTCAGCGACGGCGAGCGAATAGCCGATGATGCCGAGCCAATCGAGGCCCGCTGTCTCCTGCGCATGGCGCCCAGCATTCGCCATGGCATCGGCGATCACCGCACGCGCGATCGCCTGCAAGTCGACATAGCCGCTGAAGCTGTTGTCCCGGAATATGTTCTGCCATTGCGTCACGATATTCTTGATGGCGGCGACGTAACGCATCTCCTTGGTGAGCTGATCGCGCAGTTCGTTGAATTCCGCCTCGGTATAGGCGCCGCTTGGCGCATAACGCATGCCGGCGACGGTCGCCGCGAGCCCGTCCCAATCGGCCGATTTCCTCAGCACATATTGCGGGCGGACATCGGCCTGCCCCCAGAGCGCCGAGGCGACCTGCGCCATCGCCACGACATGGCCTGCACCATCCGCAAAGGGCCATGGCTTCGACGCGCCGAACGCCATCTGCCAGAGCCGCGACACGTCGAACACGTCCGTCGCGGAGCCCGTCTCGACGGTCCATTGCCATTGCCTCGTCCTGACCAGCGTGCCGACGAGCCGCGGACGCGAGGTCACGTTGAAGGTCTGGCCCTGGACGAAGTTCCGACGCCCGTCATAGGGGTGCGAGCTTCCGACCACGGTGAGGCCGCCATTCGGCGTGCCGGCATTGTATTGCTCATAGCCGAAGGCCGCGACGATATCGTGGCCGGCACCGCTCGTCAGGACGCCGACCTGGCCGGCGACCGTCGAATAGCCTGGATTCCATACGCGGTAGAGCGCGTTCGCGGGATTGTCGGCGCCGTCCTGCGCGACGAAGACGCGCCCGTCCCAACTCGGAAAATTGATCGACTGTACGTCGTCATTGACCCAGCTCGGCGAGCCCGCGGGCGTGTTGCCCCACAATTGGCCTTGGCCGAAGGTCTGCAGGATTATCAGCGTGTTGCCGGGATAGTTGCGATTGAAGTGCTCGAGCGCGGCGGCGAGCCCCTTGACTCCATGGCCATAGGCGCCGCGCGCCGGATCGCCGGCATCGCCGTCGACCGCACCCGAATTGTAGATGATGAAGGTCGCGTTCGCGACCAGCGCCAGGCCGAAGTCGAGGACGACCAATTGCGCAGCGGTCATGCCATTGTCGATCAGCGCCGAATTGAAGGAACGATCACCGAGCTTGATCGTGTTGTGCGTATAGCCGTCCGAGCCCTGCGCTTCGGTGTCGATCGCCAAAGCCTGCGGCGTGACGAAGGAATAGGCGTTGCCGTCGACCATCTGGAAATAGCTGTTCAAGCTGCCGGCCTGGCCCGGCAATTGCGGCAAATATAGCGTCGGCGGATCGCCGCTATTCTGCCACGCCAGTCCAGCACCGAGCCCCTTGCGACCGATCAGGGAGAACTGGGAATTGGCCATGGTGGCCCAGCCATCCGGCGTCTCGGCGACCCCGCCGACTGAGGCGATGAGCTCGAGAAAACCCTTGCGGTCGAAGAGGCTGTCGCAACGCTTCGGATACCAGCGGGTCGGATAGTCGAACTGCTTGGGTAGCCACGCAACCATGATCACGATCTCATCGCCGGAGAGCGCATTGATCTGCGCCTTGGCCCTGGCGAGATCGGTCTCGCCATAGGCCGTGTTGCTGAGCTGTGTCAGCGTCGTCTCGTCGAGCACCAGGATGCGCAGCCAGACGCTCGTGCGCTGGTAGGTCTTGTCGCCGATACGCACCCCATAGTTTGCGGTGATCGTCTCGACCGGAACTCCCATCGGATCATCGGTCGGGGTTACGGCGATCTCCACTTCGTCCGAGCCCAGCATGTCGTCCGCAGGCGCAGCTGAGGCGCCGGTTGCAGGCGCAGCGCCCGCCGAGCGCTCGACGACATCGAGCCGCACATGATAGCGGCCGGGAGTGCGGGCTATGAAACGCGCCTGCCGCGAGGCCGCGTCCAGGATCTCGACGTCGGCACCCTCGGGCGCCTCTATGACCCGCCACGCGAAATCGAGGTTGCTCGATGCCAGAGCTGGCTTGGTCACCGAGCCGCCGAGCATCGCCGCGCGGCCCGCCGCGACCACGCGATCGGCGCTCGCGCCGACGAGCGGCGCCGTGCGCGGAATGTCGAAAGCATGGCGTGCGCGGTTGATCGCATAGGGTGCGCCGAGATGATCGACCGTGACCGCATTCTCCCCGAAATCGAGCCCGTGACGGGCGCTGAGATCGAGCCCTGTGGCGCCGCAAGTCTCCCGCCATGGTCGCGATGCTCGACGATGGCGCGGCCATTGACCGAAACGCGCTTCACCAGCGCTGTGGCGCCGTGCTCGAGAGCGAGCGGCGTCACCGCCGAGGTCTCGACCACCTGCCAGGCGGTGAAGCCAAAGCCGACCGTCTCGAGCGCAGCGCTCGATGGCTCCCCCACCGCCGCGAGAAACGAACCTCGACCGAGCTCGAAATCCCGCCCGCGCTCGAAGCGCGCACTGCGCACGCCCTCGACCGGCGCGGCGAAGCGCTCGGTCACGTCGAGGCCGTTCAGGCGCGCGCGAAAATCGGCGCCCGGGGCCCAGACGCTGACCTCGAGCTCCGGCGCCTCGGTCGCACACACGCGCGAACCTATCCGCGCCTCCGCGCCATGGCCGAGCTTGGCGCGGCCATCCACGACTTCGGCGCTCGGTCCGATCAAACGTGCCAAAACCGTGCCTGCCCGGCATGATGGCCGCTAACGCCCTGGGCGCGGCACTCAGTGGCAACACGTCCCCGGCGCCACGCCCGTGCGGCAAAGGCAAGACGAGGTGATCGGCACATCCGACTTGTCAAGGGCGGCAGCGAGCTTCATCTCCAGCGCCGGTCGTTCATCGCGCTCGCCGCGCAGCCGCAGGCATTCGACGAGCCCGTGCAGCGCCCAGACATTATCGGGGTGCTGCGCGCAACGCTGCACCTGCCCCGACAGGCCGAGGTCGTCACGATAGACCTGCTCGGCTTCCTCGACATGGCCCTGCTCGAGCAGCAGTGCTGCGAGCGCATGACGCGGCGGGTGCATCCAGGCCCAAGGTTCGGTGTAGGACAGGTTATCGTCGAGCTCGACCGCGCGCCGCAGATGCGCGAATGCGATCTCATGCGCCCCCTTGTGATAGGCGAGTTCGCCATCGAGGAGCGCCGCGCCCACTTCGAGCGATGCGCGTGCGGGATTGCTGAGGAAGCGTCGCTCGGGCGCAATCTGCTGGAGGTGGCGATGGAAGCGCTCGCGCTCGGCTTCGGCCTCTGCGAAGGAGCGCAAAGTCGCGTGCGCCACGCCTTTGGCATAATGCTGCAACGCCGTGGTCATGACATAGAGGCCGGCGTCGTCGGCCATCGGCTCGTCAATGATGTCGCGCCAAAGCCCGAAACGCACCTGCACATGGGAGCGCATGGCGCGATAGCCTTCGACCGTCTGGGTGAATTTCGGCCGATCCGGCAGAGCGACGACCTCGCGGGTCATCAGCCTGCGCACCTCGCCGGCGGCCCAAAGCGCCGGCCGTGCCTGGCCGAGCAGCATGCAGGCATGCATCATCAGGTGCAGATCATGGCCGCAGCCGAGGAGATAATAGGTCGGCTCGTCGGTATAGGCGAGGTAGAGGTCGTTGGCCCTGATCGCTTTTTCGCTCGCACGCTTGGCCCGCTCATATTCGCCGCAGAGCACATGGATATGGGCCGGCATATGGTTCATATGGCCGGCGTCCGGGCACATCTCGCCGAGGAGGTCGGCCGAGCCCATGGCGCGCTCCGGCATCGCTGACATCTCCAGGAGGTGGATGTGGAGATGCAAGATCGCAGGATGCTGCGGTATCCGCGCCTCTTCGGCCGAGGTGAGCGCACGGTCGCAGGCGGAGAGCGCCTCGAGCGCGCAGGAGTTCGGCGCCGGCTCCCCGGTCTTCAGGTCCCACAGCCGGCGTACGGTGCGCATCATCAGGGCCTCGATGAAGAGCGCGGCGACATCCTGATCGTCCGGAAAGCGTTGATAGACACGGCGCATCTCGAGCGCGTAGGTATTATCCCACTGCTCAAACTCCGCGAGCGGCACAGGGTGAGGCTTGGGGAAGCGTGACGCGAGCGCCGCGATCAACTGGCCCTCGACCTCGGTAGCGCGGTCCGCATGCGCGAGCGCCATCTGCACATGCTCGAAGCAGCGCTTCGTCGCACGGAGCCGCTCGGTCGGCCCCTGCTCCTTCCAGGTCAGGTTGTAAAATGGCCCGGCCGCATAGGCGATGCCCCAATGAACCATGGGGCATGTGGGGTCGGTCTCGAGGGCCCGCACGAAGCACTTGATGCCCTCGTCGTGATTGAAGCCGTAGCACCAGTTGAGGCCGATATCGAACCAGCGCTGCGTCTCTGGCGCCGTGGTCGAGATACGGCGCCGGTACGAACCGAGGTCGAAGCGATCCATGGCTCCAGTCTCACGGATATTGTTCCGCGAGTAAACCGGAGCGCGTGACACCGCGTCGAATCTCGGCGGGCCTCCTGGACAGCGATCCTTCAAGTCGTTCTAATGGCTTTTGGGTCAAGTCGGCCGTGTGCCAATCCGGCCCTTGCTCTCAGAGACCAAGCCAAGAAAGACTCGTTCAAGAAAGACCCGTTCAAGAGAGACCGAGCCAGCATCTGCGTTCATACCAAGTCTAGCTTTCGTACCAGCCGGGAGACGAGCGTCATGACCGACAACGACAAGCCCACGGAGATGAGGACGCGCCTCGGGGGGATGAGCCGCCGGGAGTTCATGCGGCAGAGCCAAGGACTCGGTCTGTCGCTGCCGCTGCTGAGCGGCCTCGCCCCCGCATTGGGCCTCGGGCTGACGACGTCGCCCGCCAATGCTACGACGGCCGGACAATGTGTCCTCGGCGTCACGCAGGAGGCGGTGAATTTCAACCCGCTGCTCTATGTGAATACCGGCGTCGAGACCTCCGTCGAGTTCATCGTGTTCGACGCCCTGTGGAAGCTCGATCCCGACGGCAAGTTCGTTCCCAATCTCGCGGCGGAAATCCCGACAGTAGAGAATGGCGGCATCAGCAAAGATGGCCGCAGCTTCACGATCAAGCTGCGCCCCGAGGCCGCCTGGCATGATGGCACGCCCTTCACCGCGGCCGATGTCGTCTTCACACTCGGTACTTTGCTGAACCCCAAGGTCACCGTGCGCAGCCGCAACGGCCACGAGCATGTCGAGAGCTACGAGGCCGCCGACGACCATACGGTGAAGATCAAGCTCAAGGATGACTTCGCCCCCTATCTCGTCTCCTGGCAGAAGACGAGCATCATTCCGAAGCACATCCTGGCAAGTGTCCCCGACATCAACACGGCTCCATTCAACACCCAGCCGGTCGGCACCGGGCCGTTCAAGTTCAAAAGCCGGGTCGCGGGCAGCCACATCGAATTCGAGCCCAACGCGAAATATCACGGCGGCGCGCCCAAGCTCGCCTCGCTCGTCCAGAAATTCGTGCCCGATCAGCAAACACTGTTCGCGCAGTTCCAGACGAGCGAGGTCGACATCTTCGACACACAAGGCATCCCGCCGCTCCTCTACGCCAAGGCGAAGACCCTGCCCGGCTCGCATATCGAGCTCAGCGCGTCGCCCTTCGTGGAGTTCATCTATTTCAATTGCGGGAAGCCGCAATTCGCGGATAAGCGCGTACGCCAGGCGCTCTACATGGCGATCGACAAAAAGACCTGGATCGACGCGGTCTATTACGGCGTGCCCATTCCCACGCTGAGCTATCTGTCGCCGCGGCACTGGGCCTACAACAAGAACCTGAAGGACCCGGGCTACAATCCGGAGAGGGCCGCGGCCCTGCTCGACGAGATCGGCTGGAAGGTCGGCGCCGATGGGGTGCGCGCCAAAGACGGAGTGCGGCTCGCCTTCAGCATGTCGACGACGGCCGGCAACAAGTCCCGCGAGCAGGCCCAGCAGGTGGTGCAGCAGCTCTTCAAGAAAATCAACGTCGAGATGACGATCAAGAACATGCCGGCCTCGGTGGTCTGGGGCGACTACACGGTGAAGAGCGAGTTCGACACCTTGATGGTCGGATGGGATCCTCTGCTGTTTCCGGATCCGGACTATACCGACCGCATCCACTCCAAGCTGATACCCGCCAAGGGCGGCACGGGCTCGAACTACGTCCAGTACGAGAACCCGGAGATCGACGCGCTCTGCACCAAGGGTGTCGCGACCGTAGGCCAAGCCGAGCGCAAGGCGATCTATGATCGCATCCAGGAGATCCTGCTCGAGGATCTGCCATTCGCTCCGATCTTCGCCTATCAGGTGATCATCGGCGTCAAGGATCGCGTGAATGGCTATCGGGTGAACCCCTATACTCCGATCAATTCCTGGAACACCAATGAGTGGTCCGTGAGCTGACCTGAGCCAACGCCTGAGGGGCTCGTGACGCGATATGTCCTGAACCGTCTCGGCCAGTCGCTGCTGCTGCTCGTCGGCGTGTCGATCATCGGCTTTGCCCTCATGCATCTGGCGCCTGGGGGGCCGCTTGCCGTCTATACGCTCAATCCGACGGTCACCGCGCTGGATATCGAGCGGGTCAAGCATCAATTCGGCTTGGACCAGCCCGTCTATGTGCAATACTTCAAATGGGCTGGCGGCCTCGCGACCGGAAACTGGGGCTATAGCTTCTTCGGCGGGCGTCCGGTCGCCTCCATCGTGATCGAGCGGTTTCCGGCGACCCTCGAGCTGATGGGATCGAGCCTCGCGCTCGCATTGATCATCGGGGTCGCGATCGGGATCGTCGCGGCGGTGCGCCGCAATTCCTGGATCGACTACGCCACGACGACGGCGGCGATGCTCTCGCTGTCGCTCCCCACATTCTGGTTCGGGCTCCTTGCCATCTACCTTTTCGCGCAGACGCTCGGCTGGTTCCCGGCGGGCGGCATCGCGAGCACCGGCGGAGGCGGGTTCGCGGACCGGCTACGGCATCTGGTTCTGCCCATGCTCGTCCTCGCCTTCGTCCTCGTCGCGCAATGGAGCCGCTATACCCGCTCCGCCATGCTCGACATCCTCGACCAGGACTTCATGCGCACGGCGCGCGCCAAGGGGCTGAGCCCGGCCCGCATCCTTGTGGGCTATGGGCTACGTGCCGCGCTCGTTCCGCTCGTCACTCTCGCGGGTCTCCAGCTGCCGCTCCTGGTCGGCGGCGCACTGGTGACCGAAACAGTGTTCAGCTGGCCAGGCATGGGGCTCCTCTTCGTCAACGCGCTCGGCACGCGCGACTATCCGGTCCTGATGGCGATCCTGATGGTCGGAGCGGTCGTGGTCGTGCTCGGCAACCTCCTGGCCGACGTCGTCGCGGCGCTCATCGATCCGCGCATCAAGCTCGCCCATGGCTGACGTCCTGCTCGCCGAGATCGCCGCGGTCGCCCCCTCCGGGCGGGCGCACGTGCTGCGGCGCTTCCTGCGGCACAGGCTCGCGGTCCTCGGCCTGATCGTGGTCGCGATCCTGGGTTGCGCGGCGGCCGGCGCGCCTTGGCTCGCGCCCTACGAGCCGGACGAGGTCGCGATCACCCAACGCTACTCGCCCCCCTTTAGCGAGGGGCGGTTCCTGGGCGCCGACGATCTCGGCCGCGATGTGCTGAGCCGTCTGATGTATGCCGGGCGCATCTCGCTCTCCGTCGGCATCTCGGCGATGCTGGTGACGCTCGTCGTCGGCTTCTTGGTCGGCGCCTTCGCGGCCTATCTCGGCGGCTGGGTCGACACGATCCTGATGCGCCTGACCGATGTGATGCTGTGCTTTCCGAGCGTGTTCCTGCTCTTGTTCGTCGCAGCCTTCGTCACCCCGAGCCTCGCATCGATCGCGCTGATGATTGGGCTCACCTGCTGGATGGAGATCGCGCGCATCGTGCATGCGCAGATCCTCGCGCTCAAATCGGCTGATTTCATCGCCGCCGCCCGCATGGCGGGGGCGCCTGCCTGGCGCATCGTGCTGCGCCAGATCCTGCCGAACACGCTCGCCCCGATCCTGGTCGCGGCGACCTTGAACACCGCAAATGCGATCCTGCTCGAAAGCTATATCAGCTTCCTCGGCTACGGCATCCAGCCTCCGGAGGCGAGCTGGGGCAACATGCTGACCAATGCCCAGAGCGACTTCCAGGTCGATCCCTGGCTCGCGGTCTTTCCGGGCCTTGCGATCACGCTCGCGGTCGCGAGCTTCAATTTCATCGGTGACGGGCTGCGCGACGCCCTCGATCCGAGAGTGCGTGACTGAGGTGGCGCATGGCTAGCCTGCTCGATGTCAGGAACCTCTCAGTGAGCTTCGGCCGCAACCCGGCCGTCGACGGCGTCTCCTTCACGCTCGCCGAGAGGGAGACTCTCGGCCTCGTCGGCGAGAGCGGCTGCGGCAAGTCGACCACCGCGCTCGCCCTGATGCGCCTGACGCATCATGCGCGCATCGAGGGCGAGGCGCGCTTCGGCGAGCGGGATCTGATGCGGCTCGACGATGGCGCGATGCGCCGCGTGCGCGGCTCCGAGATCGCGATGATCTTCCAGGACCCTGGCACCGCGCTTCATCCGCTCATACGGGTCGGCGAGCAGGTCGCCGATGTGATGCGCGCCCAGCTCGGCATCTCGGCGGCCGAGGCGCGCGCTCGCGCTCTCGAGCTCTTCCGCAAGGTTGGAATCGCTGCACCCGAGCAGAGGCTGCGCGCCTATCCGCACGAGCTCTCGGGCGGCATGTGCCAGCGCGTGATGATCGCGGCCGCCATCGCCTGCTCGCCGCGCCTTCTGCTCGCCGACGAGCCGACGACGGCTCTCGATGTCACCGTGCAGGCGCAGATATTGGAGCTGATCCGCGAGGTGTCGAGCGAGGCCGGCATGTCGGTCATCCTCATCACGCATGATCTCGGCGTGGTCGCGGGTATGACCGACCGCGTCGCCGTCATGTATGCGGGACGCATTGTCGAGACCGCCGCGACCGATCGTCTCTTCGCACAGCCGATGCATCCCTATTCGCGCGGCCTTCTCGGAGCGGTGCCGAAGCTCGATGGAGGCTGGGACGAGGAGCTCACCACCATTCCGGGCACGGTGCAGGGTGCAGCTCTGCAGGGGGGCTGCCGTTTCGCTCCGCGCTGCCCGCTGGCGGGTGACATGTGCCGGCGCGATCCGCCTCTCGAAGAGATCGCGGAAGGACATTTTGTGGCCTGCTGGAAAGCCAGATGAGCCTCGTCGAAGCCATCCGCCTCGAGCGCCACTATGCGCTCGGCCACGGACGGGTGCTGCGCGCGCTCGACGGGGTGGATGTCGCGATCGGCAAAGGCGAGACGCTCGGCCTCGTCGGTGAGAGCGGCAGCGGCAAGAGCACGCTCGGCCGCACCCTCGTCGGCCTGCAGCAACCCACTATGGGAAACGTGCGCTTCGACGGCATCGACCCCATGACGGCCGACCGTGCGACGGCACAGCTGCTGAGGCGACGTCGGCAATTCGTGTTCCAGGATCCATCCGGAGCCCTGAACCCGCGCATGACCCTCGGCGCGACGCTCACCGAGCATCTGCGCGTGCAGGGCTGGGACCGGAGCGCGACGCGAGCCCGCGTGCCCGAGGTGCTGGAGCAGGCGGGCCTTGGGGCCGCTTTCGCTGGGCGTTACCCCCATGAGATCTCCGGTGGCCAGCGTCAGCGCGCGGTGATCGCTCGCGCCATCAGCACCGATCCCGATTTCATCGTCGCCGATGAGCCGGTCTCAGCGCTCGACGTCTCGACACGCGCCCAGATCATCAATCTCCTGCGCCGCCTGCAAAGCTTGCGCGGGCTGACCATGCTCTTCATCAGCCATGATCTGAGCGTCATCGCGCATAGCTGTCGCAGAGTGGCGGTCATGTATCTCGGAAGGATCGTCGAGATCGCGCCGCGCGAGGCGCTGTTCAAGGAACCGCTGCACCCCTACACGGCAGCCTTGCTATCGGCCATTCCGCTCCCCGATCCGCCGCGGGAGCGCCGGCGCAGGCGCATCATCCTCTCGGGCGAGACGCCTGATCCCACGGACGCGCCCCAAGGGTGCCGCTTCCATCCGCGCTGTCCCATCGCCACGGAGATGTGCCGGCGCGTCGATCCACAGATCAGCATGCTCGCGCCCGATCACGGTGTGGCCTGCCATCACCCCGGAAAGATTGCCGCGCGAGCCGAGCCCGCGACAGGCTAGCGCCATGGCGCGCAAGGCTGCCGCCGCGCCTGTCCATCCTCAACGCAGGGCATCACATTTGGAAATTCGGGTCATCCCTGGCGCGGTGCAGCGCGGAGCGGTGCGCCGCAGACTCGGGATCGGTCAGCAAGTATGCCCCAAGTCTGGCCCCTGGTCCCGGATCTGCGAAGCAGCATTGCATGCTCCATCGCGTCCGGGACGACCAGCACATTGAAGATTAACTCAAATGCGATCGCCCTGGTCATCCGCGCGAGGCGGGAGGGCGCTCGTCGGTTCCTCAGGGGCATGCGGCGCCGCCCCGCTTCGTCATCAAGCGCACCGTGTCGATCAAGGCGCTGAGCTTCGGCGCCGCGGAGGCGCCGCGCGGGAAATAGAGGAAGAGCCCGGGCTCCTCGAGCGCTGTCTCGGGTAGGACCTGGCGCAGCCGGCCGGCCCGTATATCGGCCCGCACCAGCGGCTCGAAGATGTAGCAGAGACCGATGCCGGCTAGCGCAAGCTCGCGGGCCTGAAGCGCGTCGTTGACGATGGTGGTGCCCGAAACATCGACCGCGATATCCCGGCCGCTTTTGCGCAGCTCCCAGCGATAGAGTGCCTCGGAGCGGATCAGCCGGTAGCCGATGCAGTTGTGGCGGGCGAGCTCCTCAATGCGGCGCGGCCGCCCCCTTTCGGCGAGATAGGCCGGCGCCGCGACGATGATCGCCTCGAATGGCGGCGTGAGGCGCACCGCGACCATGTCCTTGGCGATCATCTCGCCGAGCCTCACGCCCGCATCGAAGCCGCCCGCAACCACATCCGAGAGCGCGTCGTCGACGAACACCTCGATGCGCAACTCCGGATAGAGCCGGCCCATCCGCGACAGCAAAGGCTTGAGCGCCATGGGCATGGCGAGCCGCGGCGCATTAATGCGCAAGAGGCCGGTCACCTTCCCCTTCGCGGCCTGCAGGCGCTCGAGGCTCTCGGCGATCCCGGACAATGCCGGCGTCAGCGTCTCCAGCAGGGCCGAGCCGGCTTCGGTCAACGCGACGCTGCGCGTGGTGCGTGCAAAGAGCGGCGTGCCGAGCCGCGTCTCGACGAGGCGCACCGCATGGCTGACGGCCGAAGGGCTCATATTCAGGGCAAGCCCCGCCGCGGCGAAGCCGCCCCTCTCGGCGACAGCGGCGACGACAGGCAGATGGCCGAGCAGGTCGCGATCCATTCATGCATGATATCGCATAATGCACGCGCAATAAGCTGTCTTATCGTCGACAGGTCGCCGTGCCACTTTGGCCCGCAACGCCGACAGCTTCCATGAGGACCAACCATGAGGACCGCGCCAGCCTCCTATTTCACCCTCGGGCGCAGCGGCCTGCGCGTCAGCCGCCTCGCGCTCGGCACCATGACCTTCGGCACGGATTGGGGCTGGGGCGCCGACAAGAGCGCGGCTCGCGCCATCTTCGATGCTTATGTCGAGTCCGGCGGCAATCTCTTCGACAGCGCCGATCTCTATGTTGGCGGCACCGCCGAGAGCTGGCTCGGAGAGTTCATCGCCGAGCGCAAGCTACGCGACAAGGCGGTGATCGCCACCAAATTCAGCTTCAACGCCGAGCTCGGTAATCCGAATGCCGGCGGCAATGGCCGCAAGGCGATGCTGCGCGCCGTCGAAGGGTCGCTCGGGCGGCTCGGCACCGACTATATCGACCTCTATCTCCTGCATAGCTTCGACCGCGTGACGCCGGCCGAAGAGGTCATGCGCGGCTTCGACGACCTCGTCCGCTCGGGCAAGGTGCGCCATGTCGGCCTGAGCAACACCCCATCCTGGTACGCCTCGCGCGCTCAGACGCTCGCCGAATGGCGCGGCTATGAGCCGCTCTCGGCGCTGCAGCTCGAATATTCGCTCGTCGAACGGCATATCGAGGACGAGTTCGTGCCGCTCGGCGTCGAGCACGGCATAGGCATCATGGTCTGGAGCCCGCTCGCGAGCGGCCTGCTCAGCGGCAAATATCGTGCGACTGCAGCAGGCGGCGAAGGTGAAGGGCGGCTCGCCACCATGGCGGGGACGGATAATCCGGCCTTCCGCAAGTTCACGCCACGCAACTTCGCAATCCTCACGGCTCTCGAGGCAGTCGCCAAGGAGACGGGCCGCAGCATGGCGCAAATCGCCCTGAACTAGGTCGCGAACCGGCCGGGGGTCGCCTCGGTGATCATTGGCGCGACCAGGCTCGCGCAATTGCAGGACACTCTCTGCGCGCTCGATTTCACGCTCGACGCCGAGCTCACGCAGCGCCTCGACGCCGCAAGCGACAGGGAGCCAAGCTACCCCTATACCTTCTTCGAGCCTCAGATGCAGGCGATGGTCCATGGCGGCGTCGCGGTCGGCGACAAGCCCTCAGGCTACCGGCCGAGGCCTGCGGCCACGAGCGTTGCGGCGAGCCTGCGGACCGCGCCGGCCGATCGCTGATGCTGCCGCGGCGCCGCTATGAGACGCGGTCAGCTCCAGCCAGGGAAGCGATCGGGAAGCAGCCAATCCTGCTTGGGATTCCCGTCACGCGACAGGATGGCTTCGACGAGCCATCGCGCAGTGGCGGGTGCGGCATGCATGCCGATCGAGCCCATTCCGCCATGGATGAAGAGCCCCTCTATCGCGGTGCGTCCGGCAACCGGCATCCCGTCGGAGAGCATCGGTCGGTTCCCCGGATAGACATTCTTCACGCTCAGCGAGCCGAGGCCGGCAATCATGCGCAGAGCACGCGCGGCGATGCGGCTCGGCATATCCGTGTTGCGTAGAAGATCCCGGAAAGCGGGTTGGACCGAGGCGCCAAGGCGTGCATCGCCACCCCGCATCGGGTTGAGGCAAATCGCTTCGACCCCCGGCCGGTCGTCACGTTGCGCGGCGACGTCCGCCAGTCCGCGAAGCGACATGCGCCGCCCGAGCTCTTCCTGATCCGGCCAGGTCAATTCCTCGACGATCCAAGGCAGGGCAAAGTCGAGCTTGCCGAGCTGAATCAGCCAACCCCTGCCGGCAGTGAACGGCAAGCCCGGCAGCGGACCGTCGCCGACCGTTCGCCGCAACAGATCCGTCATCCACAATCCGTTCGCGATGAAGACCATGTCGGCTGACCTGATGCCCTGATCCGTCAGGACGCCCTCGACTTTGCCACCTCGCGAAACGATCTGCGCGACGCGCACCCCCGTCTCGATCCTGGCCCCCGCCTCGCGTGCCGCATGGGCGAAGGCATGCGTCGCGCCCATCGGCTCAAGCGTCCAGGCCCGCCCGACGAAATAGCCGCCGGCGACCTTGAAGCCGAGCCGGGGGTGGTCGCGAGCGAGCTCTGGTCCGGCGACTTCCTCCATCTCGACGCCGGCCTCTCTGTAGCGCTGCGCGACGGCGGAGGCTTGCGCGAAACGCGCTTCGTCCTCGGAGATGAGTAGATGGCCGATCCTAGCGAACTCGAACGGAACCGGTCCGCCCGCGAGCTCGGCATAGACTTCGACGGAGGCGTCGAGCAATTCCACGACCTCCTTCTGGGGCCCGCTGAGCAGCGTTCCGGTGTTCCGCCCGGAGGATTCGGCGGCGACCGCGTTCTGCTCGAGGAGCGCGACCTTGACGCCGCGCGCGGCAAGTTCATAGGCGAGCGTGCACCCGGCGATGCCGCCGCCGATGATGATCGCATCCGATGGCCGTCCCTTTGGACTGAAGTCCGTCGCCAAGCGGGTCATGCGTTCCTCCATCCCTTATCGCCGTATTCGAGCCTGCTCACATCGCCATCGGCCGGATGGAAGGCGGCACCCTTCGCCGACCGCCATGCGTGCGTTCGGTCTCTTGCGGATACTCGTATACGAGGATACCCGTGTGCGGCAAGCGAATTTCTGATAGACGAACGGAATCGGGTCGCGAGAGGAAATCGGATGGATGAGTTGGCAGGGCTCTCCGGAGCCGCGATGCCCTCCCCCCAGACAGTTGCGGAGCGAGTCGCCGGCCTCCTGCGGGAGGCGATCGCCAAAGGGGCGTTGAAAGCGGGAACCGTGTTGCGTCAGGACGAGCTTGCGAGCCGCTTCGGCTTCAGCCGCATGCCGATCCGTGACGCGCTGCGCCAGCTCGAGGCCGAGGGCATCGTGTCGATCCATCCGACACGCGGGGCGTTCGTCGCCCCAATGGACCGAACCGAGATCGGTGAGATCTACGCCCTGAGGAAGCTCCTCGAGGCCGAGGCGCTGCGGCTTTCCTGCCCGAATCTGACTGGAGACAAGCTCGACGAAGCCGCTTCGGTTCTGGACCAGATCGACGTCGAACCGGATGTCGGGCGATGGGGAGCGCTGAACCGTGTGTTTCACCTCGCGCTCTACAGTGCCTGCGGCAATGCGCGCCTTCTCGGCCTGATCGAGGCGCAGCATAATGCCGCCGATCGCTATGTACGCATCTTGCTGTCGAATCTCGACTATCGCTCGCGGTCGCAGTCCGAGCACCGCAAGCTCCTGGCGGCCTGCCGAAAAGGCGACGTGGAGCGAGCCGTCACCTGGCTGACGAAACACCTGCGCGAAGGCAGCGAGACGCTCGTTCGCTCCATCAAGTGAGATCCTCGGCTCGCGCGTGTTGATCCGCTTCGCGGCCCAGATCGACGCTGGAGCCGCGCTTTCACGCAGGGCAACCGCATTCAGAGATATGTGGCCATCTCGGTCTGCGGCGCAGCGCGAAGCGGTGCGCCGCAGACCCGGGATCGGCCGGTAAGTCTGACCCCAACTAGCGCCCATGGCCCCGGATCTGCGAAGCAGCATTGCAGGCTGCATCACGTCCGGGACGACCCGCATGTTGAAC
>Ga0318562_10000465_pt1 | contig 18162 bp, 21 predicted proteins | sample GRESIP066b5f18_FD_203688 | JGI IMG/M metagenome (GOLD analysis project Ga0318562, IMG submission 203688) | Tropical soil microbial communities from Luquillo Experimental Forest, Puerto Rico - GRE.SIPMG.066b5f18 | ecosystem: Environmental > Terrestrial > Soil > Tropical forest > Bulk soil... | reverse complement strand
ACCTATGACCTCGTGGCTCAAAAGAACGTTTTATATTTGCGCAATATCTTAGTTTCATCGCTTTAGCGTGTGGACAGGGCTATCGAGTTCTAATTATCTTGTTTTGAGGGCGTATTATCGTCATTGCGAGCGCAGCGTAGCAATCCAGGGCTGAATGGCACGATGGCTGGATTGCCACGCGCTACGCGCTCGCAATGATGATAATATGCCCTCAAAACAGGATAATTAGAACTCGATAGTCCCGGTGCATGTCGATAGGAAGTATATATTTGGGTGTAATTTTATTGAAGATATTTAAAAGATATTTAAAGCTACCTATGACCTCGTGGCTCATGGGTTTCTTAGAAAGGGCAGCCTCGTAACTTTAAATTACGAGGCTGAATTTATCATGAGCGCGCTAATTTATGCCCTTTGATATTTTAATCTCTTGAGCAAGCTTGGCTACCTGGTCGGTGTTTGCTTTCCATTCTTGTATAAAAGGCGCTTTTCCTGCAGATTGATAATAAGCGATAAAGAGAAAATAGGGTTTGCCGTTTATTTCGCCAAACTTCTTATCCACGCTCGGGGCAGCTGCTACATCCGGCAAACTATCTTGGAAATTATCTTCTTTGGAAGTTTTTCTCAGCCAAACTCCAATGAGTGGAGCACCGAATTGCTGGGCGTGTTGAAAATCTTGAGGGGTATCTGGTCGAGCGCCTGACACAAAGTCAAGATAAATAGAGAGAACTGTATTTTTATCGCTCAGAGCGCCATCTCCTGGCGCTACAACATGAATAGTCTTATCGTTAAAATGCTTTTGTAGTTCAGGCTGCAGCCAATTCTTAAAAAGAAGAGTTTCATCATCGTTAGGATTTTGAGGAGTAACGACAATATATAGATCTTTCTGATCTTTGGATTTATGTTTAGATTTTTTCGAAGAGTCTGGCATAGGCTCAGTTTTGCAGCCACAAAAAACCAATGCAGCCAGTGCTGCGTAAGCGAATGTTCTCATGAGGAAAGATGCATGCAACTTAAACATAATATATCCTGTAAAATTTATCTAAACTTATATAACAACAAAAGATAACAGCGTGCTTTCGAACAGTCAATCAAGACCTAAATCCCTAAAAAAAAGCGCCTTAAGGCGCTTTGAAATTACGAATAAGAAAAAAACTTAGCTCTTGGCTTCTTCTTCTTCAACTTTTTCAGCAGGAGCGGCTTCTGCTTCAGCTTCTTTGGCAGCTTCAGGGGTAGCTTCAGCAGCGGCTTCTTCAACAGGAGCAGCGTTATCTGCTGTGGGCTCTTCTTTGACTTCTTCTACAACTTCAGCTTTTTCAACGATTGCTTTGAGATTATTCAAACCTAAGAGCATATCTTTGCCAAGCATTGATCCCATGGAAAGAGCCATCCATTTTTCAAAAATATTTTTGTTTTGGCCGCGATCGATCCAGGTAACCTTGGTTTGTCCTTCTACGCTTTCAAAAGCAATTTCGCCTTGTAGATTGGATTTAATGCGTCCCATATCGATGAATAAGTCATAGCTAATACCTGTTTCAGGATTGGCTTTAGTAATTTTCAACCAACCAGTGCCCATTTTGTTGCTGGTCCAGTTTTGTTGGGCGCCTTCACCAAACTCAGCACCTTCGTAGGTGTATTTCAAAGAAGTATCTTTAGTGTCGTTCCAAGGGGACCATTCAGGCCACTTAGTTAGATTGGCAACGGAATCATAAATGCGTTCTTTGCTAGCCGAAATAGTTACTGATTTGCTCACTTCCCAAGTATTTGGCAAAAACAAGCCTACTACAATAAAAAGTGCGCCTAGTGCCACTACTGCGATTAATATATTCTTTAGTGCTTTCATTTATAAAACTCCTCTAATATTGCACAAATTTTGTTGAGTATAGTCTTATTATTTAAAAGCATCAATGGGGGACCCATTGAGTCCCTGGGTATTCAGAAAAAGCTTGTTTTTCGTATAATAAATAAGTTGTTTATGGGAATTTTAATTTTTTAAATTTACCGTGATCTTCTGGGTGTTCAATTTGTTTATCTTTTTTAGCATCCATTTGGCGGGCAGCTTTGCGCGCATGAGCACCATGTCCATCACTATGATCCCCATAGCGAGCAATGAGTTCTGCGTTATTATAGCCCTCGCAATCCCGGTGTAACCATTGTATGGCTGGATGAGCAAAGACAGCGCAGCGATCGCCTTGGTTGAGCACGCATCCTTCGCATTGTTTAACTGGTTTTGGGGTCTTGCTGGTCATAGCCTGCCTATCCTGTTTTAATCCTGTTTTAATCCGGAAGGCATGATAATACGCCTTGAGGTCTATCTAACAGTATATAAGAATAAAGGCAGCAAGATCTTATTAACTAAATAAGCGCCTAAAAGACTTAATATCTAGATAATTAAAAACGGGATTAGATTTTCTAAGCGTGCAGAGATCTTCATGCGATCCGCCATAATTATGGCCGGGATAAATTATGGTTGAATCGCTTATTTTATCAAAGCGTTCATGAATAGTCCTATACATCTCGTCAACATCGCCCCCCGGCAGATCAACACGCCCACAACCGCGTAAAAAGAGCGTATCTCCCGATATGAGACTGTCTTTGACACGAAAGCAGAGCGAGCCAGGAGTATGACCTGGTGTATGCAAAAGCTCTATCGTGATATCTCCGGCTTTTACTATATCACCAGATTCATGGGCAATTATATCTGAGTCTGACACCTGAGTGACTGCTAAGATCCCGGGCTTTTCGAGCTTATGAGCATGAATTTTACATGGATTTTGCGCTAAGAGCTCAGGAAGGCCTTCGATCGTCATACCATAGATGCTTCCGCCTACGTGATCAGGATGATAATGCGTTGCTAAAGCGCCTACTATAGTCATATTATCAGCCTGGGCTTGGCGAATAATACCGGCTATGTCCCATGCTGGATCGACCACGACACATTCGCGCTTATCATAATCGCCAATGAGATAGACAAAATTTTCCATTGCCTGGGCTGATTTATCGGTCTGGGCAAAATCACGACCCGCTAAAAGCTGACGAAAATAAAGCTTAGTCACAAAGGCTCCTTCTTACGGATACAAACGATCAAGCGTACGAGCAAAAGGAATTGTTTCGCGTACGTGATGCAAGCCGCAAAGCCACGCAACAGTGCGCTCGACACCGAGGCCAAAGCCCGCATGGGGGACCGAGCCATAGCGTCTTAGATCGAGGAACCATTCAAAATCAGCTTGATTAAGTTCATGGCGCTTGATTTCGGCCAATAAAAGCTCCAAGTTATCTTCACGCTGTCCCCCCCCGATAATTTCGCCGTAACCTTCGGGAGCGAGAACATCCATGCACAAAGCGACTTTGGGGTTATGCGGATCTTTTTTCATGTAAAACGCTTTTACTTCGGCGGGGAAGCGGCTTACCACAATGGGATTGTCATATTTTTTGGTGAGCGCTGTTTCATGAGGCGCGCCAAAATCCATCCCCCAGTGAATATTAAGCAGCTCTTTTTGTTCAGGATCATCACTAGAAGCCTGAATTTCTTGAATTATTTTTACTGCTTCGTCATAGCTCAGACGCACAAAGGGCTTTTTAATTTTCTTGAGGGGCTCAATATCGCGTTCCAATACTTCGACGAGTTCGCGTTCATGAGTATTTAACACTTGATTGACAATATGACACAAAAAATCTTCGGCCAGCGCTATATCGCCTTCGAGGTCCATAAAAGCGACTTCAGGCTCAACCATCCAAAATTCGTTGAGATGCCGGCGTGTTTTGCTCTTTTCTGCTCTAAAAGTAGGGCCAAAGCAATAGCTTTTGCCAAAAGCCATAGCGGCAGCTTCTTGATAAAGCTGGCCCGACTGGGACAAATAAGCATTGGAGTCATCAAACCATTTGGTAGAAAATAGCGTTGAAGTGCCTTCGCAGGCGTTAGGTGTAAAAATGGGGCTATCAACCAGCAAGAAGCCGTTGCTGTCAAAATAATCGCGTATAGACTTAATAATAGTAGCGCGTATACGCAAGATCGCATGCTGTCTGCGAGATCTCAACCAAAGATGCCGATTATCCATGAGAAAAGCATCGCCATGGGCTTTCTTAGCAATAGGATAATTTTCACAATTAGAGAGTATTTTTATACCGTCTACATGCAATTCATGGCCGCAGTAAGGCGCGCGCTCTTCTGCTTTGACTATTCCGGTGATAATAACCGAAGCTTCTTGGCCCAGCTTTTTTGTGCTTTCAAAATCAGCTTCTGAAATATCGGCTTTATTAACAATACTTTGTATGAAACCCGAGCCATCGCGAAGATGCAAAAACAATAATTTTCCCGAGCCACGTTTGTTATAAACCCAGCCCTTAAGCGTCACGCGTTGGTTTGCATGCTCAGCAATATGAGAAATACGCACATCAGGTGGTTGCAAGTTTTTATCAGTCATGGTGGTCTTTAGCCCTTTTATTATTTAAGCATCGCTCTCTTTAGCAGCTACAATCAGTAATGGGAATATTTTGGGGAACATATGGTAGGAATTAACGAAATAGAAAATACTTTTATGCATGGGCATAGTTACTTAGAAGTCGTCTGTGGCCCCATGTTTTCTGGTAAGACCGAAGAGCTTATTAGGCGCATGAGGCGGGTAGAATATGCACGCATGCGCGCCATAGTTTTTAAGCCAGAAATAGATACTCGTTACGATTCAGACATGATCGTAAGCCATTCTGAGCAGAAAATATCTTCTATTCCTGTGCCAGACGTTAGTCGTATTAGATCTTATTTGGGCTCCTGCCCAAAGCCTTTTCATGTTGTAGGGCTTGATGAAGTACAGTTTTTTGACAAAGATATTATATTATTATGCGAAGAATTAGTAAGTTCTGGCGTGCGTGTTGTCGCTGCAGGATTATGCGAAGACTATTTAGGGCGTCCCTTTGGTCCCATGCCAGAGCTTTTAGCGCATGCTGATGTGGTGAGCAAACTTTGGGCTGTCTGCATGAAATGTGGTGCTCCTGCAAGCAAAAGCCATAGGCTTGCCAAAACCAGCGCTCAAGTTCTTGTCGGTGCCGCTTTGGTCTATGAAGCCCGCTGTCGCGCATGTCATGCGCAAGGCATGGCGGAGCAGGAAGCGGTTGATTTTCTTAGTCCCGGCTTATAAAGCTTTAGCGTGAGATAATCCCAGGAGTTCTTATGTCTGAGCCCGCCAACGGCATTGATGAAGTATACGAGAATCTAATATTTGATAATCCCGAGCTTGAGCATAGTTATGGCAAAAATACCCATATACTTGTAGACCCTGTTTCACTATTGCAGCTCGCCGATCTGTGCCAGGCTCATACAATTCAGCCTAGTATAAATAATCTGGTCAGAGAGCTTTATCAGTTTTTGATTCGTTCTGTTGTGAAGCGTGAATTTCCTGTTGAAGCAATAAATATTAAGACACGCATGGCTTCACTAAGCGCTTTTGGTACCTGGGCGGGTCGCGTTACGAAAAAGAAGACCAAAACAGTAACGGTTAATATTATGCGTGCCGGTGCTTTACCAAGCCAGGTAAGTTTTGATTTCTTTAACCGTATATTAGACCCTAATTTTGTTCGTCAAGATCATGTGGTCATGTCACGAAAAACCGATGAAAAATCGCGTGTAACCGGTGCTGAACTGCAAGGCTCTAAGATAGGCGGTGACGTCGACAACGCCATGCTTTTATTCCCAGACCCTATGGGTGCAACGGGAAGTTCTATTTCTGAGATAATTAGCTATTATAAACAACAGGTCGCGGGTAAGCCTGCTGGCATTTTTGCCGTGCATCTTATTGTCACCCCTGAGTATTTGCGTCGTATGACTCATGACCATCCCGATGTCAAAATCTATGCTTTAAGACTTGATCGGGGAGCCTCACCAAGCGCAATACTCAAAGAAAGGCCCGGGGACTTTTGGTCTTTAGAAAGTGGCCTTACTGATAAGCAATATATAGTTCCAGGTGGCGGTGGTTTTGGTGAAATTATAAATAATTCGTTTTGTTAGTAAAAATAAATTAGAAATAAAATAAGAAAAAAATAAGAGGTATTACAATGTCAATGCTGGTGCGTGATTATAAGATAGAAGAATTAATTAGTGCAGAGGCCATTCAGCGCAAAGTAATTGAATTAGGCAAGCAAATTACCGCTGAATATGAAAATCAGCCCGAACCATTGGTGCTTTTAGGTATTCTCAAAGGCTCTATTATATTTCTTGCCGATCTATGCAGGGCCATTGATTTGCCCCTCGAGATAGAAATTATGGGAGTTTCGTCTTATGGAGAAGCGACTACTTCATCCGGAATCGTGCGTATTACTCAAGACTTAGTAAAGCCCATTAAAGATAAAAATATTATTATAGTAGAAGATATTTATGACACTGGTCTTACCGTAAAATATCTATGTGAAAATTTAAAAGCTCGTGAACCTAAGAGTATCAAAGTATGTACTTTGCTCAAGAAAGATACTCCTCAACAAGTTGATATGCCGCTTGATTTTGTAGGTTTTAATATTCCTGATGAGTTTGTCGTTGGTTACGGCCTAGATCTTGCAGAGCGCTTAAGAAATCTACCCATGGTAGGCATATATAGGCCCTAGATAAAATTATTAATAAAATTTTTGTGATCTGCCTTATTTAGTATCCTATAATTAAGTTAGTGAGCTCAGGCTTAATAAAATTAATGGGGTATCTATGCAGGAAGCGCGAACTATATCGCAGGTGTTAGAAAGATTGCAAAGAAAAGGTTATGTTGAGAATTTCAAAGCCTGTAAAAACGGCATGCGCGTTATTCCCATGAATGTCTTTATCGACCCGGAATTTCTGGTTGTCGACGAAATTTTTCGTTTTGAAGGTGAATCTGATATCGACGAAGAGGCCATTATTTTCGCGCTTCGCTGCCCAAAAAATAGTTTAAAAGGTACTTATCTTGTGGCTTTTGGGCCCATGATGGACGCGCAGGATATTGCCGTTGTAGCTCACCTGCATCGAAAGTTTGAAAATAAAGGCTAGCGCAAGTTTTCGTTAGCAAAATCCCAATTAACCAGGTTCCACCACGCTTCTATATACTGAGGTCGGGCATTACGATAGTCTATATAATAGGCATGCTCCCAAACATCACAGGTTAAAATTGCTTTATGACCCGTATTCATAGGGCAGAGCGCATTGGAAGTGGTTTCAACGAGCAATTTCCCGTCTTTGTTCTGCGATAGCCAAGCCCAACCAGAACCAAATTGTCCAGCGGCGGCTTTACTAAATTGGTCTTTGAACGCTTCAAAACTACCAAAAGAGCTATTAATAAGCTCAAGCACTTTTCCATGAGGACGGCCCCCGGCTTTTGGTGCCATGCTATGCCAATAAAAAGTATGATTCCAAACTTGAGCCGCGTTATTAAATATACTTCCACTCTGAGTTTTTATAAGCTCCTCGAGTGTTTTGTCGGCGAGATCAGTATTTTGTACTAATATATTTAGATTATTAACATAGGCTTGATGATGTTTGCCGTAGTGAAAATCTAAAGTCTCTTCGGAAATATTGGGTGCCAGGGCGCTTTTGCTATAAGGCAATGCGGGCAGCGTAAAAGCCATTGATGTGCTCCTTAAAATGGGTCTGGTGGTGATCTAATCTTCTTAACCAAAGATTCAACTGGGTTTACAAATGCTTAAAGCTTCTCGAATGCTAAGATTTAGATGCCAAGGACCCAAGCGTGTGGGCGCTTTTTGACTTGCGGCTAAACGCTCTAAGAAATCTTTACGCTCAATATATCCGGCCCCCATATGGGCCAGGTTGTCAGTGTGAGCTTGGCAATCAATAAGCGTGAAGCCCCACTGTATAAGATGTGCAGCAAGGCTCACCAAACAAATTTTTGAGGCATAGCTTTCAGTGCAAAACATCGATTCACCAAAAAAAATCGAGCCGATGCTGACACCATAAAGCCCGCCAACCAAAATATTATTATTATAAGCTTCTATGCTGTGAGCATAGCCAAGTTGAGCTAGCTCTACATAGCTATCGAGTATCTCTTGGGTGATCCAGGTTCCCTCATGCATGCGTTGTGCGCGACATTGGCTTATAACACCAAGAAAATTAGTGTCAGCTTTAATTTCTAGTTGAGAAATTATAAGTGCTTTTCTGAGCGACCGGTTAATGCGAATATTTTGAGGTGAAAGCACAAAGCGTGGATCGGGGCAAAACCATAAGAGTAGGGTATCATCGTGAGGCCATGGAAATATGCCGCTTTTATAGGCTGCTAGGAGGCGCTCGGCACTTATTTTTCCCCCACACGCTATGAGGCCATCTTCATCAGCCTGCTCAGGTGATGGGAAGTTTAAGTCTTCGGGTTTTACTATAACAGGCATATTATATATTTTTTATATTAAAAAAATTCATAGTATTATTATAAATCTGCGCAGCAACTTCACTTTCGTCCTGACCACGGGCTTGAGCTACAGCCTGGAGGGTAAGCGTGACATAAGAAGGCTCATTGCGCTGGCCTCGATGAGGATGGGGAGCGAGATAGGGGGCATCTGTTTCAATAAGCAGGTGCTCTAGGGCCAGATTTTTGGCAACGAGCACAAGCTCACCAGGTTTTTTAAAAGTAACAATGCCGGAGAGCGAAATAAGCCCTCCCATATGGCAAAATTCCTGGGCTTGTTCTTGCGTGCCACTAAAACAATGAATAACAAATTTCTGATGAGTTTTTCTATGCTCTTTAAGTATTTCTAAGCAGGTATCATAGGCATCTCGTAAGTGAATAATAAGAGGTAAATTAAGTTCGTCTGCTAGTTTTATTTGTTTTATAAAAGATGCGATTTGTTCAGGTTTATTCGAATGCTCATAATAAAAATCAAGCCCGCATTCACCAATAGCAACGCATTTTGGGTCTGTTGCAAGTTCTCGAATTATTAAAAGCTCTTCGTCACTGCTGAACTTGGCATCGTGCGGGTGAAAGCCCGCTGAAAAATAGACATTAGATTCTTGGTGCGCTATTTTTTGAGCTTGCTTTGTGGTTTCAACATCGCATCCCACCGTGATCATGTGCGTAATGCCTGCTTCACGCGCTCTTGTGAGTACGCAAGCTAAGTCTTGAGCAAATTTAGGATCATGAATGTGGCAGTGACTGTCAATTATTTGAGCTATCTTAGACATGCGTGAAGCCCCCTTTTTCTTTAAGGCTGGTTGAGATGTTATAGGAGCATGGTTGCTATCGAACAAATAAAACAACTTGTCAAAAACCACCAGGTACCAAAAATACTCGCCCTGGGGGGTGTAGAACAAGCAATGATTGACGAAGCTTTAGCGATGCTTCGGGTTTATGTATTAGCAGATGGCGATCAAAGCCTCAATCATCATCGCTATGCGGTGGGAGAAAATCTGCCTCATTCTTGGTTGTCATCAGTGCGGACAGCACCTTTTTTGGCTCCTCGACGTTTAGTCGAAGTGCATAATGCAGAGAAGCTCGCCTTAGGCGATGTTGAAGAAATTATAAGTTATTTAAAAAATCCTGTTGATTTTTGTGTTTTAATACTCGTTTTTTCTAAGTTTGATAAAAGAAGCAAGCTCGTATCTGCTCTTGAGCAACAGCGTGCTCTATTTGAATTTTCTCCTCCTACACACGCCGAAGTTATAGCTTTGGTTACAAGTGAATTTAAAAAGTATAATATAAAAGCAAACTCTGAATCTGTAGAATTTATAATTATATTATTAGATGGTGATCTCATAGCGATCAGAGAAATTATTAAAAAATTAAGCCTCGTGCATGAGAATTCAGCAATTTCGCTTGAACAAATAGCTGCACAAGCAGCTGGCAATGCTCTACCTGATGTATTTAATCTTGCGCGTTCTATGAGTGAAGGGGATATTAAATCGTCACTCTATACGCTGGGTCTCTTAAGACAAAATCAAGAAAATGCTATAAAATTTTTAGGAGTTTTGATGTGGCAGTTTCGTGTCTTGCTCCATATTCGCCATTGTGTTGATAAAGGCATGGCCGAATGGGATATTCGTAAAGAAGTTTCGGTCTATGGTGAGCGCTTTTCGTGGATGCTGAAAGTTGCTAAAAAACGCACTATTTATTTTCATATTAATAGACTCACCAAGTTAATACAGTGTGATTTAGCTTTGAAATCGCAAAAAATTTCTGAACCTTTGACACTTATTGAAAAAGTACTTTATCAAAGTGCTGCTGGTATTTAAGATATTTTTATCCGAAAATTAATACTCACAGCTATAAGGCCCTAATTGCTTGAAATTATGGAGCTCTCTCGTGAAATTAATTTTTGTTATGTTTTTGGGTCTAAATTTAAGAGCAGATCCGCCTAGGCCTGTTACTCCTGAGATTAGGACAAAAGCTGAGGAAGTAATTCTTCATTGCGAGAATCTTTATCTAAAAGTAGCGCAAAGCAGGAAGCGCCTGGAAAATATAAAATATAATTTATATCTCAAAACTTTTGATAGTTTATTTTTCGATTTTACGAGTGTTACCAATATAAAAATTTTGATAAGGCTTGCTCGCACGGCACCAGAAATGGCTGAATTACTCGAGCCCTATTCGAGTAACTGTATGCGATTTGGGCAGGGTTTATTGGGTTTTGTTGACTGGAGTCTCGGTTTAAAAAACCCTGTTTATGATAAAATATACACTCAGTGGGTAAAAGATAACGAGCGATAATAATTTGATAATAAAAGACTTGTTTAATAATCTTAAGAAACTATGAAAAAATTACAGCTCTTAAGTTTTTTAATTTTTTTTAGCACAGATCTCGCGCATGCTCACCACCATGAGACGCTTTTTTATCCGGGATCTTTAGTTATTTTGCCCCAAGATGGCCGCAGTGTTTATCTTGATGCTTTTAAAGCAGCTCAGCATGAAATTAGTATCGAAATTTGTGTTCTTGAAGATCCAATTATTTTGACCGGTATAAAGCAAGCACTTGATCGGGGAGTGCGGGTGCGCGCTCTTGTTGATAATAATAAATATGAGAGCTTGCCGAGCGAGCAAATAAATCTTGCTATTTATTTGACCGGTGCAGGTGGTGAGCTGCACTTGAGTAATCCAATATTTCCTCGCAGCTTTCCTAAAGTTATTTTGATCGATAATTTATATGCGCTCATAGGCAGCGCCTGCTTGGATTCTACTACTTTTGAGCAGTATCGTGATTATGTCTATGTGAGCGATGATTCTAGTATAATTCAGTATTTGTCGAGTCTATTTGAGAACGACTGGCATTATTCAGCGCCAGTAGGGCAATTTTTCCCATCTTTTAATCCCACGCCTCTCGTTACTCAGCCAGATTTACTCATATCGCCTGTTAACTCAGCAGACCGGCTGGTGAAATTTATACAAGAAGCCTGTGAAAGTTTGGATATAACGAGCGAATTATTGGGCAACGCAACTTTGCAAAGTGAAATAGCACAGGCAGCTACCCGAGGACTTCGTGTGCGTCTTATCGCGCCCGAAATAGTAAATGGGGCAACGCCTCAAGAGCAAGCGCTCCAAATTTCATCGTTAGCTTTATTAAGAGCAGCAGGTGTCCAGGTCCATGTGACACGTCCGCCCCAAAGCGCCACGCGCCCTTATATGCACGCACGCACTGCTGTAGCCGATGGGAATAAAGCCTATATGGGTTCTATAAGTCTATCCCCAGACTCGATCACGTTTAATCGCGAGGTGGGCATAATACTTAGTGACAGTAATTTCGTGAAAAAAATACAGCGCCAATTTGATATAGATTTTAATTTTCTTAGTTTTTAAAGTTATATTAATATTTTCGTATAACTTAAGCTAATTATTGGCCGTGTAGTAGAAATACTATAGAAATATTTTATCATTCATCGTCATTGCGAGCGGAGCGTGGCAATCCAGAGTTTAATGGCATCGTGACTAGATTGCCGCGCTACGCTCGCAATGACGATTGGAAAATTTGTTTGAGATTTTATCTCTTTGATCTGCTTTGCAGGCGTTAATAAAAATATTTTATTCAAAATACGCCAGGATTTGTAGCCATTGAGGGAGGGGCGGGAATTTGTAGTATTCATTAAAAGTAACATCACCTGATTTTAAATTAAATTTAATTACTGAGTATAATATGAGGACTTTTTCTGTGGTATTATTATACATATTTTGCATTGGTTGCGTAGATTCGATGGAAACTTGGATAATATTTTTATTTATAATTTTAAAAGAAGCCTGAAGAGTAGTTTTACTTTTTATGGGAGCCCATTCTTTTCCAAGACCGACGCCGATCTTGTTATAGGCACGAATCGTAACGGGGCTCATAAAATTTTGTACAAGAGCATAAATAACTTCGGTAATCGAAAATGGCCCAATATGTCCTGGTGCGCTCTTATTCTTCGTTGCTGGTATTTGTTCGCCAAAATATTTTTCTAGATTTACAGCGATATGAAGAAATACGTGCCGACTTTGTTTTTTGGTATCTATGTTAATAGGGGTGCCACCTATGCTTATTGGTATTCTTTTAATATCAGCAGCAAGTTGTTCGGGATATTTTTTCATTTCTTCAAGTAAGCTCTGACGGCCACTATGCAAGAAATTATTATTCCTTATTTCTGCCAAAGCTCTCTCGCTGACAATTTGGTTTACCGTTCTTACAGCGTGGGGGGCAGCGAGAGCTTGATAAGAAAATATTACTATCGCTAGAGCAAAACGTAGGAAATTACGCATATAATAGCACCTAATTTTATTTATTAGCAGCATATAAATTAATAATATTATTCTAGGGTGTATTTTGGCATAGATTAGTTTATGTCTGCCCGACAGCGCGGGCTTTAGTTTATAGAGGAAACGACGCTAAAAATTTCTTGGCGATTTCTATATAAAACGGAATACCAATAGTTACGTTGAAGGAAAAAGTTACTCCTAGGGAAGCAGCGAGTGGCAAAGTGGCGCTTGCTTCAGGAATAGCAAGGCGTTGTATTGCTGGCATGGCGATATAGGATGCTGAAGAGCAGAGCGTCGCAAAGAGCGCGTAGGTGCCAATTTCTACGGTAATTTGGGTTAGATGGCTATACATACACAGAGCTGTGATGCCAAAAGTTCCAAAAAATATCGGCATAAAGAGTGCACATGCGATAAATCGCCACCCGACTTTCTTAACATCGGCGAGTCTTTTAGAAGCTGTGATACCCATTTCGAAGAGAAATAAACACAAGTTAGCTTGAAAAAGCCTGACTAAGAGTTCGTCATCGGCTTTTACCACATCGGGACCTTGCAGTCGGGAGACAAATCCTATGATAATTCCCGCAAAGAGAAGATAAAGACCTGGATTAAGAAAGACCTCTTGTAATAACTTTGAGTCGATGGGAAATTTGGAAAAACTATTGCGCCATTTTGCTACTGTTGCTGCTAAGCCCTTGAGGGGGAGGGTTGTTGATGCCTCTGTTGCGAACTGCATCAATGTCTCATTGCTTACACCAGCTACGCTCGGCATAAGACCTAGGGCTTGAACGGGCTCTTCAGGTACATGTGCAGGTTTCGTATAGCCAGGCTCGCCAGGCATATTTCCTGCACAATCCATTCCCGATTTGCGTAACATACCCACTAAAAGAAGCGCCATGAGGCAGCCGGGAATTTCCATAATGGCAAGCATTACCGGCATGAAAGGTGCGAAAGCCAGATTAGCGGCAGTTACGACGCCTACCGCTGTAACAAAAGTTCCCGCTGAATCTGAACCATAATAAGCACCCACGGTAGCCGCATCGATTTTACGCAAGTTCGTGGCTTTTCGCAGGATATTATAAGCCATGACACCAATAATAAGATTCACGCAAAAACCTAAAGCCATAAAGCCTATTATATGAGAAAACTGATCAGGGGAAATAAGCGCCAACTCTTCTCCACCGTGCCAACCAATAGCAATCAAGAGATACACGGTCAGCATCTGGTAAACGACAGGGGGAAATTCAAACTTAATTTTAAAAATCGGTATTAAAAATCCTGCGTAAAAAAACAGGAGAAGCGGCTTAAAGAGATTATGGGTGAAATTTATCCAAAAAGAGGAACCAAATTCTATGAGATTTTCCACGAGTGATCCCTTGGTTTTTTTTGATTTTACCGCGAAGTTTATCCAAGATGAAATCTGCATGCAAAGAAAAAGATTAACTACGTGTTAAGTAAATACCAGAAATCGAGCGGAGATAATTAAATATACTAAATTACTGGAAAACTATGTAAAGCTTTATTAAGCATAGCTTGGCGTCGCAAAATAATCGTTGTAATATAAGCTGCTAGAAAAACAAATATAAGCATAATAAGAGCCACTGGCATAAAAGTCCCGTTATATACAAGTCCACATAATGCTGTTCCAAGCGCCATGGTGAGCATGCGGATGCTTTGAATCATAGAAGAAGCAGATGCGCGCAATTCGGGGAATTTATCCATTGCGCTCACAAATAAAAAAGTCGGTGGTATAGTAATACCCGCTATGTAAAGCCACATAAAAATAATAATTATGAGAGGATTATCAGGAATTAATAAACTTACAACAAAAGCGGCACTGAGTGCTCCAAGTGACAACCATGTGCTTATGCCGACTAGTTTACTCATATCACAACGCATCATGAGCAAGGGAATTGTGAGGCTTAAGGCCGAGACGAGGCCTACAACTGAGCCTTGATAAAAAGCATATTCGTTTATCGAAACGCTGAGTTTTTGCATGAATAAAAGGGGCATGATGCCTATAAGCACAAAGTAGGGCGTGAGAAAAAAACACATAGCTAAAACAGGCATTAAGAAATCTTTGTTTTTGAGTAAAAATATATAATTTTTTACTAAGTTTGTTAAAGAAAAATTTATTCGTTGAGTATGCGCATGAGTTTCAGGTACTAAAAACGCGATGAGCACCAAGCCTACAAGTGCCGAAAATAATAGAGCAAAAAAATTAGAATGCCAGCCAAAATTACTAGTAAGATAAACGCCAATTATAGGTGCCAAAGCAATAATAATAGTAATCGCGCTGTTTATGCATGCAAGAACTTTCATGCGTGTAGGTCCTTCATAAATATCTGTTATGAGGGCCTGACACACGATAACCGGTGCGCTCATACCCATGCCCTGTATAAAACGACCGAGAAGCATAAATTCGATAGTAGGGGCGAAGGCACAAACTGCACTGCCTATGACAAATAAGAGCGCGCCGCCTAGAATAAGAGGTCTTCTTCCCCAAGCGTCTGCGAGAGGACCTACGAGTAAACTAGCTGAGAAAAAACCCAGAAAATTAAGGCTGAGTGTAAGTTGAATAACGCGTTCAGAAGTATGATAAAAGTCCATCATCAGTGGAAAACTTGGTGCATAAAGATCAAGTTCGCTCCAGCAACCAATGAGCGCAATAACTAAAATTATAGGAACCCATAATGATTCACGTTTAAGTAAAGTAAACATATATATCCTACCAATTTTGCTTTTAACTTGCATGCATAAATCACCGTGGCAAGACCTATTATCGTCGACAATCATTGTCATATGTTTTTGATTAAGTTATAGCGCCAGGAACTTATGAACAAAGGTAGGGTGGTTTTGCACATGGCCAAAGGCAAGAGCATGGATTTTTGGATAATCGGGCCGGTCTTTGATATAATTATTTTTCAAATAACAGGCCTCTTGTGTTTGCTCTTAATTATTCCCTATAAGATATGGGGAGCCGCCTCGGTTATACCTATTTATAATTTTTATCTTATATTTTTTGGTATGCCGCATAATTTTCTCACGTGGGCACATATATTACCAAAAAATATTCGCTCTTCGCTTAATATAAAACTTATCAAAAACTCTGCTCTCGCCTGCTTCGCGCTCTGCGCGCTTATACCATGGGTAAGAGGGCTTATTATTGAGAACTGGATTCTTTCTTTAATTACCTACGCATCGCTGTGGCATGCCTATAGACAGCATCATGGAATTTGCAAAGTCTATGACGCAATTCAGGCTCAGCGTACGAGCGATATGACGATTTTTAATGATCGCAAATATCTTAATATATTCTTAGGTCTTGCGTTACATACTGTTCTTGTTTGGGCTTTTACCCATAGTAAAATTCCCTTTTTGCTTTCTTCAGACGCCATGTATGAGCTGGTTTATGTACAAGTACCCTGGGTGATTTTTAAAATATATATTTTAATTACGCTTATTTTTGGCGCACTGGCGCTTAAGCAGTCTGTATATGATCGAATAAAAAATAAAAAATATGTCCCTTGGCCTCAAATAGGCCTGATTTTTTCTGCGCTTTTGACTTATATTATACCCTATATATTCATTCCCCTCGAAGCTATTCCAGTTTCAGTTGCTATTGGCACTATTTTTCATAATATACAGTATATAGCTTTTGTCTACGTCGCTGAAAAACATCGTGCGCACGAGTTGGTCGATAAAGGTGCCAGTTTGCACCCGTGGCAGCGATTTATTTCGCTGGGTAAGTACAAAACATATCTTGCTATTTCGCTTGCGTACTCGTTTTTTATAATTGCGCTTTATATGATTATGCCGACGAATTTTGCTTTGGTTATGATTTATTTTGTAGCGCTCGCTCATTATATAATAGACGGGCATATTTGGAAGCGGGAGAATAACACTATGATGAGTCCCATAATTAGGCGACTTGCTTTTAGAAACTAACATGCGTGTTATCGTAACAGGGGCAAATGGTCATCTTGGTTCTACACTTAGTAATTCGCTTGCCCGCAGAGGTTTTAGCGTTAAAGCTCTGGTGAGAAATCCGAGTCCTGATCGTATCAAATATTTAAACAAAAATATTGGCGATATAGTTAATTATGATCTCCTGAATATAAATAATTTAGCTCAGTTATTTAAAAACGCCGATATAATTTTTCATACAGCTGCACCTACCCAATTATGGTCGAAGAAGCCCAATGATATTATATCGCCTATTTATGAAGGGACGCTTAATATTATTAGGGCAGCCGCGCTCGCTTCAGTTCCTAAAATAATTTATACGTCAACCGGAGCAACTGTAGGATTTAAAGCAGCTGATAATTATCTTGACGAGAATAATTATAATTTAAAAACGCGCCATCCTCAATTTAGGGCAAAACTCAATGCTGAGCTCGAAGGATCGCGTTTGGCTTCTCAACGTGGCGTGCGTTTTATTAGTGTTTGTCCTCCCAATATAATTGGCCCGGGTTTTGCTCATTGCTCTCCCAGCACTGAGCCCTATGTGCGCTTAGTAAAGCAACAACTTTTAGCTATACCCAAGGTCTCTTATTATACCACCGACGTAAGAGATCTTGCTGATGCTCAAATATTACTTGCACAAAAAGCACTTCATGATCGTTATATTATAGGAGCCCATTATGCCACGCCGGATCTTTTGTTAAATTTAGCTCAGGAACTTATTTTAGATTTTAAGCGCCCCTATATTATACCGTCGTGGGTGCTTCCTGGAGCTTGGGCTCTTGATCTAATCGCCTATTATGCAAGTTTTAAGCGTAAAAAGCGTGAGCTTACTTTGGATTTGCTCAAAGAATGTCTCGGTTGTGAGCAAAAATTATCGACAACGCGTTTTAGATCTGAGCATCCCTCTTGGCAGCCACGGGCATTGCATACGACGCTCAAAGACATGTTCAGCTGGATACAGCAAAACTATGTTTAAGTTTGAAAATATCAAATATATTTTTTTTGATCTAGATAATACGCTTGTAAGATGCTCGCCTTTCATATCGCCATTTTTTGTATGGCGCCTTGCTCAAATATACCAAGAAAGCTGTTCATTTCTTAAAGTCATCCAGGGTTTGGTGAGCGTAAAAAAAAATATGCGCGAACTTTCTCCTAACACATGTACTAATTATCAGCGCTTTGTGCAGAGCTTTGCACACGGAAGTGGTTTGCCCATCAACACATGCTTAGAAATAGATCAACGCTCTATGCCTCATGTTTTGTGTTCTCTAAAGCCCTTTTTTAGGCCCATACCTGCAGCTCAAAGCTTAGTCGCTCAGCTTGAATCGTCTCTAACGCTCATGCTTGCGACTAATGCTTTATGGCCTGAATATTTTGCCTGGCTCAGACTTAAATGGGCGCTTATAGACCCTCGGCGATTTCTATTAACAAGCCATGCTCACAATATGAAAAATTGTAAGCCGCATCAAGCATATTATAAAGAGCTAATTAGTCACGCTCAAATTTTACCCGAGCTTTGTTTGTATATAGG
>Ga0318562_10000463_pt1 | contig 18195 bp, 21 predicted proteins | sample GRESIP066b5f18_FD_203688 | JGI IMG/M metagenome (GOLD analysis project Ga0318562, IMG submission 203688) | Tropical soil microbial communities from Luquillo Experimental Forest, Puerto Rico - GRE.SIPMG.066b5f18 | ecosystem: Environmental > Terrestrial > Soil > Tropical forest > Bulk soil... | reverse complement strand
ATATTAGAAGGCAGTGAAAGCGCATTTTTTTCAAGCTTACTAATCTTGTTAATTATCACATTATAAGCTTTATCGTCTCGATTAATAGCATCCATTACCATTTCAATAGTAGCAACATCTGATGGCTTTACACGACCTGCTTCGAGCGTAATGACGAAGAAAAGCTTATAGCTCCCTTCTTGTTTGAGAGCTTTCTCAATTTCTGCCGCCGCCTGCTCTCTTATCTTCATATCATCGAGCCCGGGAGTATCGAACAGAAGATAGTTCCTTCCCTGATGCTGATGTTTGTATTTAGTAAAAAATTGCGTAAGTCCACTTCCCAAATTGACGTCAGCTTTCGCTACCATCTCTTGCTTCAACGCATTAATTGTGGAGCTTTTGCCTACACCAGGATTACCTATAAACATGAGAATTTCAGGATTATCATCCATAGCAAATAAGGCGTAGTTAAAGAGTAAGCAAAAGGCAATCAGGCGCTTAATCATGAAATCCTCGTCCAAAAAAGTCCTTACTTCTATGAACCTTTGAAAAGAGGACGTTATTTCTCGTTATGAAAATCTCCTTTTACAACTAACTATCATAGAATCCATGCTCTCGCATATACTATCTAAATAATACTACAAAGAATATTATATTTAATACCAAGAAGATCAAAACACATTTTTTTTGATAAAATTAGATCGATAACCATCTTCGAAGAGAAAATTTCCTTTGCTATTTGTTTCGGTGAAAGACCCTCCACAGCATATTTTTGTTGAATAAAAAACTTATTTTTAAAGAGAGAAAATATACATATTGTCGTAATATCTTGATATTAGAGTTGGAAACAAATAAGTTTGCATAGCTGCCCAGGATTTCATATTCAAGTGTGGCTTTTAATCCGCGAAGCGGAAGAAATAATAGAGCCCGGCCAAGCGAAGCGAAGCCCCGGGACGATGGATGAATAAGTTGCCAACTGCCAAAGAGCGGCTTAGTTGGCAAAGATCACGGGTATTCAAGTATATAAGAAATAAAAAACTGCATCATCGGGAGCAAACGTTTGAGGATGAGCTTATGATTTTATTAGTTAAATATGCGGTTTCTTATGATGCTCAATATATTTGGGATGAGCATTCTGCCGGGCCTTCGGCGCTTGGATTTGTTCGCTAGTTGCCCCGAGCCGCGCTGCGCTTGACCCGGGGCTTTATTATTTCTTCCGCTTCGCGGATCAAGCATCGCTCTATACGAATCGCTTCTGCAGGGAATCAGGGAAACCAATTACAATAAACTGCTTTGCGTACACAGAAGTTGGTATAGGATTTATTTTCTTAACTTAGGGACTGAATCAGAGAGCTCAAGGTCTTTGCTATCTGCCGCAACGATAATCCTTGCTCTTGCATCAAAAGCACAGCATCAATAATCTTTTGCTCCTACTTAAATTCCAGCAAGCGCCTATTGACCTTGCGATTGTCGCCCGTGCGGTTTGTTACCCTTTAGCCCCACTGACAACTGACGGCTTTTTTTACCAAAACCCTCTATTTTGAATCTTAATTTCTGAAATCATCAGATTAAGAGAAAGCTCTTAGATAATGTTGAAGGAGTCTATATGATTAAAAATATCTTTTTTAGCACGGCTTTAATTATATTAACTTGTTTACAATTGCATTCGATGGATCCCAGAGATAGTGTCGATGAATTCATTATCCAAACAAATGATCTTCACATGCTTTTTCGACGCGTCGATTTGTCACAAATTTCTCAAGCAGCTAAGGATGAAAAAACGCAGAGGGGTAGCGATCGCAGAATATTAATGGAAAATTTTGGAGATTTCGATGCTTTGCAAAGCATGTTCGGGACGCTGATTGCAGTTCCCTTCAAACTTCTTCATCTGGTAGCGCCAGAAACCGTTTTTGATATATATATAGATGCGTATGATAATAAACTTAAAAAGATGCCACATTGATCCAGCCCCACCTTTCCGGACACCCGAATTCAATAGATACTGTTTAGGAAAGGAATATATAAATGAGCAAAAGACTAAGATCATACACACCAGAGTTTAGAACTGAAGCAGTTAAATTAGCACTAGATACTAATTCTGTCGGTCAAGCAGCAAAGGATTTGGGAGTTCCTGTTTCTACACTTCACAGCTGGATATCTCAATCTCGATTAATTACTGATGAGATAAAAACGGAAAGTAAATCGAGGGAAACAACGGTAAATATAAAACTGTTACTTGAAAAAAATAAGGAACTTCAAAAGCGTATAGCACGTTTAGAGCAGGAGAAATCCATTCTAAAAAAGGCGGCGACGTACTTCGCGCGGGAAATCGGCTGAAGTACGAGTTCGTAAATAATCATAAAAAGATCTTCTCCATAAGGCTTATGTGCAACGTATTAAAAATAAGCAAGAGCAGTTATTATGCATGGTCAAAAAATCGATTAAACAGCTATATGAAAGCTAATAAGATGCTTGATGTTCATATAAGGGCTGCATTTAACGAGCATAAGGGCCGTTATGGTTCTACTCGGATAACCCGCGTGCTTAAGGCTTCGAATCTGCCTTGTAGCCGTAATCGTATAGCTAAAAGAATGCAAATTCTTAATTTAAAGGCTCTTGCTCGACGGAAATTTAAAGTGACAACAGATTCTAAGCACAAGCTTCCTGTTTTTGAAAATATTATTGGCAGGGATTTCAATACAACTGCAATAAATCAAAAATGGACAGGCGATATCACGTACATAAGTACAAAAGACGGATGGCTTTATTTAGCAGTAGTAATAGATTTATTTTCAAGGGCAATAATTGGATGGTCCATGTCGACATGCCTTAAAAAAGAGCTCGTATGCGATGCTTTAACGATGGCACTCTTTAGGAGAAAATTTCCTAAAGGTGTAATTGTGCATTCTGATCGTGGCAGTCAATATTGCTCATATGAATACAGAAAACAGAAAAATGCTAAATCGGCATCAATTAATTGGTTCTATGAGTCGGAAAGGAAATTGCTGGGATAATGCTCCTGCAGAGAGTTTTTTTCATACACTGAAGGTTGAGCTTATTCAGGAGAATGTTTTCTCTGATAGGGACGAGGCTAAACGACAAATATTTAGCTATATTGAAAGTTATTATAACAATAAAAGGATACATTCCTCTATTGACTATAAAACGCCTCATGAAATGGAATGTGCATAAGGAAATCCGAATCCCTGTGTCCGAAAAGTCAGGGCAAGATCACATAATCAAAAATTCATGTATCATTGGTTCATTCACAATCCTCACAATAATGATTTTGTTGGCTATCTGAACATATCAACCTATGTTAATGATCGCCCCTCTGATTATACTGAAACCCTTTTGCTCGAAATTGGGGGAGCTCTTTCAGAGAAGTATCGCAATAGAAGGATTGCATCAAAGCTGGCTGAACCAGTCCTGGAAAAATTAAGTACATTCGAAGATTTTCCGAAAGGTATTTTTTGCATAGATACACGTACAGACAATAATGTTGTTCATAAAATCGTTGCAAAAAATTGGACGCTAATTTTGAGAAGAGATAGGGAGTTTGATTTCGGAATATTCACCAAAGCAATAACTTGCGATTTGTTTATCATTTCTCCGCGTTAATTAACGTTAAATAGGAAACAGCGCATTTTACTCATACTTGTTATCGTCCGAGCATTGCACTGTCCCCTAGGCCGCTTCTAATCTCAATTTTGGTTTTTGAACCATAGCGCTCTAAGCGTCGCTACAAAAAGGTCCACTACCGTCTGCCCTGGGCTTGAGATATGGGCTGCCATTTCTTTTTTTACATCCATGAAGCCATCTTCGTTTGTGAGAGGGGCCACTACAATTGTACCAACGAACTGCAAATTATTTGTGCCTGTGCATTCTTTTGCTTTAGTTAATGCGTCAAAAATAAGTTTATTTCTTTCTTTATTATTTTGCAGAAATGAACTCTCTAAAGCTGCGACAGACTGAGAACTTTTATACGACGCTGTTTCTTCAAAATAATCTTGATATTTCGATTGAGTCTCTTTTTGCCCTGTCTCGAAAATAGACCAACGGTTTTCAAAAAAGTTCTTTAGTTCTGTTCCCTTAATGACAATATTCTCAAACGCCTGCGCATGAGTAACTTCTTGCTCTTCATATTGTTTTAAAAAACCTATTAAAACATCTCTATCATAGCTTAGATTATATGCCATCATCATGCGCTCTAAATCATCAATAGACCTAAATCTATCAAGCATTTTATAACTATCATTTGTGATTATTACTATATTTTTGATCTTCAGTTCTTTCTTTTCTTCTAGCAATTTGAGGCGGACGAGCTTTTGTAGATTTACATCCGGGCCATTGGTCCCCAGTACGATAGTGTCGATTTCAGGAGCTATGAGATATCCATCTTTATTAATATCGAAAATTTCGTACAGTTTACCTAGTATATCGGCGCTTAATTTATTGGTACTTTGCATATCAATGGCAAAGGTCTTTAATACTGTTGCCATCTGCATTTGATTAAAAGTTGGCGCCCCATCAAAATTGGCCTTTAGGAGCGATAGCAAATCTTCCCGGGGCGGTACGTTGATACCTGCTTTGGTAAAGACTTCTCTAAGCGGCTGTGAAATGTCCTTGTCAATACCAATAATTTTGTCAGAATGCGCGGCATGCCCACATAGAAGGCTGATCATAATAAATAGGTTGGCCAAATATCTCATCGTGGTCTCCTCATATTTTCTTTTGGCAATTGCCCTATATTTAAAAACCGACCGACGGTCAACAAGGTTCTCGAAATGATAAGCAGCCTGCTCCTCTGGTTTTTACATCCTGCGTATACTTTCCAGCTTTATTAATTCCTTCAAATATACTTCGTCGTCTTGCGAAACTCAGTAAGCAGCTGAAGTGCTTGTCCTCATCTCTTCTATGGAGAAAAGAGCACCAGAGCTGATCATTAAAATTAAAATGAGAAAGTAGGCACGCATAATAGCATTAATGTTTGTCGAAAAAATCTAAGTGTGATTATATTTTCGCAAAATCATAGAAGTATCTATTAAAGGCATTCTAAAGTTTTATAGCTGACATGATTTATTTATGCTCTGTTAAATACAACAGATGTTCTCCCGAATTCAAGTGAACACAAGCACAAGATGTATTAATTCCGCGAGAAGAACCTGGAGCCTTTAAGATCGACCTTATATCACAGCCATATGGTCGCACGTGTACTGTAGAAGGTGCTTCCAGCAGATTAATATTCTGATCATCCATTTTAAGGCGAATTTTCCCCTGCTCTAACTGGTATTCGATCTCTGGCACCTTTATCCAAGGATCATCGGAATCCGCGTGGAAAAAACTTGTTCCTCTTTTTATATACGGCTTACCTTCATAATTAATTTCTGTTCCCTCGGAAAACATAAATGCCGTTTCTTGAAGCTGAGTAGGAATAGAATTCCCAGAGACATTGCATGCTATTGAGGAAAGACCAAAGAACATCGATAATATTATCGCTAAATATTTCACTGTAATCTCCTATAGGTTTGTTTATAGGTCGGCCTCATAACAACAGACCGTCGGTTGGTCAATTGACTTTTTACAAAATTGTCATAGGGATCTTTTTATCAGCGGCCCTGCTTGAGGTTGTTGCTTATTTCTAAGCAGGCATTTCGGCTTTTTTTATAAGCCTACACGAAGGGAAAATGCCAAAAAATCCTATCCTTGTTGATATACCTGAAGAGATCGAAACATCACGCCTTTGTCTTAAGATGCCAAAGGCAGGCTTGGGCCCACAACTTCACGAAGCCATTATGGACGGATACGATGACTCTATTAAGTGGCTCGGATGGCCTCAGGCAAAACCTAGTACTGAAGATGTAGAAATCGACTGTCGGAAACACAACGCCGAGTTTATTTTGCGAGACTTCATTCGCTTTATTATTGTTGAAAAATCAACGGATCGCACAATCGGTCGTTGTGCCTTCCCTTCGTTTCAGAGCAATTGGCTCATTCCGCAATTCGGTATTAGTTATTTTATTCGTCGCAGCGATAGAGCTCAGGGGTACGCCACCGAAGCGGCACATGCTTTAGCTTATTTAGCATTTAAGCTTTTGCATGCGCAAAAAATTGAAATTTTTTGCGATGCCGATAATAGAGCGAGCTGCCGTATACCTGAAAAATTAGGCTTTATTCACGAATACACGCAAAGGGGCGGATGGCTTCGAGCGGATAGTTCTTTAGCCCAGCTTCGTACTTATGCTTTATTTGATATAGTAGATCTTCCAACAAGAGAAGTTCGATGGTGAAATTTTATGCGCTGTATTTGAAAACTGAGGTCTTCATAATTAATTTCTGTTTTTGCAGGACTCGTTTTACCAACCTTGTTGACCGCCGGTCGGTTTTAATTTATTCAATGCTCTCTTAGTTCAAAAGAATGTCTGTCCTATGAGCAGATTTGTCAGATCCAAAACTACAGACTAATTTTGGGCTCTATATTTAGTCTATGGGGTTATTATGTATGCGCTTAATTTTTTTATAAAACAATATAAATTTATTTTTATTATCAGCGTTATTTTAGTACCTAAAGCTCTTCTTGCTTTCGAAATTGATCTCAGAGAACCAATTCCCAAAGCTAATGAAGATTTCAATATACCTAAAACTCTTCATGCCATATGGGTTGGTCCAAATGAAATGAACCCTCAGTTTGAACTAAATCTCATAAATACTATAAGTAATTTTCCCGACTTCAAACTGCACCTTTGGACCTCATGGGGTGAGTTAGACAATGTCGGCTTCGAACCTGAAGGACTCGATATCCATAGAAAAGAAGAATTAGACAGTATTCTTACTGAGTTTAGAGTAGATGATTTTACAACGATATTGGATTGGGTAAATAAAGAAATTTCTTTCAAAGCTTATGCCGGGGCAAAAGATATTATACAATTTGCACTTCTTTATAAGTATGGAGGAATGGTTTTTGATCTTGATGTCGTTCTTAATGACAAAATAAGAAATCTGGCTGGAATAAGTAACCATGGACATTATAGTGCGGCTTTCTCACCCTGCTTTTTTGCCTCAGCCCCACGCAGCGTCTTTGCTCGATCTGGTCTTAGTTTTTTTGCTATGTTTACCCATGTTTTGGCGGTAGCGAACTTTTGCAAGGATTTTAATTTAGATTCATATAGAGAAAAATTTTTGAGAACCGTTACTACTCAAACGACAGGTTCCATAATGCTATTTGCTAATCGCTTAATTGGACTAAAAACACTCGATACAAATCTTCATAAACAAGCAATAAATCATAAATGCGAAAAATGCCAAAAAGACATTTATCCTTATGATGTTTGGAAGTTGTCTAAGACACTACAAAACGATACATCCTTGGCAGATTATCTTAAATTTCTAGAAACACCATCTTCTATTTCAGATTTAGACGATTCCGAAGCGGATAATAAATTTTATAAAACACTGCGTCTAGCCCGTTTTCAAGCCTTTGTTTTTATCGCTGGGGGAGAGAAGTTTTATGATTGCTCGGGCCAATAAATATCAGATCATACATACCCATTAATGCTATGGAAAATGAAATTCGAATTCCTGTGCCCAAAAATTCAGGGTAAGATCACGATACGATGCTTAATCGTGGAGTTTCATAAAGAGCCCTTAATGGTATTTTCTAAAAAACCTATTGACCGTCGGTCGGTTTCAATATAGTGGTATTTATTTTAAAATAAAATTTAAAACGGAAACGAGTATGCAGCAATATATTTTACTTCTTCTTATAAGTATGACTTTAGCTAACGCAAAACCTATATTCAGCATGGAATCAGTCGAGAAAAATAATAAACCAAATGATGCCATAGAAATACCGCAGTTTATGATAGATATGTTTACCAGAACAGAAATAATAATCCATAAAGATGCTCAATTATCTAAGCAAGAATTGGATGAAATAATCAATAAGCGCATAAATGAATTTAAACACAAATTTAAATATCTGAACCCACATGAAAAAGAATGGTTAATAGAAGCTCACCGAGAATCAGAAAATGAATACCTAGAAGAGCAGATGAGACAAGTAGAATTTGAACGTTTGCAATTAGTCACACATGGATTTGAGGATATTCTAAAGAAACATCTACAACAACCACAAAGCAACCGAGAAAATAAGTAAAGATTCGGAAATCTAAAAATTTCGGTCACTGACAACCCTGCCGATGCGGCTGTCGTGGCCATCTTATAGAAAATAACGATGAAAAAACTACATGAAACTATTAAGGGATTTTTTATGAAATTATTTGTATTTCTTTTGTGCTTAATTTCTGGGTCACTCGCTTTTGCTTCTGATTTGTATCGTGCAATAGACAATGGGAATGAAGAAGAAGTGCGCAAGCTTTTAGACGCTGGGATCAGTGCGAATGCTCCTAGTGATTTTGATGGTAATCCTCTGCATTATATTGCCATGCGCATCGGTATGAATATGAATATAGCTAAACTTCTTGTAGAACGAGGATCTAATGTAAATTTACGTGATCGTTCTGCGTATGAATATACTCCACTACATTATGCAACAAAAAAGAAGCTTGTAGAAATTCTTGTAGAGGGTGGCGCTGATGTTAATGCGCTGAGCTTGGCTAAAAATACGCCCCTCCACCATGCAGCAGGAAATGCTAGAAAAGAAACCGTAATGTTTCTTTTGGCCAAAGGAGCCGATGTAAATGCCCGCAATCAGAACAGCAGTACGCCACTTCATCAAGCTGCCCATGCATGGGATAAAGATGTCGTAGAAATACTTCTCATGAATAAAGCTGAGGTAAATGCTGCAGAAAACGACGGAGATACTCCACTTCACCGTGCTGCTGCGGAAGATAGAATCGATTCAATCGTTTTGCTTTGACAACATGGGGCTGATGCTAATATTAGAAATAAACAATTCAAACGCCCATCTGATGTCGCAAGAAACTCTAAAACAAGAGAGCTCTTATTAGCTGCGGAAAATGATTAGTATGACTTCAAATATTTGAACTCAACACCCAATCTGGGCCAAAGGTCTATCCGTTAAAGCGGATTGACTGGATAATCATAAAGCTTTTGAACACCGCAGACTTAGCTGCACCTTCAGCAAGCATTTCACCAATATTTCGCCATTGTTCCCCATCTTTGCTAAAGCGATGAGGCCGGGGTTATCCTTTGCAGCGTTTTTCTCAATTATCAGCGCATTATTTATTTAGGTTTCGATGGGCAATCTTATCGGGAGGATTATTAGGTAAATGAAATTTATTTATAGATTTTGTTACACATAGCCTCAATATTATGTCCATTTGGATCATAGATAAAACATGCATAATACCCTTGAGCATACTGGGGTCGAAATCCCGGTGCTCCATTGCTCTTTGCGCCCGCTTCAATTGCTGCTTTAAAAAAAGCTTCTATGGTTTTTGCATCAAGAACGCGAAACGCGACATGAACGGAGGTTAGTGGTGATTTGCCTTGATATTGAGAAATCTCAAATAAACTATCACCACCAACATCAAAGGCCCAAAAGCTTCCCTCTTTACCGAAAGACAACTTATAGCCAAGAGGAATAAACGCTTTTTCATAAAAAGATCTGCTTTGTTTTAAATCTTTTACAGGTATAGTAACGTGGTCTATCATAGTTGTTTATTCTGTCTAATTTTTAAGCTCGATGCCGCGGCAATTCATAATATTATCTGCTATACCTGCTACCTGATTTGAGATTGCCCCTAAAAAAGTATGTAATTTTATCGCCGCAACATTCTTCATCAAGTTCCTGCGCATAGCAGCGGCAAGAAGGATCGCATCTATAATAAACGCAGGTGTCAATTGCGTTCTTAGTCTTTAAATTTAATGATCCAAAAGGTTAAATTACTAAGTCTCGACAGGTTTTATAATACTTCCATACTCTTATTCTGGCTCGGAAGAGAGAGGGCTTCCCCAATATTGAGCGAAGAGACCTTTTCCAAGAGTGCCGTCAGGATGTAGGCACCGATGAACAAAGCGCCAGCAATCAATAAGATATCTGCTTCGTTGGAATCTTTAAACCCTGATAAGCCTGCGAAAAATGAAATACTTAAAAAACTATAGGCAACATTACGAGTATATCCCTGGGCTGTTGCATTGTATTCAAAATTGCCAGATGGGAAAGGAAATGAACCTTGTTCCCATTCACCATAGCCAGTTTCATTGCTCGCATTATTCTTTGGTGAAGCGTAAGTGCCACCATAAGAATAGTTCCTATTGTTAATTAATTCACCTACAAAGGCGGCAGCCAGCAGATTCAAGCCTATACAAAGTACTAAAACTTTTGTTGCCCTTACTGCTGGATGCTGAGTCCCTCGGTGTATGCGTTCAAAAATTTCTGAAAATGAACCGAAGCTTTGATCCGTACCAGAAAAATCTAAATTCTCGCTTTCTTCATAATCGAATAACACAGATCCGAAAAATTGTTTCAAAGGCTGAATTCTTTCATACCAAGGGATAAGCGCTTCAAAGAACTCATCTCCTGCGAGGAAAAGCACTGTTGCAACTTCATAGGAGATTATGCCATTGATGACTAAAGCAGGGAGTATAGCACGCACGATTTGACCTATTTGGATTGGGTCTATTGAAGAACTCAAATTACGAGCACCAAATCCCATCTCCTGAGTAAAATCCACGTCCACGGCTGGCACTTCTAACCTCAGCGTTTCAGAAACAGCTAAGTCCTCAACTAAGGTTCTCAGTTCAAGAACTTGGGATTCACCAAGCGCATTAGCATTTTTTACCAAACTTTGTATATCGCCATTCGCTTTTTGCATGGCTTCTAAGAGTCTATTTCCTTGTTCATTAGCCGTAGCAGCCATCCGCTGTATATTGCTATTCGCTTGTTGTTCCCACGCAGCGAGCTTTTGATTGAGGTCTTGTCCGATTAAGGCGAGTTGATCGTTAATTGCATTTTGCAGGCTTTCGAGCATCTCTGCGCTCAGTTGATTTTCTGGTAGGGCTGCTGGAGGCAAGAAGGGCACTGGAGCTGAAGCGTTTGGAAGTGAAATTCCTGGAAGGGTGAAGTTGGGAATAGAGAAATTAAAAGTGGGAAGCGAAAAATTGAATCCTGAGAAAGGAAGCATGGGGATGCTGTAGTTTGGTAGAGGTTGCCAGTTCGGTATCATGCTTCCATTTGGATAAAATCCGAAGCCAAACTCAGCGGAAACTTTAGATGAAGAGTATGAAGACGTTACAAGATCTGTCTCCATGGTGCCGTTGTTGACACCACCACGAGCTACAACATCTTTTAAATCGTCTCGTGCTGCAACGACTATGGTCCCTAAAACCGTGGAAAGCAAAAGGAAAAATTTAACGACATCATCGGCATTATCCGGTTTCAATAAGGGTCTGAGAAGTAGTTTTGGAAGAAGGGTTGCTACTTGTCCTCCTCTATGGAGTACTTCAAAGAGGGCCGCAAACGTGGTTACAGAGGCACCTGTGAGCCAGTGCTCATGGGCCAAGAAATGCTTAGTATTTCTAAAGGGAGTATCGCCAGGAAAGCGTATATAGCGCTTGGGTTGAGGTCTCTCCATTTGACCAGCATCTTGGTAGTCCATCGCAAAGAGCGGCTGAAAGGGGGAGAGGGTAAAAAGAAAAATCAAAAGAGTAGATATCGATTTTTTCCACATAAATGAAACCCATCCATATAAGAAATGCAATAAACCAAATAAATAATAATTTAGAGCATTAAAAATAATAAGACAAAAAATAAACCACTTAAGAAACGAGAGTCTATTCTATATAGTAAAATTTTTAAAATTATTTATCTGAAATATCAACGGGTTAATTTAAAATACATTTTACGAATCGGCGCCACCCATAAATTATAACCAACCAGCGGTCAATAACTATATCACCCACTGAGATCCACCTTCGCTTAAATTATGGCTCTGACCTGTATCTATTTTTCGGCTCGATCCCTACTAAAATATCTAAAATAATATTCTGATGATCTGACGCTCTTTCATCATAAACTTCAAAATCAGCCACATAGCTTCGCTTGCCACCAAAGTCTTCTTCGCTCATTTGTGAAATCTTAAACCAGGGCTCTCGTACAACTTGTGGCATAGACGCTGGTCCATTAGTAAACTTGACATAGTGTTGTGTAGGTATTACGTGCATCACAAAATCAGATGGAGAGCCCTCAACATCGTCATCAGTTCATCTTCTCAAGCATTTGAGACGCCGATCAAAAGACCAAGTAATGCCGCCTTCGCTTGGCTCGGCTTTACGATCAACGAGGACCCTAAGACATCGATAAAAAAACTTTTTCACAACCTTTGGTTCTCTGATAGCAAGCACTCCCCACGATTTAGCGCCAATACTAAAACCAGGAATGTCGATATGGAACTCTTTCATTATTGAATCGTGATATCGAATACTGACAAAAGAGAAACCACTTGGCCGATGCTAAATCGAGCCTTTTTTATCTTATTGTTTAGCGGATTAATGGTGTAGTTTATGGCGTCAATAAAATTGGCTTCTGTCAGATCGCACTTATGAAATAAGGCACCCGTTAAATCGCAATTATTAAAATTGGCCTTATTCAATTGAGCTTCGGTGAAATCCGCTTCTCTAAGCAATGAGTCCGTAAAATTAGTACCCTTAAGCTTCAGAAAACAAAAGTTAGAGAGGTTTAGCAAGCAGGCCTTAAAATTTACCGAAAAGAGCAATTGGTCGCAATCGGCAAAGTTCAGTCCAATCATCTTGCAATTATCAAATGTTATATCGTGAAAACGACAGCTAAGCAGCCGTGCATTGCTCAGATTGCAATCGACAAAATAACAACTCTCAAAACGTGCTTTGGAAAAATCTACCTCCGAAAAATTACACGCTGAAAAGCGGCAATTGATGAAGACAATTGCTTTGGCATCCTGGCCTGAAAACTCAAGCTTCTCCAGCCTTTCATTTTCGTAACAGTCTTTTTTCCACTGATTCATGGAGACTTTATAGACAACTACCGACCAAAAGTCAATATTTGCTTAATTTTCCAGAATATATTTTTATATAATATTAACAAATATTATCATCATAAAAAACTACTTAATAAAAACTTAAGAGCTCCCGCTTTGGCACTAAAAAAAATCAGTAAAAGAAATGGCCAAACTGGTGATGCTAGCTTTATGCCCAAGGCTCTTCTCCTAAACTTACGAGAATAAAAATCATATTCATACCTTAAGCAGCTTTTCGAAATTCATGTATGTTGATTGAGCCTTATTGCGCAACCGACCAACGGTCAATATGATCGATTTTTAATGCGCGACTTACTCAATTGACCAGGTTTAAACAAAAAAAATGATAAAATACATTAAAATTATTCTCATAATTTCAGTTATTCAATCCCTTGCAACTTTTGCAGTTTCAACTACTCAATGCCCTATTTGTCAAGGATCAGGTTACACTAAAAATCTTATCTTTTTTGGAAGTATCAATGATCCTCAATATGGCCTCCGACACGATGATCGGCCTGATTATGGATACAGGTTTCCTGTCTGCCCAAAATGCAAAAGCACGGGAGAAATTGAAGAGGCACGAATGTCTATAACCTCGTGCGATAACTCCTACAGCCAATTTCACGAACCTCTGATGACATCGTATAATTATTGGGAAGATTTGTTTTCAAATAATCAATCTGAATTTAAGTTTGTTCTTGATATCTCTTCTAAAGATGAGCTCAAAGACAACGAGGGCTGCTGTAATTCGCTTAAAAACTGCTTTGTGCCGCTATTTAGATTTTTTAACAATAAGAGTCATAAAGACTAATATTTTAATTACTTCAGGCGCATGAGCATTATATGAGTGCCGCTACATACAAACTTTGGAGCAAAGGAAAACAGATGATTCTCGATGAATTTTCACTTTTCAAAGAACGTCAGAAGAAAAGTTGGGGCAGTTTTACTCCTTTAGAAATTCTATTCACCATGCCTGCGGCTCAGTTGGTTAGTTTTGCTCAGGTAAAAAGCAGCGATGCAGTGCTTGATGTTGGCTGTGGTACTGGTGTTGTTGCCCTTACCGCAGCCCGTTTGGGGGCCAAAGTTGCAGCGATTGACCTGTGCCCAGAGCTCCTAGATCATGCTCGACAAAATAGGGTAAAGGCTGGCGTCGATATATCGCTTATGGAAGGCGATGTTGAAGCACTTCCTTATGACAATAATGCTTTTGATGTAGTGCTCAGTCAGTTCGGCCATATTTTTGCGCCTCGACCAAATATTGCCATCAGCGAAATGCTCAGAGTTTTAAAGCCAGGTGGGACTATAGCCTTCTCAACGTGGCCTCCTGATCTTTTTGTCGGTCGCCTTTTTCAATTGGTAACGAAATACGTACCGCCACCACCATTTGCATCACTGCCGCCTTTATGGGGTATGCCACATTTTGTCCGTGCCCAATTAAGTGATCACGTAGATAATCTCATCTTTGAGCAAGGCAATATGATAGTACCCGCACTGAGTGTAGGGCATTATCGTGAATCGGCTGAAATGAGCCATAGCTCAATCAAAAAATTGATTCAAGAATCAAAAAATAATCCAGATGTTTTGCGAACTTTTAGAAAAGAGTTCGAAGAACTGATAAGTGAATATTTTGAAAACAACCATTTAAGTCTGCATTATTTAATGAGCCGAGCTCGCAAAAATTAAAAAAAGCGATTATATGCTCACGCCTTATAAAGAGAAAATCTCTTGGTAATCCGAGAAACGATCTCCCATTTGCCCATCAGAGCGATGGCATAATAGTTATGCTCTTCCTGAGTCTTTTGAGCGATGTTTTCGATTTGCTCTAAATAACTTCCACCGGTCATCTTTACTTTAAATATTTGCTGAATTAGTCGCGCGAAAGGTGCTTTTCGATAAGACTTACAATAAATACGATTCGGCTCTGAAAGCGATCTTGACGTCCTAAACACTTGACGTACTGATTTAATGAACTTTACAATGAGGTGAAATTTTATGAAAAATTTGCTAATCCTTTCTTTGCTAGCGCTCTCTGGATACCTCGGCGCTATGAACTCTGCCGAAAATACCAAAATATTATACCATGGGCGCTCCGTTCAGACCTTACATCCAGCATTCTTGTGGGAAAAGATGCAGGCTGAAATCATCGATATAGATGGTAAAAGCCCTGAAGCGGTTCATGCCGTTATTGTTGCTTCAAAAAAAACTTATATCTACGGTGTCTTCAAGCCTGAACAGCTTGAAAAAGCATTATCAATGCTCGATTCCCCAAAAGATACCGTTTCATTAATGATTAAAACCGGTGATCCTGCGCTCCAAAAAATGGTCGAGGAATATGATCCAGAAGTAACTCTTATCAATTTTAGTGAAACCTCCTATCTAGAACCAACATGGCGAAAACTACATGGTAGTGAACCTACCAAGGGGCTCCAACATTTAGATAGAAGCCAAACCCTAAAACCGAGCAGAGACGATCTAGCAGTAAGAGAATATTATTGCACTGAAGCTGGTGGTCAGCTTGAGCAGCAGAAAAAGGTATTTTGGATCATCGTAGACGCTGATCAGGGTGAGCTATCTAGCATTATTGAGCTAGGCTCGGCTTATCTCACGAAGGTAGAATCGCTTGATAAAGAAACGGTAAAAAATACACAGCTTATTAAGGTTAATAATTCACATATTCTCTTTGCCAATGCCAATTTTGGCTGGGATCGGGTTAAAAACACCTTATTGCAAAAAGATATTGGCAATGGACTAAAAGCAGAGCTCGTCGTATTCAATAAATTCGCCAATTTTAACATCGGCTATCAATATGGGTTAAGAACAAATAATCCCAATATAAATATCATTAAAATCGCTCGGCATTTTGGTGGAAATGGCTGGCGATTAGATAGTTACAGTGAGGCTGGCTTTGATAGCAAACAGGACATTATGGCTTTGATAGAATTTTTACAAAGCAATGCCGCAGAATTCGGTTTATAGAAAACTGAAGATTTAGTAAGGCAGCTGCTGAAGTTATTACTGCCTTGTCTCGATGCTGCACTTATAGTCATCACTGAACCTTATTCGGGCTTTTTTAGGATTTCGTCGGTATAAACAAATACTGCCAAAAAGCCCGAAAATTTAGCATCGGCCGACAGAGTGCAACCAATCTGCATGCCCTTACCGATTTTCTTAAGAATCAGTCGTTTGCCGTTCATAAATTCTCCCTTCACGTTTGATATCGGCTTCATCCCTCGAGGACGCATACATAGGAAATGGCGCTACCAGAAGCTGAGCAAATCAGAGCAAAAAAAGCGGTCGCAACAATTTCAAACTTTTTCAAAATATCATCGATATTACATATCTTGACGACCTATTTCTCTATTTTCTTTCGCTCGGTAATTTTAATTTTGATTCGTCAAACTTCACGAGCTCATTATTTAACTTAACCTTAACAAAGTAATGCTTATTATCATTGTTGCTTTCGATAAGTGAAAAGTGGAGCCGAGAGGCATAAGGGGGTATGGTGTCCAAAGCCGTGCCTAGAGATGCCATTACACTCATAATTGTACTCTCATGAGCAAGGAAAATTACGCTTTTTAGTGGATTTGATTTATTTATCGCTTGCTCCATGTAAATTAATAGTTCGTCTAAAAATAACCGTCCCATGGGGATATTCTCAGTGGGTATTTTGAACATTTCGGCTCTTCCCCATCCTGCTAGCGAAATAATCTCGTCGGCAGACTGTTCATTAAATCCCCTTGGTAAATTAATCTGATATAATTTTCTAACAAACAAATTGTCGGATAATTTATTTAGACTTTCAAAACTATTGATAGCTAATCCACTGAGCTCGCTCCAAAACTTTGGTTTTTTCTCTTCTACTCCAACTTTCTCAATCCACTGCTTGCTTTGCAAGGTCCGGAAACTTTCACCCGACGGCCTAAAAACAAGAATTGGATCATTATTTTTACTGACTACATCAACTTGAATATCCGCATTTTCAAAAGGATAGAGACCAATAAGAAGATGTCTTGCGCTTTCAATTGTTCGATTACTTTCTGTTGCACGTATGTAGAAGGCTGATTTGTCGTAGTGTTCGGGCAAAAATTTCATCTCTTCGATGTATTCTTTTCTAAGTTCGATACCTTGCTCTTCTAGCTGCTTTTTTCCCTTGGGGGTTAAGACACCTAGAGAATACGGCCAATCATATGGGGCTAGAGGAATATCGGCCACTGGCATTCTATCCCCATGACGGAAGAGATCCACGGTAAAAATAACTTTTTCAAAAGCAAAGGTCTGACAAGAGATGCTGAGAACAAAAGTGGTCACAGCGAATAATAGTATTTTCATATTGTTTTCCATATAAATTAGATCCAAAATATATTTCGATTCGCAAATATGCAAACCCATACTTTCAGCTTACTACAATCAATACAATAATCTCGGTTGGATATTCCTATCATAATTTTCCTCCTAAAAATACCGTAAATTTCCCTATAGAAATAAATCCTTCAGAGCATCTCTATTATTCATCTCATATCGCAATTATAATAACAGCAATAAGTTAATATATTAAAGCAAATTTTCAACATTAAGCCACAAGAAACAAGAATAAAACCCTATTTAATGGCTCGGTGACTCGTAACAATTTCATTGGCAATTTATTAGGCAAATGGAGCATGGAAATTATTGACAAATTATATACCTCATATCCTTTTTATGGCAGTCGCAAAATGATGGCATTGTTAAAGCGACATAGGTATTTAGTGAACCGTAAACGCGTTATTCGTTTAATGCAGCTTATGCGATTGCAAGCTCTTTATCAAAAGCCGAATATAAGCAAAGCCATTAAAAGAAAAATTATATAAATATTTACGGAGCCAATGCTTTGCATTTTGCTGTTTTCTATGACTTTCTTAAAGAAATTGATAGAATGCTCGCGGAAAGCAATCTCGATGATGACGCAAGAATATCGATTGGAGATAAGAAATATGATGCGATAGAATTGGCAGATTATTTGAAGAAGAGCGAAAGCCACCAAATGCGTTACTTACATCGCAAAACGCTGCGCTGATCTACTTCTTAAAACATGACTTTAGCCTTATGGTATCAGCGCTTCAATGGACATCGCGGATCAAACATTATATGGATCTCGCAATTATAATTTATAAAGGAATTGAGATGATTATTTTACGTAACACTTTTTCTGCATATTTTTTGGCTTTTTTTGCCATGTTCAACTTATTTCATACTTCATTGT
>Ga0318562_10000461_pt1 | contig 18218 bp, 19 predicted proteins | sample GRESIP066b5f18_FD_203688 | JGI IMG/M metagenome (GOLD analysis project Ga0318562, IMG submission 203688) | Tropical soil microbial communities from Luquillo Experimental Forest, Puerto Rico - GRE.SIPMG.066b5f18 | ecosystem: Environmental > Terrestrial > Soil > Tropical forest > Bulk soil... | reverse complement strand
ACATCCGGGAGGGAGACTTACCCGGCCTGGGGAGCCTGTGCTGAGCCCCGGCGCTTCACGATGCCCGCCTTGTCGATGAAGAACGGTTCGGTGAGCAACGCTTCGACCTTCTCGCGATAGCCCTGCACCCCGAATCCGCTGTCGGCCAGGGCGGCCAGGGCGGCGGTCTGCACCCGGCGCGCAGTCTCCGGAGCGGTGAGCAGCCGGAGGATCGGCTCCCGCGACTCCGGGTAGCCGCGGGAGGCCAGGGCCCGCAAGGCCCCGAACTTCACGTCGTCGGCCATGTCGTCGAGGAAGGGGAGGGCCTGAGGGGCGATGCGTGGATCGTCGAGGGCCTCCACCGCGCCGAGCAGGACCAGCTTCTTCTCCGGATCCCGGGTGTAGACCTCGGACAATTCCTGGAGATGCTCGAGCAGCGCGGTGACGTAGGCGTCGGCGGGGAGGATGTCGTGGAGCAGGCGCACCGCCCAGGAGCTGGCCTGGTCGGTGCGGCGGAGGAAGGTGCGCACCGGCTCCACGGCCGCCTGTCCCCGGGCGCGGATCAGCTCGAAGACGTGCTCTTTCTCGTCGGCGTCGGTGGTCTGGGGCTCGACGTTGATCGTGAACCGCGCCAGCAGCGAGGCCGTCGCCTCGGGGAACTCCATCTCCCCCAGCTGCTGGATGGCCTTCTGCCGGCCCTCGGGGCCACCGTACTTCTGCACCACCTTGGCCTTGAGCTTGGCGGCGCGCTCGGGGCTCTTGCCGCCGAAGATGTCGAGGATGCCCACGGGACTCCCTTGTCTCGTTTCCGGAAACCGCCCGGATCTAGCGACCGACGTAGACCAGCACCACCTCGCGCCGCTGGGCACGGGTGCGGTGCTCGTAGAGATAGATGGCCTGCCAGGTGCCGAGCATCAAGACCCCCTCCACCACCGGGATCGCGACCTGGGTCTGGGTGAGGGCAGCGCGCACGTGGGCCGGCATGTCGTCGGGGCCCTCGGTGGCGTGGCGAAAGAGGGGATCGCCATCGGGCACCAGCCGGGCGAAGAAGCGCTCCAGGTCGGAGAGCACCTCGGGGTCGGCGTTCTCCTGGACCACCAGGCTGGCGGAGGTGTGGCGAAGGAAACAGTGAACGACGCCGGTGCGCGGGCCCGGCGCGGAGACGCGCAGGCGCTCCACGAAGTCCTGCACCGCACGGGTGAGGTCGAGCAGACCGCGCCCCCGGGTGGAGACGGTCAGGATGTGCGAGTCGGCGTCCATCTACAGGCGGAGCTCGGCGCGCGGGTTCTCCGGATACGCCTTGGCCAGGCTCTCGATCGCCGCGCGCAGCTCGCCGTTGGCCTGCTCGGGGGCGAGCACCTTGAGCACGAAGTAGAGGTCGCCGCGGCCGCCGCCCTTGAGCGCCGGGACGCCCTGACCCTTGAGCCGCAGCTTCCGGCCGGCCTGGCTGTGGGGAGGGATGGTGACCGTTACCTCGCCGGTGAAGGTGGGGGCCCGGACCTCGGCGCCCAGCACCGCCTCGGGCACGGTGACCGGCAGCTCGAGGTAGAGGTCGTCGCCCTCGCGCCGGACCAGCGGGTGGGGATCCACCTGCACCTCGAGGTACAGGTCGCCCGGAGGGCCCCCCTGGACGCCGGCCGCGCCCTGGCCGGCCACCCGCACCTGCGAGCCGGTGTGCACGCCGGGGGGAATCTTCACCGTCACCCGGGTGGTGTCCTGGACCCGACCCGAGCCACCACAGACGTCGCAGGGCGGGGCTACCTTTCCCGCGCCGTTGCAGGTGGGGCAGGTGCTGGTCAGCGAGAGCGGCCCGCGCCCCTGGCGAATCTTCCCGCTGCCCTTGCAGGTGGGACAGGTCTCGGGCTTGCCGAAGTGCCCGGAACCCTTGCACTTCGGACACTGGGTCGGCCGGGTGACGGCGAGGCTGCGCTCGGTGCCGGTGACGGCCTCGCGGAGGCTCACCTTCACCTGGGTGTGGAGGTCCTCACCGCGCTCGGGGCCCTCGGGCTCCTGCCGGCCGAAGACGTCCTCCACGCTGCGTGCACCGCCACCGCCCGCGCCCCGCCGGGCGAAGAAGTCACCGAAGAGGTCGCCGAGGTCGAACCCCTCCAGGTCTGGCATCCCGCCGCCCTGGCCCCCGCGCTCCTGCGCCTCCCGGTAGGCCCGGTACTGCTCGGCCTTCTTCGGGTCGTAGCCGAGCTTGGCGGCGTCCTCGCCAAACTCGTCGTACATCTTGCGCTTCTCCGGATTGGAAAGGACCTCGAAGGCCGCCCCCACCTGCTTGAACTTCTCTTCGGCAGCTTTGTTGCCAGGATTGACGTCCGGGTGGAACTTCCGCGCCAGCTTGCGATACGCCTTCTTGATCTCGTCCTCGCTGGCGCCTCGGGAGACGCCGAGCAGCTGGTAGAGGTCCTCGGCCATGGAGTTCCAGCAGCTTAACCGCCCAAGCAGAGCCTGCCACTGGAGAGCGGCAGCGGTGTTTCTCTCGCTGCTCACCGCCTGGCCGGTCACTGCTCGGGTGCTGGACCGGGTGGTGGCGCTGGTCGACGGCCGGCTCCTCAGCGCGAGCCAGCTCGACTTCGAGGCCCGGGTGATGCTCATCGATCGCGGAGGGATCGACGCCGCCACCGCCGCCCTCGATGCCCCTGCGCTGCAGAACGCCCTGGACCTGGCGATCGCCCAGCGCGCGGCGTCCGCCGAGGCGGACAAGCTCAACGCCTACCCGGTGGAGCCGGCGGAGGTCGATGCCCGGCTGCGCGCCTTCGAGGCCCGCTTCGCCACCCCCGCGGCGTTCGACACCTTTCTCAAGGCCCACGATGCCGACCGGGCCCAGGTGGCGGAGGTGCTGGCCCGGGCGCTGCGCACCGAGAAGTTCATCGAGGGCCGGGTTCGCCTGCGTTCCCAGGTCCCGGAGTCGGACGTCCGCAAGGCCTGGGAGGCCGACCCGGGCGGGAAGAGCTGGGAGGAGGCCCGCGGGCCGCTCCGCGATCGACTGCAGCGGGAGCGGGCCTTCGTCCTCGCCCGGGATGCCCTGGTCCAGCTGCGCACCGCGGTGCCGGTGCGGATCGTCACCCCACCCGAGGAGCTGGTGCGCGAGGGGCTGACCGCGGGGGCGAGGCCGTGAGGAAGCTCAAGGAATCGCCGGAGGGCACCTTTCACCTCCGCCCGATGACCACCGCCGACCTCCCCCGGGTGATGGAGATCGAGCAGGTGGCCTTCCGCAATCCCTGGAGCCGCGATCTCCTGGCCCGGGAGCTGAGCCACGACTGGTCGACCATCCTGGTGGCCGAGGAGCCCGGGCCGAAGGGGATGAGCCTGGTGGGGTTCGTCATCTTCTGGGTGGTGCACGACGAGCTGCACATCCTCAACGTGGCCACCTCGCCGGACCACCGCCGGAGGGGGGTGGCCCGGGCGGTGCTCCAGGCGGCCCTGGACGTGGGGCGGCAGAAGCGGTGCACCCTGGCCACCCTGGAGGTCCGGCGGAGCAACGCCGCGGCACTGGACCTCTACAAGGTCTTCGGATTCCGGCCGGTGGGCATCCGGCCCAACTACTACGTGGACGAGGGCGAGGACGCGATCGTGATGGTCCTCGATCTCTGAGTGGGGGAAGGGCCCAACCCTTGACTCCCCTCTGGGGAGCGTTATAGACCGCGCCCTCTTTTCGGGGACTTCTGCGCGGCGGTGGTGTGTCTGTCGCCCGGGAAACCCAGGGAACCGACACGTCGATGCCGACCATCAGCCAGCTGGTGCGCAAGGGCCGCGAGAAGCTCGCGGTGAAGGGCAAGAGCCCGGCGCTCAAGGAGTCGCCCCAGAAGCGCGGGGTGTGCACCCGCGTCTACACCACCACCCCCAAGAAGCCGAACTCCGCCCTCCGCAAGGTGGCCCGCGTCCGGCTCACCAATGGCATCGAGGTCACCTCCTACATCCCCGGCGTGGGTCACAACCTCCAGGAGCACTCGGTGGTGATGATCCGCGGAGGCCGGGTGAAGGATCTCCCCGGAGTTCGCTACCACATCATCCGCGGCACGCTCGACTCGGTGGGTGTTCAGGACCGCAAGCAGGGCCGCAGCAAGTACGGCGCGAAGCGCCCCAGCTGAGGCAACGAGAGGAACACTGACCGATGCCCCGTCGCCGCGTCGTCGCCAAGCGCAAGATTCTCCCCGACCCGAAGTTCCAGGACCGTCTGGTCACCAAGTTCGTCAACGACCTGATGCGGAAGGGCAAGAAGTCCATCGCCGAGCGGGTCTGCTACGGCGCCTTCGCCCTGATCGAGGAGCGGGCGAAGGAGGAGCCGCTGCGCACCTTCAAGAAGGCCCTCGACAACGTGAAGCCGGTCCTGGAGGTGAAGAGCCGCCGGGTCGGTGGTGCAACCTACCAGGTGCCGGTGGAAGTCCGTCAGGACCGCCGGGTGGCCCTGGGGATGCGCTGGCTGATCATCTACGCCAAGGCCCGTGGGGAGAAGACCATGGAGGAGAAGCTGGCCGGGGAGATCATGGACGCGGCCAACAACCGTGGGAACGCGGTGAAGAAGCGCGAGGACACGCACAAGATGGCCGAGGCCAACAAGGCCTTCGCCCACTACCGCTGGTAGCGCGCTTCACCCAAAGACGCGTAGAAGTCGACGGCCGGAATCCCCGGCCGTTGTCATTTTGAAGGTCTGAACGTCATGCCCCGCGACTTCCCACTCGAGCGCTACCGGAACATCGGGATCATGGCGCACATCGATGCGGGGAAGACCACCACCACCGAGCGGATCCTTTTCTACACCGGCACCATCCACAAGATGGGGGACGTGGACGACGCCAACACCACCACCGACTGGATGGTGCAGGAGCGAGAGCGGGGAATCACCATCACCTCGGCGGCGATCACCGCCTTCTGGAACCGGAACGACCAGCGCTACCGGATCAACATCATCGACACCCCGGGCCACGTGGACTTCACCATCGAGGTGGAGCGGAGCCTCCGGGTGTTGGACGGGGCGATCGCCGTCTTCGATGCCGCCAACGGGGTCGAGCCGCAGAGCGAGACGGTGTGGCGCCAGGCCGACCGCTACGGCGTGCCGCGGATCTGCTTCATCAACAAGATGGACCGGCTGGGGGCGGACTTCGAGATGTCGGTCCGCAGCATCCGGGAGAAGCTCCACGCCAACGCGGTGCCGGTGCAGATCCCCCTCGGGGTGGAGGACCAGCACCGGGGGGTGATCGACCTCCTGAAGATGAAGGCCCTGGCCTTCGACGACGCCGAGCAGGGCAGCCGCTTCGACGTGGTGGACATCCCTCCCGAGCTGGCCGAGGCGGCGAAGGCGGCCCGGGCGCACCTGGTCGAGGCCTGCGCCGAGCAGGACGACCAGGTCATGCAGCACTACCTGGACGGCAAGGAGCCCACCGAGGCCGAGCTGATCGCCGCCCTGCGGAAGGGGTGCATCGCCCGGAAGATCTTCCCGGTGTTCTGCGGCTCGGCCTTCAAGCACAAGGGGGTGCAACCGCTGCTCGACGCGGTGGTGGACTACCTGCCCGCGCCGCTGGACATCCCTCCGGTGCACGGCAAGGACCCCAAGACCGGCAACGAGGTGACCCGGGCCACCAGCGACACCGCGCCCTTCTGCGCTCTGGCCTTCAAGATCATGACCGACCCCTTCGTGGGGACGCTGACCTTCATCCGGGTCTACTCCGGCCGGCTTGCCACCGGGATGGCGGCCTGGAATCCGGCCAAGGGGAAGCGGGAGCGCATCGGGCGGCTGGTGCAGATGCGGGCCGACAAGCGCGACGAGATCGACGAGGTCCTGGCCGGCGACATCGCCGCCTGCGTGGGACTGAAGCTGAGCACCACCGGGGACACGCTCTGCGACGAGCACCATCCCATCGTGCTGGAGCGGATGGAGTTCCCCGACCCGGTGATCGACATCGCCATCGAGCCGAAGACCAAGGCCGATCAGGACAAGCTGGGGACCAGCCTGGCCAAGCTGGCGATGGAGGACCCCTCCTTCCGGGTGCGCACCGATCCCGAGAGCGGGCAGACGCTGATCGCCGGGATGGGCGAGCTGCATCTGGAGATCATCGTCGACCGCCTGCTACGGGAGTTCAAGGTCGAGGCCAACGTCGGCAAGCCCCAGGTCGCCTACCGGGAGACGATCACCCAGGAGACCGAGGCGCGGGGGCGGTACATCCGGCAGAGCGGAGGGAAGGGCCAGTACGGGGACATCGTCTTCCGGCTCACCCCCAACGGGACCGGCAAGGGGTTCAGCGCCCGGAACGAGATCACTGGAGGGAAGGTGCCGCGGGAGTTCGTCGAGGCGGCGTTCCGCGGCGCCCAGGAGTCGATGAGCAGCGGTCCGCTGGCCGGCTACCCGATGGTCGACGTGCAGCTGGAGGCGGTGGATGGAAGCTTCCACGACGTCGACTCCAGTGAGGTGGCGTTCAAGATCGCCGGGTCGATGGCTCTGCGGGAAGGGGCGGAGAAGGCCGGCCCGGCGCTGCTCGAGCCGGTGATGTCGATCGAGGTGGTGACCCCCGAGGAGTTCATGGGCGACGTGATCGGCGATCTCAATGCCCGCCGGGGGAAGGTGGTGGGGATGGAGCCGAAGAGCGGGGCCCAGCACATCCAGGGGCAGGTCCCGCTGGCGACGATGTTCGGCTACGCCACCGACCTTCGCTCGCGCACCCAGGGCCGGGCGACCTACACCATGCAGTTCAGCCACTACGCCCAGGTGCCCAAGCCGGTGGCCGACGAGATCATCGGCCGGATCCGGGGGCACTGATCTCCCGGCGCACTTCGGCAGTGGCCGCGGTGCGAAGAGTGCCCGTCGTCAGGAGAGCCGGACCCAGGCAGTGGACGGCCGCACCGGGTCGACGAGGCGCAGCCGCCGCTCACCGCCGGTGACGGCAGCGGCCGTTCCCGGACCGAGCGCGCCGGGGCGCTCATCCGCAACGTCTCTGAGCCCCGGCGCAGCAGCCGGAGCGAGCCGGGGGCCGATCAACCCCTTCCACTGGGTAGCCAGCACCGCGGAGATGATGAGCCCGGTGGCGACCAGCGTCCGTGCTCCGAGCCGATCGTCGCCCACCGCCCAGCCGAGGAGGAGGGCGATCACCGGGTTCACGAAGGAGAACGTCCCCACCGCCGCCGGCGTGGTCACCCGGAGCAGCCAGGTGTAGGCCGCGAGCCCAATCGCCGTCCCGCACACGATCAGGAATCCCAGCGACCCTGCGCTCCGCGCGGTCAGCCGGGCCCCGCTCCAGGGCTCGAAGAGCGCGCTGGCGAGGAGGACGAACACCGACCCGGTGAGGAGTTGCATCGCGGTGGACTGCACCGCCGACACCGGCCGCGGGCCATGGCGTCCCACCAGCGAGCCCAGCGCCCAGCCGAAGGCACAGGCCAGGAGCGCTGCGTGGTCCGCGGCGCGCTCTGGATGCATCCCGTCGCCAGCGGAGAGCACCCCGACACCGGCCGCGCCCAGGCCAAGTCCGAGGATCACCGAAAGGGCAGGGCGCCTCCGGGCGCGGATGGCATCGAGGATCACCAGCCAGAGCGGGATGGCGGTCATCCACACTGCCGTCTCTCCGGAGCTCACCCGCTGCTCCACCGAGGCCATCACCCCGTGGCAGGCGAGGAAGAGCAGGGCGCCTGCCACCGCCGCGGTTCCCCAGGCCGCCAGGGAGGCCCGCTCGAGGCGCCCGCGGACCGCCAGCCAGCCGAAGAGCACCGCTGCCCCACCGGCGCAGCGCAGCCCGATGGTCAGCAGCGGCGGCAGGTCGGTCACTGCGTACCGGATGGCGAGGAACGTTCCGCCCCAGAAGAGGTAGACGACTCCGAAGGCCGCCACCATTGCCCACCGCGTGTTGCGGTTCATGGCTGCAGCTGCCCCTCGGCGTGCACCAGCTCCAGGTGCCGCACCGTCTCGCCGCGCCGGACGAGGAAGCGGTCGTCCTCCGGGTAGAAGCGCGCCCGCGACGGCTCCGGCCCGGCGAACTTGCCGATCGCCTCCTCCGACTCCCAGAGGGTGAGGAGGAGGAACTGGGCCTCCTGGGTGTCCAGCCGCCGGAAAGCCATCAACCCGCGGTTCCCCGGCGTCTGGCGGTACCCCGGGAACCCGGTGCGACCGAGGTAGTCGAGGTAGGCCTCGGCATCCGAAGCGCGGGTGCTGCCCTCCCAGATCCTGCCGATCCACCGCGGAAGCGTTGCCATGTGACACCTCCTAAACCAACCCGTCAGGTGTCATTTGCCGATCTTTCTGACACCTGTCAAGTCGTTTTAGAAGGTGTTAGATTCCAGCCATGTCCGCCGCCGCCCCCCTCGCCCCCACCGGGTTCAAGTTCATCGGAGGAGACCTCGCCCTCGACCTGGTCAACACCACCGACTGGCCCGAGCTGGGCCCCCGTGCCGAACGGTTGACCGATTACGGCCGGTTCCTCGCCTGGGCCGAGGGCGCGGGGGCCATCCGGAAGACAGAGGCAGCCGCCCTGCGGCGGCGCGCCGCGCTCGAGCCGGCCGAGGCGGCCCGGGCCCTCTCCTTGGCCCGGAGGACCCGCGAGGCCATCCAGGCCTGCGCCGGCGCGCTCTCCCGGCAGGAGGACCCGAGGCCGGCACTGGAGCGCCTCGATGCCCTGCTGCCCCGGGCCCTGGCGCACCTGCGCCTGGAGGCCGACCCCACCCGGAATCCACCGGGTGTCCGCCAGCGATGGGAGGGGCTGGGGACGGCGCTCGACTCGCCGCTGTGGCCGGTGCTGTGGAGCGCAGTGCAGCTCCTCACCTCGCCCGAGGCGCCGCGCGTGCACCTCTGCGCCGGAGAGAATTGCGGCTGGGCCTACGTCGACCGGAGTAAGAACGGGCTCCGCCGGTGGTGCGAGATGTCGACTTGCGGAACGACCGCCAAGAACCGCCGTCGGGGCCGGCAGCCCCGGTTGGCGGACTGACTGGACGCGCTCCCCGGGGCGCGGTCTATACCGGTGGGCCCCAGGAGGTTCTTCATGCCCACCTACGCGGTGGCCGGCGTCACTGGACACGTCGGCGGAGTGGTTGCGCAGACCCTGCTCGACCAGGGGCGGAAGGTCCGGGTTCTGGTCCGCGAGACCTCGAAGGGCGAGCGCTGGCGGAAGCGCGGCGCGGAGGTCGCGGTCGCCGATCTCGGCAACGCCCACGACCTCGCCGGATGCCTCCGGGGCGCCGAGGCTGCATTCCTCATGCTCCCCCCGATGCCGCCGGCCACCATCGGAGTGCGCGGAAGAGCGAAGAAGATGCTCGACGCCATGGTCCAGGCGGTGGGCGGGACCGACCTCAAGCACGTGGTGTTCCTCTCCTCTCAGGGTGCCCAGCACGCCGACGGAACGGGCGTGGTGGTGCTCCTCCACGACGCGGAGCAGGAATTCCGGACCCTGAAGACGCCGGTGACCTTCCTTCGACCGACCTACTTCGTGGAGAACTGGTTCCGGGCGTTGCCCGATGCGAAGGAGGGACTGCTGGAGTCGTTCTTCCCTCTCGACTTCCGCCACCCGCACGTGGCGACGCACGACGTGGGCAAGGTCGTCGCGGAGCTGGTGCTCGAGCATCCCAAGGCGCACCGGGTGGTCGAGCTCGCCGGCCCCGAGGAGGCCAGCTCCACCGAGGTGGCGGCGATGCTGTCGCGCTTGCTGGGCTCGGAGGTCGAGCCGGTGGAGGAGCCGATCGAGGACGTCACCCCGGCGCTGACCCACGTCGGCTTCTCACCGGAGATGGCCAGCATGTACCAGGGGCTCTACCAGGGCATCGTCTCCGGCCGGATCGCCTTCGAGCACCCGGAGACCGCGCGCCACGGGAAGGACGGGATCGAGCACACCCTGGGGCAGATGCTCTCCCGGATCTAGGACCCGGACGTCGCGCCGGTGAACGGCGCCCACTTCTCGTACGTTGGCCTCGGGGTGAGGAAGCTCACCAGCACCAGCGAGGCCACCGAGACCACCAGGGCAGGGAAGATCGCATCGCGCTCCAGCCAGCCGGCGGGGATGAACGTCGCCCGGTGTGCCTGCGCGGCGAGCTGCTGGAGATTCCAGACGATGGTGATCACCGTCCCCGCCAGGATGCAGGTCACCGCTCCGGCTGCCGTGGCCCGGCGCCAGAAGAAGGCGGCCAGCACCACCGGGGTGATCGCCGCCGAGTACACCGTGTAGGCGTAGAGGGACATGGCGAGGATCGACTCGCTCACCGTCCCCTGGAACAAGGCGAACAGACCGAGCAGGGCGATCACCACCCGCGACACCCGGAGCACCGTCCGATCCGAGGCCTTGGGATTGATGAACCTGAGGTAGACGTCGTTGACCAGGTTGGTGGAGGGGCTGAAGAGGTAGTTGTTGGCGGTGGAGATCACCTTGGCGAAGATCGCTCCGAGGAGGATCGCCCCCAGCAGCGGCGGCATCGCGTTCCGCGCGGTGTAGGGGATGATCTCCCGGGCCTTCACCCCCGGGGTGTGGAGGAAGAAGGCCGCGCCGAGCACGGCGATGGTCACGATCAGGACCTCGAGGAGCAAGGTCCCCGCCAGCCAGCCCACCACCGAGAGACGGGCGTCCCGCTCGCTCTTCGCCGAGAAGAACTTCTGGTAGATGCTCTGGTTGCCGAGGAGCAGGAGCATCGTCGGGACCAGCAGCTCCATCGCCCGGACGAACCCCGCATCCCCGAAGTTCCCGAACGGCTGGAAGTACTGCGGCGGAAGCGCGGCGCGAAACCCGGACATCCCGCCCACCTTCGCCAGGAGGAAGGGAACCGAGAGCAGCGCAGCCACGGTGGTCAGCCCGCCGATGACCACGTCCATGTACGCCACCGATGCCATCCCGGCGAGGCTGGTGAAGACGACCACGAAGCAGGCGATGATCACCATCCCCAGCGCGTGCTCGTTCCCTGCGGCGAGTCCGAAGGTCTCCCGGGCCACGGTGTCCAGCACCGGGAAGATGATGTGGAGGATGTCGCCCCCTCCCTTGAACTGGTAGGCGGTGATGGCGGTGAAGGCGAAGAGGATCGCCGTCGCTCCCAGCACCCGGGCCCACACCGTGTACCGGGTCTCGAGGAGGTCGGGGATGGTGAACTGGGCGAACTTCCGGGCCCGCGGAGCGATGAAGTAGATGATCAGCAGCCCGGCCCAGCCTCCCGCCGGCTGCCAGAGCGCGGCGAAGCCGTTGCGGAAGGCGTTCTCCGCTCCGGCGAACAGCGACCCCGAGCCGATCCACGAGGAGAGCAGGGTGAAGACCAGCACGAACCAGGGAAGGCTCCGGCCGGCGACCAGGTAGTCGGCCTTGGTCCGCGTCTTTCGCACCTGGCTGAGGCTGACCACCAGGAGCGCAGTGACGATCAGCGCGAGGACGGCGGCGTAGAGGTTCATGGGGCCCCGGGACGAGGACCCGGGACCATAGCCCGCGGTCGCTCAGTCCAGTCGCTGGAAAAGTCCGGCGTAGCGCCGCACCGCGCCGTCGCCGTCCATCGTGAGCTGCGCGGTGAAGGCCACCTTGCCGTCGACGAGGCTCTGGTACCGGTACGTCGAGGGGCCGAGCCGGGTGTAGCGCTGAGCCAGCGGGCGCACCTCGAGCGACGGGAACTTCACCCACACCGCGGTGAGCTCCGCCGAGTCACCGACCCTCAGGTGGAGACGGCGAATGGGGAGGGTGTTGGTGGAAGGCGTCACCCCGAGGTCGACGTCGAGCAGGCCCTCCGCCCACTCGAGCTCCCGCCGGCCGGAGAACCACCGGCCACGTCGGTCCACCCGGAGGACGAGGCGGCGACGCCCGGACCAGTCCTCCTGATCGACGGTCGCTCGGCGGGTGTGCCACTTCCCATCCCGGCGAACCGCATAGGTCACGAAGCGCCGGCTACCCTCGAGGTCGACCAGGAGCGAGCCCCGGATTCCCGTCGACTCGAACCGGCACCACTCCAGCCCCGGCGTGTCGCGGCGTCGCCAGACGCAGATGTGGCTCCGGGTGGAGGAGGGCATCCGGGCTCGATCTCAGCGCGAGGCGGTGGTCGCCGCAGGGCAGGGCGCTCCGGCGGCAGTCCAGCGCTTCATCGCCGCGACGAAGTCGGCGTGCGGGGTGGAGACCGGTTTCCGTCCGAGGCCCGGCGCCCATCCCCAGAGGACCAGCGGGTCGGTGTCGACGTGCTTCACCAGCCCGGCGAGGTCCTTGTGGCCATTCCGCGCCGGGTCCTTCAGCTGCTCGCACAGCGCCCGCGAGGAGAGCCCGACGAAGACCATCTTCATGTCCGGAGGCGGGAGGTGCCACTCGCTCGAGACGCCCGGGGGCTGCTTCGCGCCGTAGCTGTCCGGGAGGTTCGCCTTCCCGTGGCAGGTGGCACACTGCTCGCCAGGGAGTCCGCGGCCGTCCGGCCCACGCTGGACGAGCTGATCATGGACCCGGCCCTCGTCGCCTTGCAGCGGTGCCTCGCCGGGCGGATGGCAGTTCAGGCAGCGAGGGCTCTGGAGAACGGCGCGGACCGACTCCCAGGCGGCGAGTGGGTCCTGGGGAGCGGTCCCGGCGAGGGTGGCCGTTGCCCCCGGCGCCGCGGCGTCGGCGTGAGAGCAGGCGGCGAGCAGGAGCCCGCCGAGTGAGACGACGGCCACGGCGGGCAGGAGGACGGTGCGCAGCATGGGCGTGGGGCCTCCGGAGTCCATCAGGCGAGCCGCAGCGGCAGCGAGCGGAGCCGCTGGCCGGTGAGGGCGAAGACCGCGTTGGCCACCGCAGGAGCCACCGGGGCGACTCCCGGTTCCCCGATGCCGCCCATCTTGGCGCTGCTCTTCATGATGTGGACGTCGACCACCGGCATCTCGTTGATCCGCAGCACCTGGTAGTCATGGAAGTTGCTCTGTTGGACGCGGCCGTCCTTGAAGGTCAGCTCGCTGTGGAGGACCGCTCCCAGGCCGAAGGCCACCGCGCCCTGGAGCTGCGCCTCGACGCCCAGCGGATTCACCGCCAGCCCGCAATCGACCGCGCAGGTGACCCGATGGACACGGATCCGGTTCTTCGGCTCGACCGAGACCTCGGCCACCTGGGCGATGATGCTCCCGAAGGACGCGTGCAGAGCGAGCCCGCGGGCCCGACCCGCGGCCGGGGCCTTCCCCCAGCCAGCCATGTCGGCGGCGAGCTGCAGCAGCGCCCGGTGTCGCGGCTCCTTCTGGAGGAGCGCCAGCCGGTAGGCCAGCGGGTCGGTCCCCGCGGCCTTCGCCAGCTCGTCGATCATCCCTTCCATGGCGAAGGCGGTGTGGCTGTTGCCGACTGATCGCCACCAGAGCACGGTGATCGGAGAGCGCGGCGAGTGGAGCACCACCCGCTTCGCGGCCAGGGGTCCCAGGTACGGCGAATCGGTGATTCCCTCCACCGACGTCTCGTCGACCCCGTTCTTGACCATCATCGGCTCGAAGGGCGTGCCGGCGAGGATCGACTGGCCCACCACGACGTGCTTCCAGGCCACCGGCATGCCCTTGGCGTCGACGCCGACCTCGATCCGGTGGTGATAGGCGGGCCGGAAGTAGCCGCCCCGGACATCGTCCTCGCGGCTCCAGACCACCTTCACCGGGACCTTGCTCGCCTTGGCGACCTCGACCGCCTCGGTGACGAAGTCACAGGTCGGGTTGGCCCGCCGGCCGAAGCCGCCGCCCAGAAACTGGGTGTGGACGAAGACCTGCTCCGGCTTGAGCCCGGTGATCTTTGCCCCGAGCTGCTGGTCGAGCGTCTGGAACTGGGTGCCGCTCCAGATGTCGCAGCGGTCGGCCTCGATCTTCACCGTGGCGTTCAGCGGCTCCATCGCCGCGTGGGCCAGGAATGGCATGTCGTACTCGGCCACGATGCGCTGTGCGGCACCGGCCAGGGCCTGATCGGCGTTTCCCTTGTCCAGGGCGACCGCCCCTGGCTGGGTGGCAAGCGCCCGGTAGCCCTCGAGCATCTTCGCGCTGTCCAGCGATGCTCCGGGTCCGAGGTCCCAGTCGGTCTTCAAGGCCTGGCGTCCGAGGCGTGCCGACCAGGTGTTGGTGGCCACCACCGCCACGCCCGTCGGGACCTGCACCACTTGCTCCACTCCAGGGACCGCAAGCGCGGCGTGTGAGTCGAAGCTCCGCAGCGTCCCGCCAAAGACCGGCGATCGGGCGACCATCGCGGTGCGAAGCCCGGGGAAGTGTACGTCGATCCCGAAGCTCGCCCGGCCGGTGATCTTTTCCGGCGTGTCCAGCCTCCGATGGGGCTTGCCGATGTGGGCCCAGCGCTCCGGCGGCTTGAGGCTGACGGTCTTCGGGGGAGGCAACGCGCTGGCCCGCTCGGCGAAATGGCCGAAGGAAGCGCGGTTCTTCCCGCTGATCAGGTAGCCATCCTCGACCTGGATCTGCGCCGGACGGACCTTCCACTCCTTGCTCGCCGCCTGGACCAGCAGCGTCCGCGCCGTGGCACCGACGGTGCGGTAGCGCTCGAACTCCGACCAGGTGGTGGTCGAGCCGCCGGTCATCTGCATTCCGAAGGCAGTGTGGAAGTAGGTCGGAGCCGCAGGGGCGTGCTCCACCCGCACCTTGGACCAGTCGCAGCCGAGCTCCTCCGCCAGCAGGATGGGCAGGGTGGTCCAGATGCCCTGTCCCATCTCCGAATGGGCGAGGAACACCGTGACGCTGTCGTCGGTGCCGATGCGGAGGAAGGCATTCGCCGGGGGGAGCGGCTTCTGCTTCGGGGGACCGGCGAGGAGCGCCTCGACGCGCCGGGGAATGGCGAAGGCGATCACCAGCCCGGCGCCGGCGATGGTGGAGCCGTGGAGGAACTGCCGTCGAGAAAGGGGTTCCATCGCTAGCCCCTCCCTTGCGCCGCAGCCCTGTGCACTGCTTCCCGGATCCGCTGGTAGGCCCCGCAGCGGCAGATGTTCCCGGAGAGGGCCGCATCGATGTCGGCGTCGGTCGGCTGGGGGTTCGCGGCGAGGAGGGCCACCGCGCTCATGATCTGCCCCGACTGGCAGTAGCCGCACTGCACGACGTCGATCTCGGCCCATGCCTTCTGGACCGGGTGCGATCCATCGGGAGAGAGCCCCTCGATGGTGAGCACCTTGCGTTCGCCGACCGCGGAGACCGGCGTGACACAGGCCCGCGCCGGCTTGCCGTCGAGGTGGATGGTACACGCCCCGCACTGGGCCATCCCGCACCCGAACTTCACCCCGGTGATCCCCAGCAGATCCCGCAGCACCCAGAGGAGCGGCATGTCGGGTGGCGCATCGACCTCGCGCTTCTGACCGTTGACGGTGAGCTTCATCGAGCCCTCCTGGCAGCAAATGCACGCAGGCGACGACGCGGCTTCGGCGGCAACGGACTTTGCACGCCGCCGCCGACGCTTCGCCAGCAAAGATCGTGAAGTTCTGCTTCGAGCCCCTTGTACTGCTCAGGCCATCGCGCTGCGGAGTGCGGCGACCGCCTGGTCCACCTCGGCCGGGGTGTTGAAGATGCCGGCCGAGAGTCGGGCGTAGGTGTTGGCGTAGGGACTGGTGCTGGCGATGACCCGCTTTGCGAGCAGGGCCTTCACCACTGCCTCTGGCTTCTGGCCGTCCACCTCGAAGCAGACGATTCCGGCGGAGAGGCCGGGGTCGCGCGGAGTGTGGACCTTCACCTTCGGCATCGCGGCCAGGGCGTCCTTGATCCGCCCGTTCAGCTCCGCGACCCGCGTGGCGATCCGTGCCCGGCCGATGGCCTGGTGCATCCGGACCGCGGCGACCGAGCCCCACTGGTGCTCGTAGGCCTGGAAGCCGCCGGGGGTCATCCGGCGCGCGTTGTTCGGGGTGCGTGGCGGGCGGTTCTCCTTCCACGCGTCGTAGGTCTCCTCATCGGAGAAGGTGGGGAGGGTGGGGCGGAGGCGAGCCCAGGCCTCGGCCTTGGCCCAGACCAGACCGGTGCCGCGGGGCCCGAACATCCACTTGTGCGTCCCGGCCGAGAAGTAGTCCGCACCGAGGTTGGCCACCGTCTCGTCGGTGCAGCCCAAGCCATGGACCCCGTCGACCACCAGGTCGATCCGGCTCGCCGGGTCTCGCTTGCCGTTCACCGCGGCGACGGCATCGGCGATGCGTCGGATGGGCAGGCGGATCCCTGACTGCGAGTGGACCCAGGTGATGCCCACCACCCGCGTCTCGGGGCGGATGGCGGACTGGATGCGGCCGACGACGTCGTCCACGGTGGCGCGCGACGCCTCCTCGAAGAGGGCGATCTTCCGGAAGGAGGCCCCGCTGCGCAGGACGGAGAGCCCGATCGCCTCGTGGTGGGCGCCGTGGTCGTGGTGGGTGGTGAGGATCTCCTGCCCGGGCTTGAGCTGGAGGCCGTGGTAGATGAGCGCCAGCCCCGTGGTGGTGTTCTGAGTGAGGGCGACCTCCTCGGGCTGGCCGCCGAGGTACGAGGCCCAGGCCTCCCGGACGCGGCTCTGGAGGTTCGCCTTCTCGTCCTCGAACAGACTTCCGTCCACGACCGCGAAGGGGTTCTCGTCGATCGCCTTGCGGTAGCCGTCGATGGCATCGCGGACCGGCGCCGGGTGGGAGGAGATGAAGAAGCCCGCGAAGTGGAGCCAGCTGGGAGAGAGGCGGAACTGCTTCCGGATCTGGTTCCAGTCCTCGAGCGGGGGGGTCTTCGGCGTCGCGGCCTCGACGGCGGCGAGGAAGGAGCCAGGAAGGAAGAGGGCGCCGAGCGCGGCTCCCTGGGTGGCGAGGAAAGCGCGGCGGGAGACGGGCATCGCAGTCCCTCCTGAGGTGCTGAACCGTCCGAGTCTACGGAACGGCGGTGGCGACGCCCAGGAACTTCGGCCTTCGATCACAGGTTCCGGCAGCGCCCTCAGGACACCGCGGTCCGCAGCGCAGCGACGGCCTGGTCGACCTCGGCAGGGCTGTTGAAGATCCCCGCCGAGAGGCGGGCGTACTGCTTGGCGTAGGGACTGGTGCTTCCCACCACGCGCTTGGCGAGCAGGTTCTTCACCACGTCCTTCGGGGTCTGTCCGTCGACCTCGAAGCAGACGATGCCCCCCGAGAGCGCCGGGTCGCGCGGAGTGTGGACCCTGACCTTGGGGATCTTCGCCAGGCCGTCCTTGATGCGCCCGTTGAGCTCGGCGACGCGACCGGCGACGCGGGCGCGGCCGAGCTGCTCGTGCATCTTGAAGGCCGCGACCATTGCCCACTGGTGGTCGTAGGCCTGGAAGCCGCCGGGGGTCATGCGACGGGCGTTGTTTGGAGTCTTCGGTTCCCTGTTCTCTGTCCACGCTCGGAAGACCTCGCGATCGGAGAAGCTGGGAACACTCGGCTTGAGTCGTGCCCAGGCCTCCTGCTTCGCCCAGGCAATCCCGGTCCCGCGTGGGCCGAAGATCCACTTGTGGGTGCCGGCGGCGAAGTAGTCGGCGCCCATCTCGGCGACCGACTCGTCGACGCACCCGAAGCCGTGGACCCCGTCGACGACCAGAGCGATCCGGCTGGCCGGGTCTCGGCCGGCGTTGACCTTGGCAAGGGCGTCGGCGATCCGGCGGATCGGAAGGCGGATCCCCGACTGGCTGTGGACCCAGGTGACGCCCAGGACACGGGTCTCGGGCCGGATGCCGGCCTCGATCCGGCGCACGATGCCATCCGCGGTGGCGGTGGCAGCCTCGTCGAACAGGGCGATCCGCCGGAAGGAGGCGCCGCTGCGGGCCGCGGAGAGCTTGATCGCGGTGTGGTGGGCGTTGTGATCGTGCTCGGTGGCGAGGAACTCCTCGCCAGGCTTGAGCCAGAGGCCGTTGTAGATGAGCGCCAGGCCCGTGGTGGTGCTCTGGGTGATGGCGACCTCGTCGGCCTTTCCGCCGAGGTAGGCGGCGGCGGCCTCGCGGACCCGGGTCTGGAGGTTCTTCTGGTCGTCCTCGAAGAGCGCCTCCTCGACGGCGAGGAACGGGTTCTCGTCGATGGCCTTGCGGTAGGCCTCGATCGCTTCACGGACCGGCGTCGGATGGGAGGCGATGAAGAAGCCGGCGAAGTGGAGGTAGTCCGGCGTGAGGCGGAACTGCTTCCGGACGTCGTCCCAGCTGTCGAGCTTCGGCGTGGCCGGTGTCGCAGCTTCCACGGCGGCGAGGAGCGACCGGGGAGCGAGCAGCGCGCCGAGCGCTGCCCCCTGAGTGGCGAGGAAGGCGCGTCGAGAGACGGGCATCGGAGTCCCTCCGGGAGCTGGGGGCGGGGAGTCTACGGAACGTGCGTGGGGAGGCCAGGAACTTCGCTCGGAGTCCGTGCTGGCGAACGGTCCCTCGGGTCAATCGGGACCACAGAATGCC
>Ga0318562_10000458_pt1 | contig 18262 bp, 17 predicted proteins | sample GRESIP066b5f18_FD_203688 | JGI IMG/M metagenome (GOLD analysis project Ga0318562, IMG submission 203688) | Tropical soil microbial communities from Luquillo Experimental Forest, Puerto Rico - GRE.SIPMG.066b5f18 | ecosystem: Environmental > Terrestrial > Soil > Tropical forest > Bulk soil... | reverse complement strand
GGCGTCTCCTATTCGATCCCGGCCGGGCGCACGCTCGGCGTCGTCGGCGAATCTGGTTGCGGCAAGTCGATGACATCGCTCGCGCTGATGGGCCTCGTGCCATCGCCCGGCGTGACCAGGGGCTCGCTGCGCTTCGAGGGCCGCGAGCTCGTCGGCCAGCCCGAGAGCGAGTGGCGACATCTGCGCGGTGCCCGCATCGCCATGGTGTTCCAGGAACCCATGACGTCGCTCAACCCGGTGATGCTGGTTGGGCGCCAGATCGCCGAGGCCATGGTGCTGCATCAATCGATCGGCTGGGCCGGGGCCGAGGAGAAGGCGATCGAGCTTTTGAAGGCAGTCGGCATCCCCTCACCCAAGGCGCGCGCCGAATCCTTCCCGCACCAGCTCTCCGGCGGCATGCGCCAGCGCGCCATGATCGCCATGGCGCTCGCCTGCCGGCCGGCGCTGCTAATCGCCGACGAGCCGACGACCGCGCTCGACGTCACCATCCAGGCGCAGATCCTCGACCTGATGCAGGATCTGCAGTCCGAGATCGGCATGGCGATTCAGTTCATCAGCCATAATCTCGCGGTGATCTCCGAGGTATCGGACGAGATCATCGTCATGTATGCGGGCCGCGTGGTGGAGCGTGCCAAGGCCGAGGAGCTGTTCGCCCGGCCCCTGCATCCCTATACGCGCGGCCTGATCGCGACCTTGCCGGATCCATCGCGCCGTGTGCCGCGCCTGCCGGTGATCCCGGGCGGCGTGCCGCGGCCGGATGAAGCCGTGCGCGGCTGCCGCTTCGCTGATCGCTGCCCGCTGGCGGATGCCGCCTGCCGTGCCGCCGAGCCGCCGCTCGAGGATATCGAGCAAGGCCATCTCGCAGCCTGCTTCAAGGCCAAGGCGTGAGGCGCTCATCAATGAGGTTCCCATGAGCGCGCTCCTCTCGATCGAGAATGTCAGCGTCTCCTTCCAGCAGCGCAAGACCTTGTTCGGGCGCGACCCGGCGAGCCTGCGCGCCGTCGATAACGTCTCGGCCGAGATCGGCGAAGGCGAGACGCTGGCGCTCGTAGGCGAATCGGGCTCCGGCAAGACGACGCTTGGCCATGTGGTGGCGGGGCTGAGGACACCGAGCGCCGGCGAGGTGCGCTTTCGTGGCACCAAGCTCGATGCCGGCAACCGGCGCAGCGCCGGGCGCGGCATCCAGATCGTCTTCCAGGACCCGTTCTCGGCGCTTGATCCGCGCATGCCGGTCTCGGACATCATCGCCGAGCCGCTGCGCATCCAGGGCATCGGCACGGGCAAAGAGCGGCGCGAGCGCGCCGCCGTGCTCGTCGAGCAGGTCGGCCTGCCGCAGGACGCGCTGAACCGCTACCCGCACGAATTCTCGGGCGGTCAGCGCCAGCGCATCGCCATTGCGCGCGCGCTCGCGCCCGGCCCCGAGCTGATCGTCGCCGACGAGCCGCTCTCGGCGCTCGACGTCTCTATCCAGAGCCAGGTGCTCAACCTGTTCCGCGACATCCAGGAACGCAGCACGCTGAGCTATCTGTTCATCAGCCATGATCTCGGGGTGGTCGAGCACCTGGCCGACCGGGTGGCCGTGCTCTATCTCGGGCGCATCATCGAGCTCGCCCCGCGCGAGGACATCTTCACGCGGCCGGCCCATCCTTATACGCGGGCGCTTCTCGATTCGATGCCGCGCATCGGCGGCGGGCGGCGCCGCAAGCGCGCCATCAAGGGCGAGATGCCGAGCCCGCTCAATCCGCCGCCGGGCTGCGTCTTCCATCCGCGCTGCCCACTGGCGCAGGATATCTGCCGCTCGACCGTGCCGGTCTTCGAGCCGATCGCGGGCCGGCCGACCCATTCGGCCGCCTGCCATTTCAAGGAGTGAGCCGGGATGGGCCTCTTCATCCTGCGCCGCATCGCGCAAACCCTCGTCGTCCTCCTGATCATGAGCTTCATCATCTATGGACTGATCGGCCTGATGCCGGGCGACCCGATCGACATCATGGCGGCCTCGATGCCGGGCGTGACGCCGGAGGTGGTCGCGAAGCTCAAGGCGATCTACGGCCTCGACCAGCCATTGATGCTGCGCTACTGGCGCTGGCTCATCGCCTTGCTGCAAGGCGATCTCGGCTTCTCGCGCACCCATTCGCAACCGGTGCTCGAGGTGCTGACGCCCGCCTTGCTGCAGACCTGCAAGCTCATGCTGGCGAGCTTCGTCTTGAGCGTCATCGCGGCCCTGATCCTCGGCTTGATCTCGGCGCTCAGGCCAGGCGGCATCGTCGATTCCATCATCAGCCTCTTCGCCTTCGCCGGGATCTCGGTGCCGGTCTTCTGGCTCGCGCTCGTGCTCATCCTGGTTTTCGCGGTGGGGCTCCATTGGCTGCCGGCGAGCGGCATGTCGAATGTCGGCGATGGCGGGCTCCTCGACCAGATACGGCATCTCGCGCTGCCGGTGCTGACCTTGATGCTCGCCAATACGGGGCAATTCACACGCTATGTGCGCGCCGCCATGATCGAGACGTTGCGCATGGATTTCGTGCGCACCGCCTGGGCCAAGGGGGCCGGCGCCTGGCGGGTGGTCATCGTGCACGGGCTGCGCAATGCGCTGATCCCGGTCGTGACCATCATGGCGCTCTCCTTCGGCACCTTGTTCTCGGGCGCGCTCGTCACCGAGACCATGTTCGCGCAACAGGGCATGGGCAAGATGATCTACGATTCGATCCTCTCGAACGATTTCAACCTCGCGCTTTCGGGGCTGCTCTTCGCGACCCTGATCACGCTTCTGTCCAACCTCGCGGCCGACCTCGCCTATGGCTGGCTCGACCCGCGGATCACGCTGAAATGAGGAGTGGCGCCGATATGAGGAGCGCGCCCGCATGACCGACCTCATCGCGCAAGCCGGCATCGCCGAAGGCTCACCGCGCGTCGATGCCGCGCAATCCGTGTGGAGCCTGCGCGGGCGGCGCTTCCGCAGCCATGGCGGCGGCATGGCGAGCCTCGTGATCCTCGCGGTGCTCGTGCTGTTCTGCCTCGCCGCCTATCCGCTCGAACAGTATCTCGGCCTCGACTCGAACGCGACCGACCTCTTCTCGCGCTACGATCCGCCCTCCGCCCTGCACTGGCTCGGCACCGACGAGGCCGGGCGCGACGAGCTTCTGCGCCTGATGTATGGCGGGCAGATCTCGCTCCTCGTCGGCCTGCTCGCGACCGTGATCGGCGGCGCGGTCGGTGTCACGCTCGGCCTGATCGCCGGCTATTTCGGCGGCAAGCTCGACGCGCTCCTGATGCGCGTGACCGACGGCGTGATCGCCTTGCCGCTCCTGCCGCTGCTCATCGTGCTCGCGGCGCTCGACCTGACCAAGCTTGGCTTCTCCAGCGAGTTCGCGCATTCGGGCGCGGCGAGCTTCTGGCGCATCATCGTCATCATCGCGCTCGTCGACTGGACCTCGATCGCCCGTCTCGTGCGGGCAGCGACGCTCTCGGTGAAGGAGCGCGACTACATCCTCGCGGCGCGCGCCAGCGGCGCAGGCTCCGCCTATGTGATGGCGACCCATGTGCTGCCGAACATCGTGACGCCGATCATCGTCGCCTTCACGCTGACGGTCGGCCGGGTGATCCTCTTCGAATCCGTACTGAGCTTCCTCGGCTTCGGCATCGTGCCGCCGACGCCGAGCTGGGGCAACATGCTCAACAACGCCCAGGAGCTCGTGACCACGGCGCCGGCGCTCGCCGTCTATCCGGGCCTCCTGATCTTCATCACGGTGATCGCGGTGAACTTCCTCGGCGACGGCATGCAGCACGCCTTCGATCCGCGCTCCGAGAGGCGCTGAGCCGGCAATACAAGCGGACCACGTCCGGGGATTCGCCGGCTTCGTCCACGGAGGCGCGGCCGCTCTTGCGGGACTGTCACCGCTGCGTCATGATCCCGTAACAAGGTCACGAAACGAGTGTCCGAGCGGTCGACCTGGCCATTCCCCGGCCAAACGCCGTTCGATGAGGAGGAGCCCCAATGACTTTTGCATTCCGCGCGCCGGTCGCGGCCACCTTCGTTGCGGCGAGCCTAGTGACCGCGGCGACGTCGCCGTCACACGCCGCGACCGAAATCCAATGGTGGCACGCGCAGACGGGCGCCAATGCCGATGTGATCGCCAAGCTTGCAGAGGACTTCAACAAGGCGCAGAGCGACTACAAGGTCGTGCCGAGCTACAAGGGCAGCTATCCGGAGACGCTGACCGCGGGCATCGCGGCTTATCGGGCCGGCAATGCGCCGGCGGTCATCCAAGTCTTCGAGGTCGGCACCGCCACCATGATGGCGGCCAAGGGGGCGATCAAGCCGGTCTACCAGCTCATGAAGGATGCGGGCGAGCCCTTCGACCCGAATTCCTATCTGCCGGCGATCACCGGCTACTACTCGACGGTCAAGGGCGAGATGCTTTCCTTCCCGTTCAACTCGTCGAGCATGGTGATGTGGGTCAACCGCGACGCGCTGAAGAAGGCCGGGCTCGACGCCGATCATCCGCCGAAAACCTGGCCCGAAGTCTTCGAGGCGGCAAAGAAGCTGCATGCCACGAGCCCGACTTGCGGCGTCTCGGCCGCCTGGATCACCTGGGCGCTGATCGAGGAGTTTTCGGCTTGGCACAATGTGCCGATCGGCACCAAGGCGAACGGCCTCGACGGCTTCGACACCGAGCTCAAAATCAACTCGCCCTTGCATGTGAAGCTGCTGCAGTCGCTCGTCGACCTGCAGAAGGATAAGAGCTTCGATTATTCGGGGCGCATCAATACGGGCGAGGGTCGGTTCACCTCGGGCGAATGCCCGCTCTTCCTGACCTCGTCGGCCTTCTACGGCAACGTCAAGGCGAACGCGAAATTCGACTACACGGCCGTGCCGATGCCCTATTTCCCCGACGTCCAGGGCGCGCCGCAGAACTCCATCATCGGCGGCGCCTCGCTCTGGGTGATGGGCGGCAAGAGCGCCGATGAATATAAGGGCGTCGCGAAATTCCTGACCTTCCTCTCCGACACCGACCGCCAGGTCTATCTGCATGAGGTCTCCGGCTATCTGCCGATCACCAAGGCGGCCTACGAGAAGACCAAGGCCTCGGGCTTCTACGAGAAGAACCCGATCCTCAAAGTGCCGCTGCTCGAGCTCAACGACAAGCCGCCGACCGAGAATTCGCGGGGCTTGCGCTTCGGCAACATGGTGCAGATGCGCGACATCTGGGCCGAGGAGATCGAGGCTGCCCTCTCCGGGCAGAAGAGCGCGCAAGCGGCGCTCGACGCAGCGGTCGAGCGCGGCAACCAGATGCTGCGGCAATTCGAGCGCACCGCCGTCAAGTGAGGTCCTCGCCCTTTCTACTCCTCTCCGCGCTTGCGGGGAGAGGCTGGGTGAGGGGCCGGGTGAGCATGGGCCAACGCTGGCTCGCACTTACCAGGCCCCTCATCCCCCCTTCTCCCCGCATGCGGGGAGAAGGACTCCTGGTTGAGCACTTCAATCGGGGCAGGCGCTCGCATGGATAACCGGGCGATCTTCTCCGGCAAGTTGTTGCCCTATCTGCTGCTCCTGCCGCAGCTCGTCGTCTCGATCGTCTTCTTCTATTGGCCGGCCCTGCAGGCACTCTGGCAATCCTTCCTGCTGCAGGACGCCTTCGGCCTCTCGACCGAGTTCGTCTGGTTCGAGAACTATGTCGAGCTGTTCAAGCGCCCCGATTATTATTACGCGATCGGCGTGACCATCGTGTTCTCGGTGCTCGTCGCTTTCCTGTCGCTCGCGCTCGGCCTGATGTTCGCCTCGATGGCGGATCGGCATATTCGCGGCACGCAGGTCTATCGCACCTTGCTGATCTGGCCCTATGCGGTCGCGCCCGCGGTCGCGAGCGTGCTCTTCATCTTCATTTTCCAGCCCGGGCTTGGCCTCTTCGCCCGGATGCTGCAAGCGTCGGGCGTCGACTGGAACCCGCTCCTCAACGGCACGGAGGCGATGATCCTCGTCGTCGTCGCCGCCACCTGGAAGCAGATCAGCTACAATTTTCTGTTCTTCCTCGCGGGCCTGCAGGCGATCCCGAAGAGCGTCATCGAGGCGGCCGCGATCGACGGCGCAAGGCCGCTACGCCGCTTCTGGACCATCGTCTTCCCGCTGCTCTCGCCGACGACCTTCTTCCTGGTCATCGTCAACCTCACTTATGTGTTCTTCGATTCCTTCGGCATCATCGACACGGCGACGGGCGGCGGCCCCAACAAGGCGACCACGACGCTCGTCTACAAGGTGGTGCAGGACGGAAGGTTCGGCGCCGATCTCGGCGGCTCGGCGGCGCAATCGGTGATCTTGATGATCATCGTCATCGCGCTCACCGCCATCCAGTTCCGCTATGTCGAGCGAAAAGTGCATTACTAGGGCACGTTGATGGTCGAGCACCGCCGCTTCGGGAACCTCCTGCCGCATCTCGTGCTGCTCGTCGGCGTGCTGATCGTGGCCTTCCCGGTCTATATGGCGATCATCGCCTCGACCCATGACCAGGCCGTCATCGCGAACGGCCAGATGCCGCTGACGCCGGGCTCACAGGCCTACGAGAATTACTATCGCACCATCGTCGCCGGCACGACGAAGACGACGCGCGCGCCGGTCGGCGGCATGCTGCTCAACAGCCTGATCATGGCGCTCGGCATCGCGGCGGGGAAGATTGCGATCTCGATCATCTCGGCATTCGCGATCGTGTTCTTCGCCTTCCCGTTCCGGATGGCGGCCTTCTGGACGATCTTCATCACGCTGATGCTGCCGATCGAGGTGCGCATCTACCCGACCTACAAGATCGTCAGCGACCTCAACATGCTGGATTCCTATGCGGGGCTGATCCTGCCGCTGATCGCGTCCGCGACCGCGACCTTGCTGTTTAGGCAATTCTTCATGACGATCCCGAAGGAGCTCGTCGAAGCCTCGAAGATCGACGGCGCGGGGCCGTTGCGCTTCTTCAAGGATACGTTGCTGCCGCTTTCCGTGACCAATATTGCGGCGTTGTTCGTGATCCTCTTCATCTTCGGCTGGAACCAGTATCTGTGGCCGCTGCTGATCACGACGCGCGACGACATGCAGACAATCGTCATCGGCATCAAGAAGATCATCGACGTCCATGACGCGCTCACCGAATGGCAGATCGCCATGGCGACCGCCGTGCTCGCCATGCTGCCGCCGGTGGCGATCGTGGTGTTCATGCAGCGGCTCTTCGTCAAAGGCCTGATCGAGACGGAGAAGTAAGATGGCCGATGTCGTCCTGAAGGATGTACGCAAGATCTATGTGGGCGGCTTCGAGGCCGTGAAGGGCGTGTCCTTCACGGTGCCCGATGGCGGCTTCTGCGTGCTGGTCGGGCCCTCGGGCTGCGGCAAGTCCACGCTGTTGCGCATGGTGGCCGGCCTCGAGACGGTGAGCGACGGCGAGATCCGCATCGGCGAGCGGCGCGTCAATGAGCTCGAGCCGATGGAACGCGACATCGCCATGGTGTTCCAAAACTATGCGCTCTATCCGCATATGAGCGTCTTCGACAACATGGCCTATGGGCTGAAGAATCGCGGCACGCCCAAGGCGGAGATCGAGACGCGCGTCAACGAGGCCGCGCGCATCCTCGAGCTCGGCGCGCTGCTCACCCGCAAGCCGCGCCAGCTCTCCGGCGGCCAGCGCCAGCGCGTCGCCATGGGGCGCGCAATCGTGCGCAAGCCCGCGGCCTTCCTGTTCGACGAGCCGCTCTCCAATCTCGACGCCAAGCTCAGGGTGCAGATGCGCATCGAGATCCGCAAGCTGCAGCGCTCGCTCGGCACCACCTCGATCTACGTCACGCATGACCAGCTCGAGGCGATGACGCTCGCCGACCGGCTGGTGGTGATGAATGGCGGGCGCATGGAGCAGGTCGGCACCGCGCTCGAAGTGTTCGAGAAGCCGGCAACGACCTTCGTCGCAGGCTTCATCGGCTCGCCTCCCATGAACTTCCTCCCGGCCTCCGTCGAGGCGCCAGGAAGGCTGCGCCTCGCAGGCGGCGCGAGCCTCGCTTATGACCCGGCGGTCTCCGGAGCGCCCGAAGGCGCGAAGGTGCTGGCCGGGCTCAGGCCGGAGACGGTCGCGATCGTCGCCGCGGGCCAGCAAGGCCAGAACCAGAGTCAGAGCACTTGGCCGCGCCTCAAGATCGAGCTGATCGAGGAGCTCGGCATGGGGCGCCTGGTGCATGGACGCATCAGCGAGAGCGCCTTCACGGTGGCGCAGGGCCCGTCGGAAGCGCGCCCGCAAGGCGCCGATTTCGTGATCGAGGTCGCGCCCCGCGCGATCCATCTGTTCGACGCGGCGAGCGGAGCGCGGCTCTAAGGCGATAGGCCTGATTTGCGGCGCAGAATGGGGGGCGTCCGCTCCAAGGCACGCACATCCCAGTTTGATCCGGTCGAGCGGAACTCCATCTCGCCGCAAGCGGGGAGAAGGAGGGATGAGGGACCAAGTGACTAGCAAGAATTTGGTTAGCGCAAGTCGGCGCTGGAGCCTACTCACCTGGCCCCTCACCCAACCTCTCCCCGCAAGCAAGGAGAGGAGTTGCGTTGGTGCTCGCGATCCAGGGTGACCTCGACTGGAGTTGCGCTATCCTCGTCGCGCTCGCCGCCGCCCGTCCCACAATCCAGGACCGCCCAATGTCGCGCCTCAGGATTTTCGTCTTCGCCTGCCTCTGCGTGCTTCTCGCGAGCGCGCTCCCGGCAGGCGCGGAGGAACGCTTCATCACGCTCGCCTCCACGACCTCGACCGAGGAATCGGGGCTATTCGGGCATATCCTGCCGATCTTCCGGGCGCAGACGGGAATCGAGGTGCGCGTGGTCGCCGTCGGCACGGGGCAGGCGCTGGTGATCGGGGCGCGCGGCGACGCCGACGCTCTCCTGGTGCATGACCGGGCGGGCGAGGACAAATTCGTCGCCGACGGGAACGGCATCGACCGGCGTGGCGTCATGTACAACGACTTCGTCATTGTCGGCCCGTCGGCTGACCCCGCCGGCATCAAGGGCCTGAAGGATGCGAAGCAGGCGTTCCGCAAGATCGCCGCGGCCGCGTCCCCCTTCTGCTCGCGCGGCGACGATAGCGGCACAAACCGCATGGAACTTCGCCTATGGAAGGCGCAAGACTTATCGCCGCGCGGTGCGCCCTGGTATCGCGAGCTCGGCACCGGGATGGGGGCGACCCTCAACACCGCCGTCGAGATGCAGGCTTATGTGCTGACCGACCGTGCCACCTTCGCGCATTTCCGCAATCGCGGCGACCTCGTCATCCTGGTCGAGGGCGACAAGCTCCTGCTCAACCCCTATGGCAGCATCCTCGTGAACCCGGCGAAATGGCCGAAGGTCAAGGCGGCCGATGCGCGCATCTGGCACGAATGGCTCACCTCGGCGCCGGGCCGCGCCGCGATCAGCTCCTATCGCGTGAATGGCGAGCAGCTCTTCTTCATCGGCGACGGCAGCAGCGAATAGGCGAGAATAGTCGAGAATAACCCTTCGGCGGCTGCGCCATGAACGAAATCGGCCGGGCCTTCACGATCGCAGTCGAGCTCGTAGTGCGCGGCGATGCCGAGCTCGTGGGCATCGTGGCGCTCTCGCTTTCGGTGAGCCTCGCCGCCGCGGTGACGGCGCTCTGCTTCGGCGCGCCCGTCGGCGCCGCACTTGCGATCTCGCGCTTTCGCGGCCGTGGTGCGTTGATCCTCGTGGCCAATGCGCTGCTCGGCCTGCCGCCCGTCGTGGTCGGGCTTGCTGTGTATCTCCTGCTGTCGCGGTCGGGGCCTCTCGGCGCTCTCGGCCTCCTCTTCACGCCGGGCGCCATGGTCATGGCCCAGATCCTGCTGCTGACGCCGATCGTGGTCGCGCTGTCGCATCGCTTCGCCGATGCGCTCTGGGCCCAATATGGCGGAGCGCTGATGGTCGACGGCGCCTCGGCGCCGCGCTCGATCGCGATCATCCTCGCGATCGGCCGGGCCTGGCTCATCACCACCTTCCTGTCGGCCTTCGGGCGCGCCATCTCGGAGGTCGGCGCGATCATCGTGGTCGGCGGCAATATCCGCTTCTACACCCGTACCATGACGACCGCGATCGCGCTCGAGACCAGCAAAGGGGATCTGTCGCTCGCGCTCGGCCTCGGCATGGTGCTGATCGCGCTGTCGCTCGCTGTCAACGCCGTCGCTTTCCTGCTCGAGCGAAGCTGGCGACGTTAGCTACATCACCGTCCGGCTGCGCAAGGCCGCGCTCAACGTGCCTTCATCGAGATAGTCGAGCTCGCCGCCGACCGGCACGCCATGGGCGAGCCTCGTCACCTTGACGCCGATCGGCGCCAACGCGTCGGTGATGTAATGGGCGGTGGTCTGGCCGTCGACCGTGGCGTTGAGGGCGAGGATCACCTCCTTGATCCCACCCTCGGCGACGCGCGCGACGAGCTTCTCGATCCCGAGCTCCTTCGGACCGATGCCGTCGAGCGGCGACAGCGTGCCGCCGAGCACGTGATAGCGCGCCTGCAGGGCGCCGGCGCGCTCCAGCGCCCAGAGATCGCCGACATCGGCGACCACGACCAGCAAGCCCTGATCGCGGCGCGGATCGCGGCAGACACTGCAAGGCGTCTGCGTATCCACATTGTTGCAGAGCTCGCAGACGACAATGCTGTCAGCTGCGACCCGCATCGCCTCGGCGAGCGGCGACAGCAAGGCCTCGCGCTTGCGGATGAGATGCAACGCCGCGCGCCGCGCCGAGCGCGGCCCAAGGCCCGGCAGCCGCGCCAGCAATTGGATGAGGCGCTCGATCTCGGAGCCGATGCTTGCGGCCATCAGAGCTGCGTCACGCCCGCCCCGCCGTCGACGACAGCATCGCCGGATCGATGCCGAGCCGGCTCATCACCGTGTCGTAGCGCGCTTCGATCGGCGTATCGAAGATGAGGCCCGGCTCGGTCGGCGAAGAGAGCCAGCTATTCGCCTGGATCTCGGCATCGAGCTGCCCCGGCGCCCAACCCGCATAGCCGAGCGCCAGCGCCGCGCGTTGCGGGCCCTTGCCGTCGGCGATGGCGCGCAGGATGTCAACGGTCGCGGTCAGGCACATGCGCTCGTCGATCGGCAGCGTCGTGTCCTCGATGAAGAAATCGGCCGAGTGCAGCACGAAGCCCCGCGCCTTGTCGACCGGGCCGCCCTGCAGCACCTGGATGTCGTCCGCGCCCGAGGGCAGCCGGATGGCGTCGCCATCCTCGATGATCTGGAGCTGCACCAGAAGCTTGCGGAACACGATATGCGAGGCCGGCTTGTTGATGACGATGCCCATCGCACCCTCGGCCGAATGGGCGCACAGATAGATCACGCTCCTCGCGAAGCGCTCGTCGAGCATGCCCGGCATGGCGATGAGCACCTGCCCATCGAGATAGCCGCTCTCGGAGCGCTGCCTTTGGATCTTGGAAGCCATGGGCCGATGCTAGGCCAGTTGAGGGAATTTTCAACCGGCGCTGTTGGGATCATAGCCAAGATCGTGACGATGTGTCGCGCGCATCGATGCGTCGCTTGTCCCTTGCCCGACACACTAACCCTTGCCCCTCCCCGCGATCACGGTTTCGTCGTCGCGGTGGCAAATCAGGGGCGAGGGGCGAGGCCGTCAGGATGATGCCACAAAATGCTGCTTGGCGGATGCTGCGCGGGGGCGACGCTCCGCGCAGTCGAAGGCCCGATCGGCCGATGTCCCTGCGGGAGTGACGCGAGGCCCATGATCACCCGACGCCAGGCCGTGTTCGGCACGGCCGCCCTCGCCTTGTCCGGCGTGGGCGCCGCGCGAGGTGCCGAAGAGGCGCTGCCGTCGGCATCGCCCTGGGCGGCGGGGCTCGGCGCCCGCATGCGCCTGCTGCGGGGTGCGCCCCTCTCCGACAAGGACGGCGTCGATGCCGGCATCGAGATCGGCCTCGATCCAGGCTTTCGTACCTACTGGCGCATGCCGGGCGATGCCGGTGTGCCGCCGGTCTTCGACTGGTCGGGCTCCAGCAATCTCGCCTCGATCGCGACGGATTGGCCGGCGCCGCAGCGTTTCAAGGAGGCCGGTGTCTCGGTGATCGGCTATGGCAGCAATGTGGTGCTGCCTTTGCGGGTGACGGCGGCCGACAGCTCGCTGCCGGTGAAGCTCGCGCTGACGCTCTCCTATGCAGCTTGCAAGACAATTTGCGTGCCGCTCAAGGCCGAGGCGACGCTCAGCCTCCCTCAGGACGCGCCGGCCGGCCTTTATGTGTCGCTGATCGAGGCCGCCTCGCGCGAGGTGCCGCATCGCGTCGAGCCCTCGGCCTTCGGGCTCGGGGAGCCACAAGCCGTGTCGCTGACGCTCGTCGAGCATGGCGGGAGCCTGGCGTTGCGCCCGAAGCTCGAGGCCGACGAGCGCATCCTCGACATCTTCGTCGAGGCGCCGGGAAACTGGCTGTTCGGCGCGCCAGTGGTGAAGGCCTCGGGCGGCGACCTGCCGCAGCTCGAATTGCCGCTTCTCGACCGCCCGAAACGGATCGACAAGGCCGAGGAGGTCCCCTTCACGCTGACCATCGTGACCGATCGCCGTGCCGTCGAGACCATGATCGGGGCGCGCCCGAACCCGTGAGCAGGCATGGCCCGGTTGTAAGAAAGAGCCGGCCGCAGGCCGGCGGTCCGAACAGGCCGGCGTCCCTAGAGGCGGAAATCCTCGCCGAGATAGAGGCGGCGCACATCGGGATGTGCGACGACCTCGTCGGCCGAGCCTTCCATCAGCACCCGGCCGGCATGGATGATATAGGCGCGGTCGATCAGGCCGAGCGTCTCGCGCACATTATGGTCGGTGATCAAGACGCCGATGCCACGCCCCTTGAGGTGGCGCACCAGCTCCTGGATGTCGCCGACCGCGATCGGGTCGATGCCGGCGAAAGGCTCGTCGAGCAGCATGTAGTTCGGCCGGCCAGCGAGCGAGCGCGCGATCTCGCAGCGGCGGCGCTCGCCGCCCGAAAGCGCGATCGCGGGCGATTTGCGTAAGCGCGAGATGTTGAACTCGTCGAGCAGGGAATCGAGCTCGCGCTGCCTGCGGCGCTTGTCGGGCTCGATCACCTCGAGCACGGCGCGGATATTGTCCTCGACATTGAGGCCGCGGAAGATCGAGGCCTCCTGAGGCAGATAGCCGACGCCGAGACGGGCGCGCCGATACATCGGCAATTGCGTGACGTCATGGCCGTCAAGATAGATATGGCCGGCGTCGGGCGCCAAAAGCCCGGTGATCATGTAGAAGACCGTGGTCTTGCCGGCCCCGTTCGGGCCAAGCAGCCCCACCGCCTCGCCGCGGCTGAGCTCGATGCTGACATGCTCGACGACCTTGCGGGCGCCGAAGCTCTTCTCCAGCCCCTCGACAGTGAGGAAACCCTCTTGCGCCGTGAGGCTGAATTGGGGGCGCAGATGTGCCGGCGGCTCGTCGACGAACTGCTCTTGCGGGGGCGTTTCCTGAGGCAGCTCGTCTTCCGGCGGCGGCATGTCGTCGGCGGCGATGCCGTCGGCCGGCGCGAGGTCGTCTTGCCGATCGGCCGCATTCGCAGCCTCGCCGGGGGCGGCGACGCGACGCGGGATCAGCGAGGATAGACGGTCGAGCAAAGGCGGTTCCCGATATCTGGTGCGAGCATAGGGGGGTGGATCTCAAGCTCTGGCGCTATTGAGCATAAGGCGACGGGGCGGGATACTTAAATCGCCGTCATTCGGGCTTTCCGGCTTTGCCGGCCGGCTTCGCGGCGGATTTCGCTGGTTTCGCGGCTCCGGACTTGGCTTCCCCGGGCTTCGTGTCGCCGGACTGGCTGCCTTGCACGAAGAGCGATTTCACGGGCGTTCCGGGCGCCGAGAACACATTGGCGACGCCGGAGTTGAGATCATAGATCAGCTTGTCCCCGGTCGTGACATTGGGGCCCTGGGTCAGCGACACATGGCCGCTCAGCGTCACGACATTCTGGACGCGATCGAATTCGGCCCCGTCGCCGGTCGCGACCTGATCGTTCTGAACGACGCTCACGGGCCCCTTGATGAGGATACGCTTGATCTGGCTGCCGCCCATCCCGGATTGCTGAGCGGCGGGCTGGGCACCTGCTTGCGCCTCGCCGCCGGCCGCCGGCTGCTGATCGCGCTGGCGCTCGTAATAAGCCGTGAGCTCGCTGCCCACGACCTTGCTCGGCCCCTGCGTCACGGTCACGCCGCTCGGCCCCGAATAGACGGCGCGGCCTTCCTTGTCGAAAATATCGAGCCGATCGGCCGTGATGTAGATCGGATCCTTGGATTTAGTCGGAAACGGGCTCGCCGGGGATTGCTTGGCGTCGGATGCCTTGGCGTCCGACTTGGCGGGTGCCTTCGCGGCAGCCGGCGCCGGGCTGCCGGCCGCGGGGGCTGCGCAGGCGAAATCGACTGCGCCGGCCGAAAGCCCGGCGCAAATGAGGGCCATCAGCCCATGACGCGCCAAATCGCAGCTCGGGAGACGCAATCTCATTGCCGCAGCTCCTGCTTCACGGCGGCTTGCGGCTTGGTGGCCGGATCAGCGGCGGGCTCCATGCGGGAGCGGACATTGCCGATGAAGGTCACGTGCTTGCCGTTATCGCCCACCTGGAGCGAATCGGCGCTGACCTCGCCATCTGCCATCTTGACGGTGACGGGCTTGTCCGAGGAGATGTCGCCGGTCTTGAACTTCATGCTCGCCTGCTCGAGCCTGATGTCATAGCCGCTGGTGGTCTTGACCCGCACGTCCGTCTTCACCTCGAGCGTCTCGTTTTGCGTGTCATATATGCCCTGTTTTGCCGTGAGATTGGCGCTCTGGCCGTTATCCAGCGACAAATGGGCATCCATCTCGATCAGATTGATCACCGAAGGCTTGCTGACATCCTGGATCGCCTGCTTGGCGACGACCTCATAGGGACGATTGTCCTTCTTGAAGCCGGCGAGCTTCGGCATCTGCATCGTGACCTGGGAGGTCGACAGGTTGAACCCCTGCGCGCTGAAATTCGCGGGCAGAATCTCCCTGAACGGATCGAAGAGCCAGACGCCGAGCAGGCCCGCAACCGCGACGGCGACACCGACCGGGATGGCGCGACGCAGCATGCGCACGCGCCGCGAGTGACGCGCGGCGCGTGCGAAATCGCGCGCTCCGACCGTCTGCGCAGGCACCGCGTCAATCCCCTCGAAGCGCCCATCCTCGGGGCGCATCGCCGCCATCGTCATCGCCCCTCCTCGCTTGCATCGCCCAAAAGGGTAATTCCCGCATCAATAGGGCAATATGGGGAACCGCCAAAGCGCCGCAATGTGCATGCCGCCCCTTCTGGCAGAAAGAAAGGGCGAAGACATGGCACGCCAAAGGCAATGGAGCGCGCCAGGGTTAAGGTCCGGTAACCATGGCTGCGGATAATAGCAACAGCCCTGGGACCGCGGGCGGTGCAAGCCTGCGACCGCGGGCGTTTCTGCCCGCAATACCAGCGGGCAGCGCCATGGCTGCGGCCAAGAAAGATTTGCGACCAGGACGGTCGCGGTCCCGGGCAGTACCCGACCTTCAGCTCAACCAGCGCTTGCGCCGGCGATAGCTCTTGACGTCGCGGAAGCTCTTCCGCCCCTCACCCCCGATGCCGAGGTAATATTCCTTGACGTCCTCATTCTCGCGCAGCGCCCGCGCTTCGCCGTCGAGCACGACCCGCCCCGTCTCGAGGATATACCCATAGGTCGCGTGCTTGAGCGCCATATTGGTGTTCTGCTCGGCCACCAGGAAGGACACGCCCTCGCGCTCGTTGAGGACGCGCACGATCTCGAAGATCTCCTCGACGATGCGCGGCGCAAGCCCCATCGAGGGCTCGTCGAGCAGGATCATGCGGGGCCGCGCCATCATGGCCCGCCCGACGGCGCACATCTGCTGCTCGCCGCCCGAGGTATAGCCGGCAAGCGCGGAGCGGCGCTCCTTCAGCCGCGGGAAATAAGCGTAGATCGCCTCCATATCGGCCTTGACGGCCGCGCGGCCGTCACGGCGCGTGAAGGCCCCCGTCAGCAGATTCTCCTCGATCGTCAAATGGCCGAAGCAGTGGCGGCCTTCCATAACCTGGATGCAGCCGCGCCGCACGAGCTCGTTCGGGGTGAGCTTGTCGACGCGCGCGCCATCGAACTCGATCGAGCCCTTGGTCACCTCGCCGCGCTCAGCATGCAGCAGGTTGGAGATCGCCTTGAGCGTCGTGGTCTTGCCGGCCCCGTTGGCGCCCAGGATGGCGACGATCCCGCCGCGCGGCACGCTGAGCGACACGCCCTTCAGCACCAGCACCACATGGTTGTAGATCACCTCGATATTGTTCACCGAGAGGATCGGTTGCTGAGGGTTGAGACCGGCCTGAACAGCGTTCTCGTTCATTTTCAGGCCGAAATCGCGGCAGATGCAGAGGTTCGGCCGGGAAAGCGCCCGACCGATTCCGAGTGCATGACAGGAACGCCAGGTGCCGTCATGACGGCTTGTCGCAGGCCTCGCTGCGCTTCGGCCAGCCGGCGTTCTTCTCTGCATAGTCCTTGGCGGCGGCGTCCAAGAGCGGCATCACCTTGTCGCTCATGAAGGGCAGGTCGCCCGAAACCTTGACCCATTTCTGTCCGTCCCATTCCTGCATGAAGGTCGGGCGATGGCCATTATGGTCGGTGCAGGTGATCTGCAGCGGGCCGGTGAAGCCCTCGAAGCCGAGCTGCTTCAGGCGCTCGGGCGTGAGGTTGATGGTCTCGAGCCCGCGACGCACATCCTCGCCCGTCACCACCTTCTTGCCGGTGAGCTTCTGGGCGTTGGCGATCGCCTCGGCGATCAGCATCGAATTATAGACACCACGGTCGTAGAGCACCTCGCCGACCTTGTCCTTGGAGGCGACCTGGCTCTTCCCCGTGTCGACGATCTTGGTGATGATGCCCTGGATGGCCGGGAAATCGGCGCCCGTCGCGTGCCAGTTCAGGATCTTGAAGCCCTTGGCCGCGTCACCCGCGCCGCGCACATCCTCCTCGCTCGGCCACCAGATCGAGATGAACTTGTCCATCGGATAGTTGATGCGGGCCGCCTCCTTGACGGCGGTGCCGTTCATGGCGCCCCAGCCATACATGATCATGTAGTCGGGCTTGTCACGGCGCACATTGAGCCATTGCGAGGATTGATTCTGCAGGTCGCCGAAGGCCACCGGATACATCTTCAAGGTGAAGCCGAGATCTTGGGCGAAAGCCTGGAACATCGGGATCGGCTCCTTTCCGAAGCCGGCGTCGAGGTAGAGATAGCCGATGATCTTGCCCTTGAGCTTGTCGAGCCCACCTTCCTTGTCGGCCACATAGCGCAGAATCATCGACAGCCCGTCCCAATAGGTGTTGGGCGGGTTGAAGACCCAAGGGAAGGTATCGCCGACCGCCGAGGCCGAGAGCCCGTAGGCCATCGACAGGATCGGGATCTTGTCGACCGAGGCCTTGGGGATCAGCGGCAAGGTAATGCCGGTCGACCAGGGATTGACGATGACCGGGCTCTTGCCCTTGACGGACTCGTAGCACTCGATGCCCTTCTTGGTATCGTAGCCGGTCTCGCATTCCTCGATGACGAGCTTGACGCCGCCAATGCCGCCATCGCGCTGATTGAGCATCTCGAGATAGTCGTGCATGCCGTTCGCGACCGGAATGCCCGAGCCCGAGAAGGGGCCGGTGCGATAGGTGAAGAGCGGCACATAGATCGAATCCTCTGCGAAGGCGGCGGGTGCCGTGACCAGTGTGCCCGCGCCCAAAAGGATGGCTGCCGCAAGCCTCCCCATCGCCTTCGCAGTCGCAGGCTTCATGCACGGCATCGCGTCACCTCCCTTGATCATTTTCGCCTTGATCATTTTCGCCTCGAGAAGGCCTTGTCTCGAAGGCAATTCCGTTTCGGGCGCAGCTTAGCGCCATTTGCGGGCTAAGGTCGCATTGCGGCGCCCTTCCGTAAAGTGCTGGAGCTTTCGACTTAAGTCGCGCAAGAGCGGCGGGTGGGCCGCGATCCTCGCCGTTGCCATCCCGGACGCAACTGTCTAACGAGGCGAGATGCGGCGGCACGATGTCGCCCAAACGCGATGCTGCCATCCGGGCTGCCACCCCGGGCCTGTAGCTCAATGGTTAGAGCCGGCCGCTCATAACGGTCTGGTTGCAGGTTCGAGTCCTGCCAGGCCCACCAGCGCGTTCAGGCTAGACTATAGACTAGACTAGGTGTCGCTCCCAGCTTTGTGCGAATCGGTCACAGGGATCGGTCACAGGGAATCGTGAG
>Ga0318562_10000456_pt1 | contig 18271 bp, 14 predicted proteins | sample GRESIP066b5f18_FD_203688 | JGI IMG/M metagenome (GOLD analysis project Ga0318562, IMG submission 203688) | Tropical soil microbial communities from Luquillo Experimental Forest, Puerto Rico - GRE.SIPMG.066b5f18 | ecosystem: Environmental > Terrestrial > Soil > Tropical forest > Bulk soil... | reverse complement strand
ACTTGCGTCTTCGGTCTGGACGAGCGACTTCGGCCGGGCGATGCGCTTCTCGAAGATGCTCGACTTCGGATGCGTATGGATCAACACCCACATTCCGCTGGTCGCCGAGATGCCGCACGGCGGCTTCAAACACTCCGGCTACGGCAAGGACCTGTCGATGTACGGACTCGAGGACTACACCCGCATAAAACACGTCATGGCGAACATCGACCACTGAGGACCCCGTGATCGGAACGCGAGGATGCCGTTTTCCGCTGACTGAAGCGATTTTCGAGACTAGTTAAAGGAATCGATAGTGCAGAACACGTTGACTGATTTTCAAAGGCGGCGCTGATGTCGTTGAACGGCGGCGTCCTGCCGGCAGCGGTTTTCTCTGACACCGAGATTCGTGACGGTGTAGCAGTCGCCGAGCTCATCCCCCTCCTGCTGGCACTCGCCTCAGCTCGGCGCGATGCCGACGTTCTCGAGGACAGGTTCCGTCCGGCCCTCCTGACTCCGATCATCGGTGCACTCGCCCAAGGGGGGCTCGAAGCTGAAGCGCTCGACGATTTGCGCGCACGGATCGCCGAACACCTCGCGGCACTGACGGTCGACGACCTCGAGTTGCGTCCACTGTCGGACGAATTCCTGCAGCAGTGCCTCGAATTCATGACGGCACAACACGACGCCGGCTACATCCCGCTCCTGCGGAGAGAACTGAACTGGGGTGTCGACACCGACCGCCCGCCGAGCGATCTGGGCGACCGTGCGGGCGGCCGCCGAGTCGCGATCATCGGCGGCGGCATCTCCGGAGTCGCTCTCGCGACCCGGCTTGTGCAGGCGGGCGTCGACTTCGTGTTGTTCGAGAAGAACGCCGACCTGGGGGGAACATGGCTCGAGAACCGCTATCCCGGATGCCGGCTCGACACAAGCAATTTCGGATACAGCTACTCCTTCGCGCAGACGATCTGGCGGCATTACTTCTCCACCCGAGACGAGGTGCGCGACTACATCCAGAACGTAGCCGAGGTCGAGGGTGTGCTGCCGTTCGTCCGCTTCGGCGCCGAGGTATCGAAGGCCACCTGGACGGGTGAGCGGTGGCACCTTGAGGTCGACGGTACAACCGAGGAGTTCGACTTCGTTGTCTCGGCGGTGGGTCAGCTGAACAGGCCGAAGCTTCCCGTGATTCCCGGCATGGAGACTTTCGCCGGCGAGTCATGGCATTCGGCCACGTGGCCGGAAGCGGCCGATGTCGCGGGCAAACGGGTGGCGCTGGTCGGAACCGGTGCCAGCGGCTATCAGATCGGACCGGCGATCGCCGAGCGGGTCGCGGCACTGACGGTGTTCCAGCGCACGCCGCCGTGGATCCTGCCCACGCCCGGCTACTCGTCTGAACTGCCCGCGCCGTATGTCACGCTGCTGGAACGCTTTCCGGCCTACCGTCGCTGGCTGCGCTTCTATCAGTTCTGGGTTTCCATGGAAGGGCGTCTGCGTTTCACCCACGCCGACCCGCAATGGGCGGGAGAGGGATCGGTCTCGGCGTTGAACGCGGAATTCCGCGGTGTCCTTGAGCGCTCACTGCGCGAGCAGTTCGACGGCCACCCCGACCTCCTGGATGCCGTCATCCCCGTCTATCCGCCGGGAAGCAAGCGTATTCTCCGCGACGACGGCGCCTGGGCCGCAACACTCAAGCGTCCCGACGTCGAATTGGTCACGGAGGGTATCGATCACATCGAGCCAGCTGGGATCGTCACGACCAGCGGGCGACTAATCGAGCTCGACGTGGTCGTGTTCGCGACGGGTTTTCAGGCTGACCGCTTCCTCTCGCCGATGACGATCATCGGCGAGGACGGACGGCGACTGTCCGAGCAGTGGGGCAACCGCGCCGAAACGTACCTCGGCATGAATGTGCACGGATTCCCGAACTTCGCAATGCTATACGGGCCCAACACGAATCTCGTGGTCAACGGCAGTCTGGTGTTCCTCATCGAGTGCGCGGTCGATCGCATCCTGCGAATGATCGCCTACGCCGCCGACCGCGATGTCGTCTCGATCGATGTGCCCGAGCGCATCGTCGACGAGTTCGTCGAGGAAATCGATCGAGAGAACGCGGCGATGGCGTGGGGCGATCCGCGAGTCGTCAACTGGTACAAGGGCGCGAGTGGTCGCGTGGTCTCGGTCTGGCCGTTCTCGATGCGCCGTTTCTGGGAGCAGAGCCGCAGAGACGATTTCGCCGAATGGACGGTAGTGCGGCAACGACAGGAGGCGTGATGACAGAGAACATGGATCACAAGACGGGCCCGAACGTCGCCGGTGTGCGCAAGCCGCAACTAGCGAGTTCACCCGCGAAACCCTTTGGCCCCGCTCGGATTTCACACTGGAGCGACGCCGCTGAGTTCGGGCTACTCGGCACCTATGCGATGGACTTCGAGACCACGGGGGAGGCGGCACCGTGGACGCTTGCGTACGAGGAATCCGTCTACGTCGTTCGCGGCGAAGCGTGGGTGGTTGAACTCGACGCGGACGGTGGCGAGGTGTGCACCGAACGGGCCACGGCGGGCGAACTGATCGCGATCCGGAGGGGGACGACCGTGCGGTACGGAGGCGAAACCAACACGCGCCTGCTCTTGTCCATCGCGCCCGTCAACTGGGATATCGCGTAGGACCCGACAGGGACAACTACGGCCAACCGAATTCAGTCAGAGAGGTACACCATGTCACACGAAGACGTCATCGACGCCGTCATCATCGGTGGGGGGTTCGCCGGTGTAGCGGCGATGCGCGACCTGCGAGCCGAAGGGCACAGTGTCGTCCTCCTCGAGGCGCGCGATCGCCTGGGTGGGCGCACGTGGTATCGGAAGTTCGCCGACACCGAACAATCGGTGGAGATCGGCGGCACCTGGAGCGTCGACCGCCGGCAGCCCCGCATCGCAGAGGAGAAAGCACGGTACTCGCTCGGGACCATTCAGAGCCCGATGCCGCAGAACTGGACGATGCGTCTCGACGGAACGGTGCGCGACGGGTGGCTGCCGGTGCCCTATGACGACATCGCCGGATTGGAGCGTGCGCTCTACTTCCTGATCCACGACTCGATGCGCATCGAGTTCGGAACGCCCTTCGATCGACAGGGGCTCGACGACCTGGACGTGTCGGTCACGGAGTGGATGAAGTCGAGGGACCTCGACAAAGCCGCGCAGGCCTTCATCTCGGCGTTCGTCGGGCTGAATCTGGGGTGCTCGCCCGACGACGCGTCGGCACTGCACTTCCTCACCTGGATCGCCGGTATGGGCAACAGCCCGTGGACGATGAGCACTGTACTCACCGAGAAGTTCGAAAAGGGCACCAAGTCGCTCGTCGACGCGATGGTCGCCGAGTCGGATGCGGACATCCGACTGTCTAGCCCGGTGGCGCGGGTCGAGCAGGACGATCAGGGGGTGACCGTCACGACGCGGAGCGGTGACGTCGTGCGCGCCAGGACCGCGATCGTCGCTACACCGCTCAACACCTGGCGGGACGTCGAATTCTCGCCCGCGTTGAGCGCGCCGAAGGCAAGCGCCGCAGCGGCGGGGCATTCCGGTCATGCGGTCAAGCCCTGGGCTTTGGTGAAGGGCGCCCCCGACTTCTTCGCCTCGTGGGCGTGGGACGGCGGGATGTGCTACCTGGCAACCGAATTCCAGCTCGACGAGGGATCGGTCATGGTCGGATTCGCCCACGCACCCGACATCGTCGACATCAACGACCCCGCCGACGTCGCGGACAAGGTGCGGGCCGTCCTCCCGGACGGTGCCGAAGTCATCGGAGTCGACGGCCACGACTGGAACGGCGACGAGTTCTCGCGGGGCACGTGGATGGCGTTCACCCCAGGGCAGCTGGCGAAGCTGCACAGCGGCCTGATGGCGAACGAAGGGCGGTTGGTGTTCGCGGGATCCGACATCGCCCCGCGATGGGCGGGCTGGATGGAAGGCGCGCTGGAGAGCGGTCGTCTGGCGGCCCGCAGCGTCGGCGAGCTGTTGCCGTAGGTCGGCTCGCCGCATCGGGACGTACCCGGCTGACCCCTCGGCGTGGGTAGCAAAACTTAAGACAACTGAATACGAGAACAAGTTTGTTGTTGTGAGACCGCCATTCGGACGCCCGAAGCTCCCGTTGCGGCCTCGACCTAGCAGTCTTCCTCGAGCACAGGAGTGAGTCATGACCAATGAAACCGGACATATCGGGTTAAACCCCGAGAACCACCTCCGAGGCCACATGGGCGTCTTCGATGTGATGTTCACGGTCATCGCGTACAACGCACCCGCAGTGGTGTTCCTCGGCGCCCTGCCGGTGACGATCCTCATCGGCAACGGCCTCGGCACGCCGGTGTTGCTGCTGGCGGCGGGCGTGCTGCTGATGGCCCTGGGTAGCGGTCTCATCAACCTCTCGGGTTCGATGAAGCGGCCCGGCGGGTTCTACGCCATCGTGTCGGCCGGACTCGGCAAGGTTCCCGGCCTCGGTGTCGGGTTCGCGGCGATCGTGACCTATTTCTGCGCGCTCCTGGGCGCCTACGCGATCGGTCCGACGGGGCTGATGAATCTGCTGCAGACTGAACTCGGCGCACCCGATATTCCCTGGTGGATCGCAGGCGTGATCATGGCAGCCGCCATCGGTGTGCTCGGCTACCTCAACATCCAGTTGTCGGCGCGGGTGCTCTACGTGTTCCTCGGTTTCGAGTTCATCTTGATCCTGGCTTACATCGTGGCCGTGTTCTTTCGGGGCGGCGCCGATGGCATCAACTTCCAGAGCTTCTCGCCCGAGTCGATCTTCTCCGGCAGCATCGCCGTCGGCGCGCTGTTCGCGATCATGCTCTTCGGCGGCTTCGAGGCCACGGTGATTTTCCGCGAGGAGGTGAAAGATCCCGATCGAACGATCAAGCGGGCCACGTACGGCACCGTCGCGCTGATCGCGGTGTCCTACGCGCTCCTCGCGTGGGCGTTCATCAACGCGTACGGGCCGAGTGCCGTGATGGCCGCACTTGAGCACGATCCCGTCGGCGCCGCGGGGGAGAGCGTCCGCACCTACGTTGGCGAATGGGGCTACGTTCTGGCCAACATCCTGCTCGTCAGTTCGTCCTTCGCTCTGGGGCTCGCTGCCCACAACGTGCTGACCCGCTACATCTACAACTTCGGCAAGGACGGCATCCTGCCCGGCGCCGTGGGGGCGACCCATCCCAGGCACGACTCTCCCTACATCGCGTCGGTCGTGATGAGCGTGCTGTCGGTCGTGGGTGTCGTCGTCATGGCGGCCTCGCCAGTGCCGTCGGGCACGCTCTACGCCACGACGGCCGGGTTCCTGTCCTACGCGATGATCATCATGCTCGTCGCCGTGTCCCTCGCAGCCGGCGTGTACATGCTGAAGACGAAGTCGTCGTCGAAGGCGCACGCTGTGCTCATGTTTGTCGTCTGCTCGATCCTGACCGCGGCGTTGATTTTCGCGAGCGTGCGGTTCGATCTGCTCAGCGGTCTCAGCGGTACCTCAGCAGTCGTCGCTATGGCGATCTGCTGGGTCATCATCCTGTCGGGATGCGCGATCGCGCTCGCTTTGAGGCGTGCCAATCCCGCGGTCTACGCCAGGATCGGACGCGACGAGCCAGGGTTGTCCGACGACGAGGCCGAACTGGGCACACCGGAGATCGCGACCCGCTGATGCGTACGCGAATTCCCCCGGAGCACAAGGCGTTCCGGGGAATTCGGTGCCTGCGTGCTCGATGTTTAGTGCTGGGCGGCCGCAGAGCTGGTTGTTGCGAGCCACAGCAAAGTTCTCTGAGGTCTGACAGATGCTACTAAGGAAGGTTGAGGCGCTATGAAGCGACTCGAAGGCATGACGATTCTGATCACCGGTGCGGCGCAGGGGCAGGGTGCAGCCCATGCGCGTCGCGTCGCACGCGAGGGCGCGAACGTCGTCCTCTGTGATGTGGACGCAGACGGGGCCGAACAGGTCGCCGGCGAGATCACGCGAAACGGTGGGCGCGCGACCGGTACAGCCCTCGACGTCGCTATCGAAGACGACTGGGCCCGCGTCGTCGCCGCCACACTCATCGAATTCGGCGCGATCCACGGTCTCGTGAACAACGCAGGCATCTCGTCGACCCCCGGCGTCGAGCACTGGACCGCCGACAAATGGGCACAAGTGGTAGCCGTCAACCAGACGAGCGTTGTCCTCGGCATGAAAGCCGTTGCCCCGTCTCTGCGTTCGGCGGGCACCGGCTCAATCGTCAACGTGTCGTCGGTGTGGGCTCATACCGGAGGGGAGGGGACCAGCATCGGTTATGTGGCGACCAAGTCCGCCGTGCTCGGCATGACGAAGGCTGCGGCGCTGGAGTTCGCAGCAGCCGGGATCCGCGTGAACTCGATCTCGCCGGGATACATCGATCACCTCATGCGCGGGTCGCTGGGCAATCCCGCTGCCGACGGCATTCCGCTCGGACGACTCGCCGCGACCGACGAGATGTCGGGAGCGGTTGCCTTCCTGCTGTCGGCCGACGCGTCATACATCACCGGTATCGACATCCTGATCGACGGCGGAATGAACCTAGGGTGACCCCTCCGAGAGAGTCTCGATCAATGTCACAGACTTCTATGGCCGAGGGCGGGAGACCCGTTGATCCATCAGGATCGGGCGGTGCCGAAAACTGCGCCACTCTATTGAGGTCGCGGTCGGATACCGGATCGCATGGCTGATCATTGGGCGGCGGGACTCCGGGCAGCGAAACGATGATTGGCACGGTTGTCTGGCTAGGCGACGGGCCGGACGAAGAGACCGCCTGCTTTGATTCGCCACACGATGTGAGCGACAACATTGCGAGCGCAGCAACGAGGGCCGCAGGGAACGTGTCGGTCGAATTCACCGCTTCCGAAAGTCCCACTCTGACCGATACGGCAATCAAGACGTCTCTGAGCAAAAGCGCGTTAGATACTGGAATGTCCCGCCCCGACGATGACGGAGGAGAGAGACGATGGGCGTGCTGGACGAGGACAACGCGGTCGAACTACTGGCCTATTTGGTGACGACCGCACGTACTCAATTGGATGAGGCGGCCGAGTACGCGCCGCTGCGCCTGCTCACGGCCGCCGGGCGGCTGGCCGAGATGATCGAACCGAAAGCGAGTGCCAGCCTGAGGCCCCTGTTGCGCGATATCCGGCAGCAAATCTCCGAAACAGCCGTCCAGGCTGGCGATCCCGACAGATACACCCCTCGACTCGATGCGCTATGTCAAACCGTCGCCCAATACCTGGTCCGCTCGCTGGACGTGGATGGGCTGCCGTGAACGAAACCGTGCTCCACGCAATCCGCACCCGCCGCGTCACGCGGGCCATGACCGACGCCCCTGTCGAACGCGATCAGCTAAAAACCATTCTCGACAGCGCTCGCTACGCTCCCCACGCTGGTAACCGACGACTACACCGATACGTTGCCATCACCAATCCTGCACTTCTGCGCGCGGTAAGGATGGTCTCGCCAGGGATGCTCCAGCGCCCCACGGCCGCGGTCGTCGTGTGCGTCGATTGGGAGCGCGTGAACAGCTACGACTTCCCACCTGGCAACGCCGGACCATACATCGATATAGGCATGGCGACTGCCACGATGCTGCTCGCGGCACACAGCATCGGACTGGCAGCCGGACCGGTCACCTCCTTCAGCCGCACCGCGGTAGCCACGATTCTCAACCTGCCCACAGGGGTGCGTCCCGAGTTGATCATCTGTCTGGGCCACGCGGCCGCCACACAGCCCCCTGCCATGCGCCGCCGCGGCGGACCCACGTGGGAAGACCTCATCCAATGGGAGCGTGGCTGAAACCGTCGGCTCCGGCCGGGCCGTGGCCCGAACGCTGGCATTCACGAAACGCGAAATATGCGAAGGCGGCGTGGTTGGGGGCGGCGGGAATCGCTAGTGTGGCTCCGAGTTCCCCGCTGCGAAGTCGAGCAGGAAGGCGATCCGTTTTCCCATCTCTGCGATGCGCTGGACCCAGTAGTCCCCTAGGTTCCCCATTTCTCGTCAAAAGGCGTACTCCTTGAGGACGTCCTTCTGGATGGCGACGATCGCAAACCGGTGATGCGTGCGACGGCGATGGTGTCGGCGACGAGCGGATCACCGGGTCCGAATTGGAACCCGATGGGCGCCCCGGCCGCAACGACGGACAGATGGAGTGCTCCCGCGCCCACACCGCCGTGGAAGTGGGCTGCGTCGGATCCGCGCGAATCGTCGAAGTGGCAGAGGTCGCTGGCGTCGTACGCGGGGACCGCGAGGGTGCCGTCATCGTTCGGTGTGGGAGTGACGGCGACGATGAAGACGACACGCACCCGGTGGTGCCAGGTGGCGAGCCCTGGTCTCCCAGCGGGCCAGTTCCGATTCGGGCAGCGGCTCGTCAAAAGCGCTGGTCACCAATAGATTTGGTAATTGCCCGAACTTGCGCGGCACGGGCTCTCGCGAGGGGCGATCGCTACCGAAGATGCGGTCGCCCTCCCCGGCGGTGTGGTCAGACGAACTATCAGCACGGTCGACAACGTGCGCGTTCATCTGATGCAACTCGTGACGAACTCACCTCCCGTATCTTTCGATGCCATCCCACGCAGCTGAACAGTGTTGCGGATTGACTGGGAGACAAAGCCGTTCGCATGCCTGACCCGAGTCGACTTGGCGCCCGCACCACATCTGTTGTCTGGGGGCAAGGTTCGCCTGAGGATCTGCGAGCTTCCGTCACTGCCGAAGTGCCGGCAGGTGCGGGCTGCCGTCACGACTCCAGTGATTGGAATGCTGTGATGACCAGAAACAACCCCTTCAAGAAGGCGGCTCGCGCCTATCAACAGGCACACCCGCGCTGCTCGTCCGCGACGGGCGCGTGGCCGAGGTCGGCGACTGCAGGCTCGCGGCCCGGGCGGCCGACGCCGGCAAACGTCATCACCGGCACCAGGCCCGCCGACGACACGAGATTGTCCTCATCGAAAACCGCTGATTCCGCGGCCAACCTATGCGAAACTTGCACCGGAAGTGCCTTTCCGAACCGGACCTGATTGCTGTGTGAGAACTACAATCATCCCAGTTCAGAGGGCACTTTCCTCATTCCGACACCCACGGACAACACCGAGTCCGTCAGTGGATCGAGGCTTAGAGCCTGGTAGTCCTGGAACGGGGCCCCGACGCCTGATCCCGGTTCCTGCTGGATCAGCCAGTGACCTCGGCGGGCCGACCGCCCCGCAGCGACATCTTCCTCGACGACGTCACCGTGAGCCGCCGGCACATGGAGTTGCGGTGGGAGAACGACGATTTCCCCGTCACGTCGCCAGGCCACAGTGCCGCCAACTCTGTAAGTTCCGCGACCGCCGTCACCAAGCCCCCTAGAAGAAGCCGTCGCTATCCCAGCACCGATTCTGGCACGATTGCGGAGATGGATGCGCGTTTGGGGCGGGGTCTCAATGATCCGTTCGAAGAGGCGATTGACGAGGCGCTGAGCTCCTTGCCGGCCGATCTGCGTGCGGCGATGAGCAACGTGGAGATCGTCGTCGAGGACGAGCCTCCCGACGGGCAGCCCCTGCTCGGCCTGTACCGCGGCGTACCGCTGCCGCGAAGGAGCAGCACGTACAGCGGAGTGCTTCCCGACAAGATCAGCATCTTCGGTGGGCCGATCACCCGACTCGCTGCCGGCGACGCCGATCGTCTACGCCGCGAGGTCAGGCACGTCGTGCTCCACGAGATCGCGCATCACTTCGGGATCAGCGACGAGCGGTTGATCGAGCTCGATCGCTACTGACGTGGTGCTGATGCTACGCAGCATAACCGGCGGTCGTAGTCTTCTGCTGATCGTCGTCGTCGGCATCTTTCTCGGCCAGGGCCCCGCGTCGGCGGCGTCGTCGAGTCGCCGCACGCGGTCATGATCACCGTCGCCGCGATCGGGAAAGTCGAACCAGACCACGTCTTGTCCAGACACGGCGTTGTCCCACTCGGAGTGAAAGTCGTAGTCGCGGCCGCTGTAGCCCAGCAGGACAATTGTCGTGCTGGCATCAATGTCGGTTCGAAAGCGTTGCAGCCAAGCAGGTTCGATCGGGGTGAGCCCTCGTCAGGGGTGACAGCCAGGCGGCCACCCAGCGTGCCGTGCGGCTTGAGTAGCTCGGCGTTGCCTGCGCGTTGGGGGTGGCCACCCACAAGGAGAGCTTCATCCGTCACTTCGGCCTGAAAGTGCTTCCTCTGCCCATCTATCCGGAGTTCACCCCCGCTGATGGGTGAGTACGTGACGCAATTTCAGAATGTATTTGAATGTTGCCGGGCCGATCCCACGTGCTCGTCGTGTCCTAACCGTGCCCTAAAACAGGCGACCACCCGATGAAACACGTGGGACGCATCAGCACGAGAATTGCCCATGTAGCTGGACAGTTCGCCACTGCGTAGACAGCACGGAACGACCCGAAACAGTCGTGTGCACACTGGCAGTGTGGGGGTCAGGGGTTCGAGTCCCCTTAGCTCCACTGTATTTCCGCAGGTCAAGGGCGGTTTTCGGTGTTACGTCGAGCGCGACATAACACTTCATGAAACATCAAGGCGTTGTGGCCAGCATCCACGCCCAGAAGAACCGCGCGGCGAACGGCTTCCCACCGAGATTCACGTGAACCCATCAAAGGCACCATAACTGCAGTTATAACGCCGGTTGTGCGCGGCCCAGTGCGAGGTCGTCGCCGCGCGATCCGACTTCACGGTGAGCTGCCCTGGAACACGTCTGGCCTGAGGGCATGCCATACGAGCATGCGCGTGCCGCGCATCGGCCTCCGTGAGTGTGATGCTGCTCGAATTGTGTTGGGACTGGGCGCTGGGCGGCGCTTGGTGCTAGGTAGGCGATACGAGGCTGGCGAACCGTGAGTCCGATTAGAGGTCGTTGCCGGCATAGGACATGTTGAAGCTCTTGTTGGTTAGCGGGAAGTCGGGGACGATTGTGTCGGTCATAGCGACGGGCAGTGCTGGCCAGTTGAACCATGAGGGGTCGACGATTTTGGCGCGGGTGATGCGTGCGGTGTGGTCGATTTCGATGCGGTGCACGATGGTGCCTCGCCATCCTTCTGTGATGCCGATCCCACTGCGACCCTCGCGGATCACTGGACTGGCGGCGGCGTATTCGATTGGGCCCTGGTGTGATTCGATCAGGTGGGCGGCGAGTTGACTGGAGGCGGCGAATTCGTCGCGTCGCACGGTGTATCGGGCTAGGACATCACCGGTGGTTGCACCGATTTCGGTGACCGGCAAAGCGACTGTGGGGTGTTCGAGGCGGGCGTCGGTGCGGATTCCGCTGGCGCGTGCCACGTAGCCCAGGCATCCCATGGCTTGGGCGTCGTCGGGCGCCAAGACGGAGGTGCCGGCGAATCGGTCGTAGACGATGGCGTTGGACAGTGTGAGTTCGGCGATCTCGGCGAGGTCAGCGGCGATGGAGCGTAGTGACGTGGCATCGGGAAGTGCTTGCAACGCAACACTGCCCGGGCGGATTGCGCCGCGCAGTAGCCGATGCCCGGTCACCGTCTCGTTGAGCTGCAGCAGTCGTTCACGGATCCGCTGGGCATGGGCGTTGGCGATGGCGAAGCCGACGTCGTTGGCCAGGGCGCCGAGGTCGGCGGCGTGGTTGTAGAGCCGCTCGAGTTCGACGACCAGCGCCCGCAGCCGGTGGGCTTCATTGGGCAGCTCGATTCCCAGGGCGTCTTCGACGGCAAGGCTGTGCGCCAGGGCGTGTGCGGCCGATGTGTCGCCGCTGACGCGTTCGGCCAAATCGACCGCCCCGGTTGCGGTACGACCCTCGAAGAGCTTCTCGAGACCGCGGTGCACAAACCATAATCGGGCTTTGAGACGCAGCACGGTCTCGCCGACCACGGAGAAGCGGAAGTGGCCGGGCTCGATGAGTCCTGCGTGCACGGGCCCGACCGGGATTTCATAGACACCTGGGCCGCTGACGGTGAGGAAGGGGAAGCGGCCGCTGGCCGCGAATTCCGGCGCGGGCCCGGCCGTTGCGCGCATCGGATGCCAGTCCTCGGGCCAGTGTGCATGTCGGACCAGCCGCCGCGGCCGGGGATGGCCGATCGGTCGGATTCTATAGAGGTCCAACATTTCTCGTTCGAAGCGGCCAGCCGGGAACGAGAGGTAGGCCAGTGACGGCAGCGCCGGATCGTGGGCGGCCGCGAAGCATTCGAGCTCGACACGGCGGTCTGGCCAACCTGCGAGGAACAGGTACACGACCCGGATGGTGTCACCGCCGTCGTGCGCGGCCACCAGCGCCAGCCGGAACCTGTCGGCCAGGAGTTCCTCAGCCTGCCCGGCGAGCTCGCTGTCGGATATCCTGTGCCGCATCCAGTTCCGGGTCACCGCGCGGCTCCCACGTGCGTGGCGGCGGTGGTGAACACGTTGGTCAGCGGCCCTGCGCTCACGCCCAGCGCCAGCGAGGCGGTAACACCGACGAGCAGGGCCGCAGCGACGGTAGCTGGCACGGTGATCGCCGACGCCGCTCCCGGGGCCGCGCCAAGTAGCATGCGGGCCGAATTGCGTACCAGCGCCGCGAACGCGACCGCCATCAGCAGGACCGCGACAGCGAGCACCCACGCCAGCCGCGCATCGGCTAGAGACCGGGCGATGGCCAACTCGCTGGCGAACATCGCAAACGGTGGAAGCCCGAGCAGCACGATCATGCCGACGGCGAACGAGATACCGATGAGACGTGAGCGGCGGGCGACATCGGTGATGTCGGGGATCGCGGTGGAGTCGTGGGCGGCCTGCAGTTGGCCAGCGGCCAGGAACAGGACGGTTTTGCCGATGCCGTGGGCGAGCACATGCAGCAACAGCGCGGAGATCGCCAGCCTGGTCCCGGCGGCTGCGGCGATCGCGATCAGCCCCATGTTCTCCATCGACGAATAGGCCAGCATCCGCTTGACGTCTTGGGTGACGGTCAGCATCAGCGCCGCGATCAGCAGTGTGGCTAGCCCGACGACGAGAAGCCCCGAGCGTAAGAACGTCGGGCCGGTCGCGGCGCTTATGAAGGGTTTGATCCGGATTATCACCGAGATCGCCACCGAGAGCAGCACACCACTCATCAACGCCGAGACCGGCGCGGGTGCCTGGCTATGGGCGTCGGCCAACCACGTGTGAAACGGGAATAGTCCGGCCTTGGCGCCATACCCGACGAGCAGCAGCCCACCGGCCAGCCTGGCGATGCCCGGATCGAGGCCGCCCGCGTGCGCGGCCAGAACGTCGAGGTTGAGCGCTTGGGCCGGAGGTGCTCCAGCGTGCTGGGCGGCGAAGTACAACAGCACAGTGCCCAGAAAGGCGACGGCGATGCCGACCGAGCAGATGACGACGTATTTCCATGTCGCCTCCAGCGCGGTGCGGGTGCGGCGGTGGCCGACGAGGAAGGCGGTGATGACGGTGGTGGCTTCAATCGCCACCCAGATAACGCCGATGTTGTTGGCGCACACCGCAACAACCATCGCGGCCAGGAATGCCGGTGTGAGAACACCGTACAGTCGGGCGCCGCGGGCATCGGTATGGCTGTGGTCGAGTTCGGTGTCGATGTATCCGATGCTGGCCCAGGTCGCCAGGGTACCGACGATGCCGATGACGATGAGCATGGTGGCGGTGAGCGCGTCGGCCCGCAGCAACCCGCCCAGCGCGACATGCGCACCGGCACCAACGCCCAATCCCAGCGCCGCTCCGCAGGCCAGGATCAAGGCCGCCGAGGCCACGGTGAGGGTGGCGGTCTCGCGGCACCATCCGGCGAGCAACGTCACGACCGCCGCGGCGGCCGGCGCGACGATGGCGATGAGCAGCAGGGTGGTCGTCATCAGTCGCGCAGCTCCTGCAGCAGATCAAGGTCGGCGCCACCGAATGCCCGCCGGAGCCGGCCGGTCAGCACCCCGATCACGATCACCGCGAATAACACGTCCAGTGAGGCGCCGAGTTCCACGATCAGCGGCACTCCGGCGGTGAGCAAGAACGCGGTCGCGGCGATACCGTTGTCCAACATCAGGAATCCGGCGGCCTGCGATACGGCGTGGCGTCGGGTGGTCATCACGAACAGCGCGACCAGCACGACCGCGAACGCGGCGGGGACCGCGTCGGTCGTCACGCTGGGTTGCAGTGTGACGATCGGGCGGCTGATCGCGAACGCGACCACACTTAGCGCCGCGGTGATCAACAGCGAGCTGGCGGTGTTCACCAGCGGTGTGGCTTCTCTCTGCGCGGCCGGCTCGGCGCCGATCGCCCGGGCCAGCAGCCAGGGCAGCACCACCGCGCGTAACGCCAGCACCGCCAACCCGACACCGACCAATGCAGCGTCACCGTCGTGGATTCCGCGCAGGACCGGGATAGCCGCCAAAGCGACGCCTTGCCAGGCCAGGAGGCGCACAATCGCGAAAAGGTCACGGCGCCAGACGATCAGCACCGCGGCCAAGGTGAGCCCGCCAGCGGCGAAGTCGACCAGGGTCGTGAAGGTGGAGTGGGTCATCGCTGGGGCGCTCACGCCGGCGCGGTGAAGAAGTTGGCGGCCACCACCGCGAGCAGGGCCAGCAGAAACGACCCCGCCAGCAGCTCGGGGACCCGGAACAGGCGAAGTTTGGCGATGAACACCTCGGCGCTGGCCAGGACCACAGCGAGCACGGCAACCTTGACGCAGATGGCGATAACGCCGATCGCGACGTCGAGACTGCTGGGCTGACCGCCGGCGATACCCCACGGCAGGAACAGATTTGCCAATAGGGCCAGCAAGACCGTCAGCCGCATCCCGGCCGCCCACTCGACGACGGCCAGCCGCGGCCCGGCATATTCGAGCACCATCGCCTCGTGAACCATCGTCAACTCCAGATGGGTGGCGGGGTTGTCTACGGGCAGCCGCCCGGTCTCGGCGATGATGACGATCACCAGCGCGACGAATGCGAGCACGCCGGCCAGCGAGGCCACATGCCCGGGATGGTTAATCGTATTGGCCACCAGGGTACCGAGATTGGCCGATCCTGCCGGAATGGATAGTGCGAACACTGCCATCAGGATGGTCGGCTCCACCAGCGCGGCGATGGTGATTTCTCGGCTGGCACCCATGCCGCCGAACGCGGTTGCGGTGTCGATCCCGGCCAGCGTCAGCGCGACGGTGCCCACAAACAACAGGCCGACAACTGCGTACAGATCCGCCGAGGAGTCCAGTGGTGATCCGGTCGCCACCAGCGGTGCGGTCGCGGCGATGAGCAGCGTCGTCGCAGCGGCGATCGTCGGGGCGGCCGCAAACACCACGGTGGTGCCCTGCGGCGTGATCGCTTGTTTGCCAAGCTGTTTGACCAAGTCCCGCCACGGCTGGGCCACACCGCCGCCGCGGCGGCCTTCCCAACGTGCGCGCGCCTGCCGGGTCACGCCGACCACAAGAGGCGCGCCTGCCATGACGGCGCCGATCTGGATCGCGCCCGCGGCGTACGATGCGGCGTTCACTTGGCGAGTACCACAACGATGAGCACGCCCAGCGCCCCGTAGGCCAAATACAGGTGCACGCTGCCCGTGTGGGCGCGCCGAACAAGCGAGGCCGCGGCAGTCACCAATCGGATGACCGGGGGATAGAGGCGGTGTTCGATCGCGTCGCGGATCGTGGCGCGGTAGGTGACTTTGTCGGCCAGATAGCGCGATTCGGCATTATGGGTGATCTCGATATCGGTGTCCGGGCGCAGCACATCGTCGAACACCCGCTGCAGCGGTTCGGCGAACGATGTAGCGGTATATTGCATCCGCTCAGTGAGATTCTCTGCGCCGCAAGCCCATAACGGCAACGTCGCCGTGGCGGGGCGTCGCCGCGATCGCCATCGGGACAGGACCACCACCAACAGCGCTGACGCGACGAGCGCGACCACGATCACTCCCGGGGAGATCGATCCCGGTAATCCCGGCAGCCGCACCAGAGTGCCGAAGTCGGTGAACCCAACCGACCGCGCGGCGGGCAGCAGTTCGAGCACTCGTCGCAACACGGGCGCCACGAGCGCCGGCGCCACCGCGAGGACCAGGCACGCGGTCGCTGCGATCGCCATGCCTGCGAGCATGCTCGCCGGGGCCTCACGCGCATCGGCGGCCTGCCCGGAGCGCGGGCGGGCCAGGAACCCTATGCCGAATGCCTTGACCATCGCGGCCACACCTAGGCCCGTGGTGAGCGCCACCGCCCCCACTGCCAGCGGTGTCGTCAACGCGACGACGCTGTCGTGGCCTGTGGTGGTGTGGATCAGCGACTGCACCAATAGCCACTCGCTGACGAAGCCCGCGCCCAACGGCAGCCCGCAGGCGCCGAGCGCGGCGATACCGAACAGGACCGTGGTCGCGGGCATGCGGCGCGCGAGCCCGCCCAGCCGGTCAAGATCACGCAGCCCAGTCGCGGCCAACACCGATCCAGCGGCCAGAAACCCCAGGCTCTTGAACGCCGCGTGCGCGATCAGGTGCAGCACCGCCGCTGCCATCGCCACCGTCGCCGCCGAAACCATTCCGGAATCTGCAAGCAGGGTCGCCGCGCCCAACGCCAGGATAATCAATCCCATGTTCTCGGTCGTCGAATAGGCAAGCAGCCGTTTGAGATCGGTGGCCACCGAAGCCTGCACTATCCCGTACAGGGCGGACATGGCGCCGAGGGCGAGCAGTGTCAGCCCCCACCAGCGTGGGCCAGGACCGAGCAGCTGCAGATCGAACCGCACGATCCCATAGACGCCTAGATTGACCATTGCCGCGCTCATCAACGCCGAAACCGGGCTGGGCGCCTCGGGGTGCGCGCGCGGCAGCCACGCATGCAGCGGCACCAGCCCGGCCTTCGATCCAAACCCCGCCACCGTCAACACAAATACCGCGGTACGCACACCGTCTGGGACATGCTGCAGGTCGGTGAACCGGTCCGCGCCGCCGGCAGCCGACAGCACCATCAACGCGATCAATATCGCCGCGAAACCGATCTGGGTCATCACCGCGTAGAACACGCCCGCCGATCGAACTGCCTCGCGCGCGTCCTCGGTGAATACCAGAACAAGCGACGACACCGCCATCAGCTCCCACGCCAGCAGGAAGGTCGTCATCGAGCCCGCCGCCGGCACAAGCAGCATCGCTGTGACAAACAACGGCAGGACGGCCAGCGGGACCGATCCCCAATCCTCATGCCGGGCATAGCCGATCACGTAGGCGCCGACCGCGATTGCGACGGCTCCCGTGATCACCACGAACAGACCGCCGACCGGGTCGAGCGTTAGATCCAGGCCCGACAGTGGAAGTAGCCAACCGATCCGAAGTGGCCGTGGAACCCCGAACATGCCGATCAGGCCGAGCCAAACGCCCGCCGCGCCGAGCCAGAACGTCACGATTCCGGCGAACGCGGGCCCGACTGCGGGCCGGAATCGGGCAGGGGTGTGCGGCTCGGCCGCGGTGATGCTCAGCGTCACTTGCCGGTCACCGATCGCAATGCGGTCACAATGTCGGCGGGAGTTGGTGGGCAACCCGGGATTTCGACGTCGACGTGCACCACCTCGCTCACCGCGCCGACCACGCCGTAGGCATCGGCCAACACGCCACGATTTACCGCGCAGTCCCCGCAGGCGATGACCACCCGCGGGCGCGGCGTCGCGGCGACCGTGTTGCGCAGCGGGTCAGCCATATTGCGCGTCACCACGCCCGTCACCAGCAGCGCGTCGGCGTGTCGCGGCGAGGCCACCAACCGAGCCCCGAACTGCTCGGCGTCATACACCGGCCCGAACGCGCCAGAAATCTCCACCTCGCAGCCGTTGCACGATCCAGCATCGACATGCCGGATCTGCAACGAACCCCGCACGTCCGCAGGCGGCTTCATCACCGGCTCAGGAGTGGGTCCGGCGCGCTGGACGATACGACCGACGCGCAAGACCTTGCCCAGCCATCCCATGGCACTACTCCGCAAGGCCACCGACGTGCAGGTCTTCCAGTACGGCTACTTGATCGCGCAGGACGCCGGTTAGCACCTTGCGAGCCACCATCAGCAGCTCGGCGATATCCGGTGAGGCGATCGAGTAGATCACCGTGTTGCCGTCCCGATGCGCGGTGACCACACCAGCCCGTCTCAGCACAGCTAATTGTTGAGACAGGTTCGACGTCTCGAGCCCCACCTCGGGCAACAGTTCAGCCACCGACCGGTCTCGTACCGTCAGCAGCTCGAGAATCCGGATACGGGCAGGATGCCCCAGGGTCTTGAAGAACTCACCTTTGAGCTTGTACAGCGGCTGCGGCTCCATCAAATCCCCTGAACGGTTCAACAGTCCTAGAT
>Ga0318562_10000454_pt1 | contig 18282 bp, 18 predicted proteins | sample GRESIP066b5f18_FD_203688 | JGI IMG/M metagenome (GOLD analysis project Ga0318562, IMG submission 203688) | Tropical soil microbial communities from Luquillo Experimental Forest, Puerto Rico - GRE.SIPMG.066b5f18 | ecosystem: Environmental > Terrestrial > Soil > Tropical forest > Bulk soil... | reverse complement strand
CTCGCATGTTGCCGTGGCCTGCGGTCTCGGCAGAAACGAGCGGTTCCTGGTCGGGATCGAGATCGAATGCGAGCCGCTGCAGGTGATCGATCCGCGCTTCCTGCATTGCTTCGCCGATAGCCGACTGGCTCCGGGCTATATCGGCTGGGTCGTGCCCGGCGTGAATGCGACACAGATCGGCGTCGCGGCGAGCCGGCAGGCACGGCCCGATCTACGGCTGCTGCTCGACCGGCTACAGGCGATCGGCAGCATCGGCCGCCTGCGCGTGATGGCGAAACGCGGCGGCCTCATCCCCTGCGGTGGAACGTTGCGCCGTCTCGGCTCAGCTCGTGTGCTGCTGATCGGGGATGCGGCTGGGCTCGTGTCGCCGGTCACGGGCGGCGGCATTCACACCGCGCTGCATTTCGGCCGGCGCGCCGCACAGTTCGTCTCGGGCTATCTGGGCGATCGCGGCCAGCATCCGGCCGAAGCCTTGTTGCGGGAGGTGCCGCGATATCGCGCGAAAAGGCTGCTGAGGCGCGCACTCGACTTCGCCCCGCCCAACGGGCTGATCAATGCCATCCTGCTGACGGCGCCGATGCGGGCTTTGGCGCAGCGGCTCTACTTCCACAGCCGGGGCAGCAGTGCCGACGACTTCGAAGCCTGGTCGCCGGCGCAACTGCATCTCGAGCCAAAGCAATCCGGCAAGCCGGGCATCGCCGTCTGACGTGAGAAGGGGGGCGCGGCCCGAAGGCCGGGGCGCCGATGTTTCGCTCACTCACACGCCGATGATGCGCTTCTGAACGCCCTTCGTCGACATCACCGGTTTCTTCGAAGAGATGATGCGCGAATTGATGCCTTGCCAGCCGATCTCGCCCGAGAGGCGGCCATATTCGATCTTCGGGCAGCGATTCATGACGACCCTGACGCCTTGGGCTTCAGCACGGGCGGCGGCCGCGTCATTGCGCACTGAGAGCTGCATCCAGATGACCTTGGGCTTCGCCTCCAGGGTCAGCGCCTCGTCGACGATGGGCCCTGCAGCTTCCGAGTTGCGGAAGATCTCGACCATGTCGAGCGGCTCGCGGATATCCTTCAGGCTCGCCACGACCTCCTGGCCGCAGATCGACTGGCCGGCAAGGCCTGGATTGACCGGAATGACCCGATAGCCGCGCTCGGTAAGGTACTTCAGCACGATGTAGCTCGGCCGCGCCGGATTGGCGCTGGCGCCGACGAGGGCGAGCGTCTTAGTCGTGGTCAGGATGTTCTTGATATAGGCGTCGGGGTAGGAATCGTGGTTCAACTCAGCCTCGCTCGCTGCCGATAGGATCGGGGGGTTCCGCCCTACAGCTTCTCGGGGTTGCCGGGCAAAATCTCGACCTTATATGGGGTGCCGTCCTCATCCGTCATGATGCCGGACATCCCGTCGAGCTCGAGCTTGTAGCAGCTCTCATCCTCGTCGTCGGGATATTCCTCGCAGAGATCATCGCCCGCGATCGACCATTTGCCGCTAGTGACTTCCGCGCCGCGCTTCATCGTCACCGTGCCGTCCCTAACGTAGAAGGCGAAATAGGGGACGCCGTCGGCATTCCCGGTCATGGTATTGCCGATCAGCGCCTCGATCGCGGCCTTGCCGCTGAGCTTGCCGGATGGCGAGGGGGCGGCCGGCGGCTGCTGCGCCAGGCTCGAGATCGAGCTGAGCTCGGTCGACACCAGAGCGAATGCGAGGACGAAGGGCACGGCCACGAGTTTGTGCAGCGGCACGCGCCGTGGCCAGAGGAAAGGCGCCGCAGGCGCGAGGCCGGCCGACCGCATGTTGCTATTTCGCGCCTTGCTTAGGCTTTGCCGCGTCGTTGGCCGGGCCGAAGACGCGCGCGAAGATCGTGTCGACATGCTTGAGATGGTAGTCGAGGTCGAAGAGTGCCGCGATCTCCTCAGCCGAGAGATAGCGCCGCATGTCGGCATCGGCCGTCAGCAGGCTGCAAAAATCGCCTTCGCCGCGCCAGACCGGCATGGCGTTACGTTGCACCAGCCGATAGGCCTCCTCGCGTGACGCACCCTTCTGCGTGAGGGCGAGCAGGACGCGCTGAGAATTCACCAGGCCGCCGAGGCGGTCCAGGTTCTTTTGCATGTTCGCAGGGTAGACGAGCAGCTTGTCGATCAGCCCCGTCAAGCGCGCCAAGGCGAAGTCGAGAGTGACCGTAGCGTCGGGCGCGATGACACGCTCGACCGAGGAATGCGAGATGTCGCGCTCGTGCCACAGAGCGACATTCTCGAGCGCCGGCAACACATAGCTCCGCACTAACCTCGCAAGCCCAGTGATGTTCTCCGACAGCACGGGATTGCGCTTATGGGGCATGGCGGACGAGCCCTTCTGGCCCTCGGAGAAGAACTCCTCCGCCTCATAGACTTCGCTGCGCTGCAGATGCCGGATCTCGATCACCAGCCGCTCCATCGAGGAGGCGATGACGGCAAGCGTCGCGAAGAACATCGCGTGGCGGTCGCGCGGGATGACCTGGGTCGATACGGGCTCGACCGAAAGTCCCATCTGATCCGCCACATAGGCCTCGACGCGCGGGTCGACGCTCGCGAAAGTGCCGACCGGCCCCGAGATGGCGCAGGTCGCGACGTCGTCACGCGCCGCGACGAGCCGGGCGCGGGCGCGGGCGAATTCCGCATAGGCCGAGGCGAGCTTGAGCCCGAAGGTGACGGGCTCGGCATGGATGCCGTGCGAGCGGCCAATAGCGGGCGTCATCTTGTGCTCGAAGGCGCGGCGCTTCAACGCTTCGAGCAGCGCATCGAGATCGGCGATCAAGATGTCGCTCGCCCGCTTGAGCTGGACCGCAAGGCAGGTGTCGAGCACGTCGGACGAGGTCATACCCTGGTGCAGGAAGCGCGCCTCTGGCCCCACGATCTCGTTGAGATGGGTCAGGAACGCGACCGTGTCATGCTTCACCTCGCGCTCGATCTCGTCGATGCGCTCGATATCGAAGACGGCGTCCCTGCCGTTCTTCCAGATGCTCTCGGCCGCCTCCTTGGGGATGACGCCGAGCTCGGCCATCGCGATTGCCGCATGCGCCTCGATCTCGAACTGGATGCGAAAGCGCGTCTGCGGCTCCCAGATCGCGGCCATGCCGGGGCGGGAATAGCGGGGGATCATCTTGAACCTCTCGGACCGGCGAGCCGCATCAGGAGCCCTGCCTCAGGCCATTTCGCCGCGGGCCGCGGCAGCGGCCTGGCGGATAGCGGCGATATTCTCCGCATAGGCCTTAGGGCCGCCCTTGAAGACCGCGGCGCCCGCGACCAGCACATTGGCGCCGGCAGCTGCGACCAGGCCCGCCGTTTCGGGCGTGCAGCCGCCATCGATCTCGATGTCGATGTCGCGCCCCTGCGTCATGGTACGAATGCGTGCCACCTTCTCGACGACCTCAGGAATGAAAGCCTGGCCGCCGAAGCCCGGATTGACCGTCATGACCAGGATCTGGTCCACGAGATCGAGGAGATAGGCGACTGCGCTCTCATGTGTGCCCGGGTTGATCACGATGCCTGCGCGCTTTCCCGCGGCACGGATCGCCTGCAACGTACGGTGCGGATGCGGCCCCGCCTCCACATGGATCATGATCATGTCGGCGCCGGCCTTGGCGAAGGCCTCGATATAGGGATCGGCGGGTGCGATCATCAAATGCGTGTCGAGTGGCTTCTTCGCACACGGGCGGATAGCCGCGACCACGTTAGCGCCGATCGTGATGTTTGGCACAAAATGGCCGTCCATGACGTCGACATGGATATAGTCGGCGCCCGCGGCCTCCACGGCACGGATTTCCTCGCCGAGCTTGGCGAAATCGGCGGACAGGATCGATGGGGCGATGCGCAAGGGTCGGTGCATGACGCCGCGCTAACACCAAGCGGCGCGAAGAGCAATCGCACTGCGCGCCGCAGAGGCCACGACGGTGGCCGGATGTGGCCTTGGCCTAGCGGCTCGGCGCCGATCTCGACCTCGCCTAGTCGCACCCGGCCCTCGAAGGCCGCCTTCTGCCTGTCTGCCTTGCCTCAGGCCGTGGCGCCCACCACTTGCTGGCGCGCCCCTGAGCCACCGCTGCGCAGGAGTAGCCAGAGCGCGATCGCGGCGTTGAGGATGTTCCAGGCGAACCCATTAATGAAAGCCGCCCGGTAGGAGCCGGTGAGATCGAAGATGTAGCCGTTCATCCAGCCGCCGAGCGCCATACCAAGCACCGTCGCCATGATGGCGATCGAGACGCGGGTGCCGGCCTCGCGCGCCGGGAAATAGTCGCGCACGATGATTGCGTAGCAAGGCACGATGCCGCCCTGCACCAGGCCGAAAAGGGCCGAGATGACATAAAGCGAATTCAGGCTCTCGAAGCCGGTATAGAGGATCAAGGCCGCGGCCTGGGCGGCCGAGCCGATGAGCAAGGTCCCGAGCGCCCCGATGCGGTCGGCGACGAAGCCGGAGCCGACCCGGCTGATGATGCCGAGCGCGAGCATGATCGAGAGCATTTGCGCCCCGACGGCGGGCCCATAGCCGAGATCGGCGCAATAAGCGACGAGATGCACTTGCGGCATCGACATGGCGACGCAGCAGCCAAGGCCCGCAATGCCGAGCAGCACCTGCAGCATGTTCGGCGAGAAGCCGAGCGGGCGCTGCATGCCCTTCCTCTCGGCCGCCGACGGCTCGGCATGCACCGGTGCGGGGCGGCGCAAGATGAGCGCGAGCGGCAGCATGGTGACCACGCAGAAGATGCCGATACCGAGATAGGTCGGTCGCCAGCCGAGGCTGTCGATGAAATGCTGCTCGATCGGCGGCCAGAGGCCGCCCGAGATGTAGTTGCCCGAGGCCGCGATCGCGACGGCGGCGCCCCGGCGGCGCGCGAACCAATGCGACACATCGGCCATCAGCGCCCCGAACAGCGCCGAGCTGCCGAGGAAGCCGAGAATGCCTTGCCCCAGCGCGAACACCCAAAGATTCGGCGCCTGCGAACAGACGAGATAGCCGATCGCCAGCGACACAGAGGAGATCATCACCGGGAGCATCACGCCGAACCGATCGGTCAGGCGGCCCATCAGCACCCCGCCGAAGGCAAAGCCGATCATGGTCACCGTATAGGCCGCGGAGGCCGCGCCGCGCGTCACGCCGAAATCGGCCTGCACGGCCGGCAGCGCCACCACATAAGACCACAGGCCGATATTGCCGATGGTCGAGATGACGACGCAGATGGCGAGCCTGAACCAGGCATAGCCGCTATCGACGCCGCCCGCGTGGGTGTCGCGGGTAGCCGCGCTCATGGTCATGGAGGAGGCGTTCCTTCCCCTTCGAGGGCTATGGGATAGCCCTCAGCTTCGCAGGCGAAATTAGCATCGGGCTCCGTGAGGCTGCTATCTCCAGGGATCGCCCCAGCCGTGCGTCGTCCGCAGACCGGATCGCTGCCGGCCTCCGGCCGGCAGTCCGGGGCCGGCCTCTCTCCGGACCGTCGGCCTCTGGCCGGCAATCCTTAGTATCTGCGCCACCATCAGCCGTCGCGCACTGGACAGACCGTCGCTGGCCGGAGGCCGGCGGTCCGTTGAGACGCCGGAGGCCGGAGCGTTTAGGCTTCGAACAGCTTCGCCTTGAACAGGAGGCCCGCGACGATGCCGCCGACCGAGGGCACGATCAGGAAGAGCCAGAGCTGAGCGAGCGCGTTGCCGCCGACGAAGAGGGCGGGGCCAAGCGAGCGGGCCGGATTGACCGAGACGCCCGTCACATTGATGAAGACGATGTGGATCAGGACGAGGGTGAGGCCGATGGCGAGGCCGGCCGTCCCCGGATGGCCGCCGTTCTTTTGTGTCACACCGAGAATGGCGACGAGGAAGATCAGGGTGCCGACGAACTCCGCAATCATGGCCGAGCCCGTGCCATAGGCGCCGAGATAGCCGTCGCCCCAGCCATTCTGGCCGAGCCCCGCCTTCGCGACGTCATAGCCCGCGAGCTTGCCGGTCACGAGCAGATAGAGGATGCTGGCGCCGATGATGCCGCCGATGCATTGCGAGATGATGTAGCCGATCGCCTCAGAGAACGGCATGCGGCCGGCGGACCAGACGCCGAGCGTCACCGCGGGGTTGATGTGGCAGCCCGAGATCGGTCCGATTCCGTAGGCCATCGCCATGACCGACAGGCCGAAGGCGAAGGCGATCGGCAGCATCCCCAACGGGAAGGCAGTGCCATAGCCCGTGAGCACGACCGAGCCACAGCCCATCAGCACGAGCACTGCCGTGCCGAAGAGTTCCGCAATATACTTGTTCACGATGATGTCCTCCTTGCCTTGGGGGCGACCATCATGACCTATCAGCCCCCGCCAGAGCGCGCTCCGGACGCCCGCCGCGAGGTTATATGGCAAGGTGTGATCCGTAAATTGCCGCGCGTATTTGCGGCGCGCGAAGGCAAAGAATTCTATCGAGTTCGACGTTTTTTCGCTGTTCGACGACGGATGCGCCCACAATCGGGCACTACGCCGACGCTCGCTGGGAAGGTGATTCGCGCCGCGCCGCCCCATTTTTCCGAGGCGGGGCAGGGGACGCGCCATGATGGGTGACGTTGGGATCCATGTATTCGTCGATATTATTGCGGGAATTATCCGCCGGAAATACTTTCGTAAACGCGAGAAAAGCGTGGATGCCCCGGGACGAGCCCGAGTATGACGCAAACCTCTCTCCGTCTTGGCCGGCCTTGTTCCGACCACCCACGACTTTGCAACGCTCGGGATTGATGCGCTACGCTTGAGGTCCCACGAGCGCGTCGCGCTCTAGCCCCAGCCGACAACCGAGATCGCCATGCCAGCTTTTGCCGCTCCGCCCTTCGCCGCAGCGCCCGTCCCGATGGTGCTGCAGTGAGCAGCGCCGCAGCGGCCGAAGGGGCCGACATCGAGGCCAGGACCGGCATCACCTATGCGGAGCATGACGGCGTCGCGCTGCTCGGCGACCTCTACGCGCCGAAGGTGAGGCGCAATGCGCCCGTGCTCGTTGCTGTGCATGGCGGCGGCTGGCAGATCGGATCGCGCGAGAGCTATCGCTATTGGGGCCCCTATCTCGCGAGGCGCGGCTTTGCGCTGTTCTCGGTCGATTACCGGCTGGCGGAGAAGGGACGCAAGATGTTCCCCGAGGCCGTGCAGGATGTGCGCGCAGCCGTGCAATATGTGCGGGGCGAGGCGGCAAATCTCGGTCTCGATCCGAGCCGCATCGCGCTCATCGGCGATTCGGCCGGCGCGCATCTCTCGGCGCTCGTCGCCCTCGCGGGCGAGAAGGTGCCCTTCTCGACGGGCTATCCGTCGGATAGGCATGCCCTCGTTCCGTCCTCGGTGAAGGCCGCGATCCTGTTCTATGGCGTCTACGACATGGCGGCCCAATGGCGCCACGACCAGCTCACACGGCCGCGCGATCAGATCACCCAGAAGTTCCTCGGCGCAGCGCCCGCCGATGTCGGCGCCTCTTCTTCGATGCTTCGCCGTTGAGCTATGTCGAGACGAACGACAACGCGACCTCCTTCCTCCTGACCTGGGGCACCGAGGATAATATCGTCGACAGGGTGACGCAGTCCGAGGTGATGCTGACCGCGCTCACCGAGGCCGGCAAATTTGTGCGCACCTCCATCGTGCAATCGGCGCCGCATTTCTGGGCGTCCGAGCCGATCGAGGAGACGGGGAGCTTCAGCGGCTTCTTCGCGCCACGCCTCCTGCGCTTCCTGAACGAGCGGCTCTGAGGCGCTCAGCCCTCCGCGTCGCGCGCCAGGAAGGCTTCAATGCGGGCCATCTCCGCGTCGAGGGCGCGGGTGAAATCCTGTCCCTTGGGCTTGGCGCGAACGAACCCCATGTCGACGTCGAGGCGCCCCTTCGCCATGCTGAGATTGGCCCAGCCGATCACCTTGTCGGCGAAGAGGAGCGGCATGGCGTAATAGCCGAAGCGGCGCTTCTTCTTGGGCGTATAGGCCTCGAAGCGATACTCCCAGCCCCAGAGATGCTCGAAGCGCCGGCGGTCCCAGACGATCGGGTCGAAGGGAGCGAGGAAACGCAGCTTGCGCCCGACACTGTGCCGCGCCTCGCCTTCGGCATGGGCCGGCCACAGATAGGTCTCGCCGTCGATAACGGCGCTTTCGAGCTCGCCGCAGCACAGGAGGCGCTGCACTGCCGCTGGCATGCCCTTGAGGCCTGGCGCGCCGCGCGCCAGCAGGGCGAGGGTCGGGCGTAGCCCACGCTGCGGCACGGGCGCGAGGATGCCGATGACGAGGAGCAGCAGCCGCCGCAGTCGCTCGGCCGGCTCGATCGCCTCGTCGTGCGGGTGCGCCGCCTCATAGATGCGGACGCCCTCACGCCGCCGCGCCACGCGCAACAGACCATAGAATTGCAAGGTGTGCAGTGCCCGCGTCGTCGCCTTGGAGAAGCCGCCCCAGCCGTTGACGGCCCGCTCCTTGCCGAATTGCTCGAGCAGATCCTGCGGGTGGACGACGCCGCGCTCATGCACGAAGGCCAGCACCTCGGCCGCGAGCCCCGTCGGCTCATGCGGCAAGCCCTTGGGGTCTGGCCGCGGATGCAGGAGCCGCGATACCTCGCGTGGCATGAAGCCATAGGCGTAGAGGAAATCCTCCTCTATGCCGAGCCGCGCGAAGCGCCGCTCGAGATCGCCGGCGCGATATTTCGCGACACGGTGGCGCAAGATCAGGTCCTGGGCGCGGGCGGGCGAACGGATCGGATCGGCCTGCACGAAGCCGAGCGTCGCGATGGCGTGGGCGAGCGTCGTCGGTGTGATAAGCGACGAGGCGATGGCGCGCTTGCGGATCTCGGCGATGGTCGGATCGGCGCTCAACCCAAAAGCCTCCTGAAAGCCTTCGACCTCAAAAGCTCATGGCCGCCGAATTGATGATGCCGGCGGTGAGCGAGGCGCAGCCGAGGAAGAGCGCCGCCGTGACCTCGCCGCTCGCGATGCGGCGCGACAGATCCGGCAGCACGAGCCGCACCAGCCAATAGACAAGGATCTGCACCACGAGGGCGACGACGCCCCACATGAAGAAATGCACGAGGTCGTGGGTGTAGATGATGGCGCTCGACAGAGGCAGGGCGAAGCCGATGAGGCTCATGCCGAGCGCAATCGCAGCCGACAAAATATTGGCCCGGATGAGCGCGAATTCGTTATGCTGGGTAGCAAGCACGTAAACCACGAGATAGAGGACGACAAGCACCAGGGCGAGCCCGAAGAACTCCGCGAAATCCGCCAATCTCTGGATGATCGCCACGATGCTGGGTCTCCCAGTCTTTCGACGCCTTCCAATGGGCATGATTGACCGGCAAGATCAATGCCCAGTGGGGCGCCTCCACAAGGATGGAATCGGCTGCGACATGAATGATCTGAACTCGGCGGAGTGCGTGCGACGCGCCGGCCGATCCTTTCGCCTGCTTGGCGCGTTCGCGGTCGCGGGCCTCGCTCTGGCATTGGGGTTGCACAGCGTCGAGGCTGCCGCACGCAAGGCGCATCAAGCTGCCGCGGGGGCGCCAGCCGCAGGCACTGTCTATGCGGATGAGCGCGACTGCAGCGACAAGGGTGCGCTCGATGCCGATGAATGCCACAACGCCGCCCTCAACTCGCGCGCCGAATATGAGGAGAAGGCGCCGCGCTTCGAGGCGAGCGACGCCTGCGCGCGTGTCTTCGGCGCGCATAATTGCGCTATGCGCATCGGTGGCGGAACGAAGGGGATCGGCTTCCTGCCTTCCTATCGCGGATTCACGCTGATCCGCGGCAAGGGGGAGGAGATGCTGGTGCTGCCGACCCTTGCCAGCGCTTCACGCGCGGTCGAGTTCACGCCGCGCACCGTCTCGCGCCTCGACGCCGATCAGGATCCCGCGCGCGCCGCACGCGCCCAGGCCGCCTGGCAGCGCAGCCACGCTCCTGTGATCCGCAGCGCCGCAGGCGGCGTCCGCTATCGCGACGTGCCGAAAGGGGCCGTGCCCGATCTGTCCAACGATGCGGCGCAGCCGGGCCCGGCCGCGAGCATCCCGGTCAAGCCCTCGATGCTCAAGACGATGCAGGACGAGATGCGCAAATACGGCAGCCCGCCGCCGAAATGACGTAGCTTCAGCCTTGGCGCGGCGGGCTCGGCTCGCCGCCCTGGAAATGCATCTCGACTCCGCCCTCCTCGAGGATGACGCGCGAGCGGCGGAAGGCCTCGCCCCAGACCGCGTCCGCGTAATCCGGTGCCGGCGTCAGGAGATGCGCGATGCCCGACTGCACGATGGCGCGGGCGCAATCGATGCAGGGAAAGAAGGTCGTCGCGAGCGTCGCGGCTTCGGTGGCCACGCCCCGGCGGGCCGCCTCCAGGATGGCGTTGCGCTCGGCATGCTCCATCCAGACGAAGCGCCCGTCGCCTTCATGGCGCTCGGGGAGGTCGCGCACGCCTTTCGGGAAGGTGTTGCAACGCGCGATCGTGGCCTTGCCCTGCGCCGGTGAAAGCACGGCCCCCACTTGCCGGACCCGATTGGGGCTGAGCCTCGCGGCCTCGGCCGCCAGTTGCATCAGCTCCTCGATGCGCGCAGCGGGCGGCGTCGCGGCCGGACGATCCCGATCCGTCATGCCTCGCCCGTCTTCTTGACCTTCGGCCAGTCGACCTCGTCTGCCGCGATCACATAGGGTTCCTTGAGAGCGGCGTCCCGCCAGGCCTTGAAGGCCGGCATGACGTGGATCGCCTCGACATAGGCGCGGCTCACCGCGTCGCAGGGGATGTCATAGGTGCGAAATCGCGCAGCGACCGGCGCGAACATGGCATCCGCGGCCGTGAAGCCACCGAACAGGAAGGAGCTGCCCCTGCCGTAGTTCTCGCGCGCATTGCGCCAGATCTGGGTGATGCGCGCCAGATCCTGCTCGACTTCCGGCGTCAGCTCGCGCCGCTCGACCGGGCGCCACAGATTCATGGGGCAATGGCTGCGCAACGCCGCAAAGCCCGCATGCATCTCGCCCGCGATCGAGCGGGCATGGGCCCGTGCCGCCGGATCCTGCGGCCATAGCCGCGCTTCCGGAAAGCGCTCGGCCAGATGCTCGAGGATTGCGATCGATTCGAAGACCAGCATGTCGCCGTCGATCAGGGCCGGCACCTTGCCGGTCGGTGAATGGCGCTTGATGCGCTCCTTGGTGTCCGGCTGATCGAGTGGGATGAACACCTCGGTGAAGGCGATTCCCGCGGCCGTCATCGCGATCCAGGCGCGCAAGGACCAGGAGGAATAATTCTTATTGCCGATGACGAGCGTGAGAGACATCTGATAAGACCCTGAACAAGAAAGAGATATCGGCTGTCCCGATCTGTGGTGGAGACGCCACGGGCGGTACTCGGAGGCTCGGCCGCGCGCCGCGAAGGCCTCGCCTATTTCTGCTTGGCGATGATCTTGTCCTTGATCTGCTGATAGACACTGTCTGGAATGATGTTCTTCTGGACGAGGTCGTCCTTGCCCTTGTAGGGGCGGCCCTTGATGATCGCGTCGGAGCGCACATCGCCGATGCCGGGAAGGGCGGATAATTCCTTCTTGGTCGCCGAGTTGATGTCGAGGAGCCCCTCGGCCGCGAGCACGATCGGCGCAATGCCGCGATCTGCGGGGACGGCGCCGGGGAGGGCGAGCGCGCCGGAGAGCGGCGCGCAGCAGAAAGCTGCGACAGCGAAGATCGACGATAGACGCATCGGCATCCCTCCATGTGCGGCGCGGGCAATCCCCGCATATGTCCGGATGATAGGCACGATTCCACGCCCTGTCACAGGCCGCGCCGACCCCTCGTGGTCACAACCACTTTGCGTCCCGTGCGAGGAGTGGAAGCCCGCTCCTCGAGTCCCGCCGACGGGCGCCCGCGTGCCCCCTTATTCCAGTCCGACCGTGCGGCCGAGGAAACCCGCCGCATCGAAATATTTGGTCTCGCCCACGGTCTGGTAGCGCAGGATGGTCCGCAGCCCGTTGGCGTCGGGCTTCGAGGCGCGCGTATGGCTCATGAAATCCGGCGTCATGCCGCCTGGGAAGGCCTCGCTCAGCACGCGTCCGACGAGCCGGCCATGGGAGGGTGCCTTCAGCTTGAGGATGGCGAAGATCGTCTTACCGAGATCGACATTGCTGACGGGCGCTTCGTCGATATAGCGGGTCTTGAAGTCAGGCCCGATGGCCGCCATGAAATTCAGCGTATCGGCGCGGCTGAAGGAGCCGTGCATGCCCTGGCCCTGCTGCAGCCCCGTATCGGCGAGCTCGGCGGTGCAATTCGTCGGCTCGTCGCAACCCGTCCATTTCGAGGTGAAGTTGATGGCGATGCCGGGTGCCGGCATGACGGCTGAGCCTTTGAGGTTGACGTCGCGGGTCGTCATTGTGCCGGGAAAGCTGCCGAGCGCGTCGTCGACGAAGAGCCCGCTCACATAATCTTGCGTCATCAGCCCTTCGACGACTTTGCGCACGACCTCGCGATCGATGGGCTTCGGGAAATAGACGAGATCCGAGCCGCCATTCGCCGCAACGACGACGGCCGGCGCATTCGGGTCGTTGCCGATCACGCCGTTCGCGCCCTTGCTGTGGGTACCCTCGGTAACGCGGGCAAAGCCGTTATCCGGATCCCAGAGCGGCAGGCCGAGCATGTTGGCGATGTCGATCGCGACGAAGCCTGGCGGCACGAAGCCTTCCGGCACATCGGCATATTTGACCTTGGCGGAAGAGCTGGTCGCGCTCTGCTTCGAGATGGTCGAGAAGCCGTGATCGGCAGTCACGATCACATCTGTCGTCTTGTCGAGGCCGAGATCGACGAGTGCCTGGCGCAGGTTGCCGAGATCCTCGTCAGAGTTCTTGATGCCGGCCATCGTGGTCGGCCCGTTGATGCCAGGCAGCAGGCTGTTGAGGCTGTCGCCCTGATTGTGCTGCGTGCCGTCGGGGTCGCGCGACCAGAACACGAGGAGGAAGGGCTTGCCCTGCTTCTTGAAGCCGGGGAGCACGACTTTGGTCGCGGCATCGACCATCCAGCCCTGCTGGGTGGTGTTGGCTTCGAGGGTCCCCTTGGTCGTAGCATTGCCGGGCTTGCCGTTCTCGCCGCGCGTCGGCGACGCGGTCGGCAGATTGGCGGCAGCCAGGCCCTCGGTCACCCAGGCGGCGAGCGGGATGCCGTTTTTGCTGCCGGTTGAGTCGTCGATGATCACCGTCTTCTCGCCGCTGCGCTCGGTGTGATCGAAGATGAGCACCGGGCCGAGCTTGCCGATCGCGGCGGTCTGGATGCCGGCCTCGCGCGCCGCCTGCAGGATCGTCTGCTCGTCGAGATAATTGCCGGCATAGTGGGTGTCGACATCGCCGAGCACCGGATCGCTCTCGAGGAAGGGGGTGACGGTATTGCCGGCGCTCGGCACCTGGAAGCCCGAATAGACGACATTCGAGAAATCGCCGGTGTCGCCGAGGAAGTGCCCGGTGGCCATGGCCGAGGCGTTGGCGGTGGTGAAGGTCGGGAAGAGCGAGTGGCTGTTGGCGAAGCGCACGCCATTGTCGCGGATCGACGCCATGACCGGCGCCGTCTGGTTGTTGACGATGCGGGCGCGCAGCCCATCCGACACGAAGAGGATGACGTTATGGGGTTGATCTTCGGCGCGCGCTGCGCCGGTGAGGGCAAGCCCCAATAGACTCGCGCCGAGCCCGAGCGCAGTCGCAAATTGCGCAGCCTTCATTATCGATCTCCCCTGTCGTTTGGCCCAACGTTACTCGGCCTTGCCGATGACAGTTTATTGACAATCGCGCGAATGGGGAGGGGGGGTCGCGCGCACTCGCGCAGGGCGCGCATGCACGATCACCTGAAGTTGTGATTTTCAGAATTCCGTTGAAGGCCGAGGCGTTCTGTAAGATGTTTTTCGCAGCCGTCCCCGGGGGGCGCAGGCACCGGGTCAACGCCAGGTCGCGGGAGATCGGCAAGGGAGGTTGAGTATGTCGTTCATGACACGCGCGCTGAAGCTCGGCGCGCTCGCCGCAGCCTTGCTCGCCTTCGCGGGCCTGGCCCAAGCTGCGACCTTGCGCGTCACCATCGCCGAATACAGCGCCAAGACCGGCCCCTTTTTCAATGAGGTGGCGCGCGCCTTCGAGAAGGACAATCCGGACACCAAGGTACAGATCGAGGTGGTGCCCTGGGATGTGCTGCGCCAGAAGCTCGATACCGACATCGCGGCCGGCGCCAATGCCGATCTCGCCATCATCGGCACGCGCTGGCTCATCGATTTCGTCAAGGCCGGCATCGTCGAGCCGCTCGACGGCACCATCCCAGCCGAGGTGACGGGGCGCTTCATCGAGCCCTTCCTCAGGCCCTCGAACATGGACGGCAAGCTCTACGGCCTGCCGGTCGCGGCTTCGGCGCGCGCCCTCTACTACAATACCGAGATCCTCGGAAAAGCCGGCGTCGACGGTCCGCCCAAGACCTGGGACGATCTCGTGGCCGACGCCAAGAAGGTCAAGGCGCTCGGCGGCGATGCCATCGGTTTCGGCCTTCAGGGCAAGGAGATCGAGACGGATGTCTATTTTTACTACGCCATGTGGAGCTATGGCGGCGAGATCGTGCAGAACGGCAAGAGCGGGCTTGGCTCGGACGCCGCGCTGAAGGCTGCGACGCTCTATAAGGGGCTCATCGATCAGGGGCTCACCCAGCAGGGCGTCACCGCCTATAATCGCGAGGACGTGCAGAACCTCTTCAAGAAGGGGCGCGTCGCCATGATGATCTCGGCGCCCTTCCTCGCCTCACAGATCAAGACCGAGGCGCCGAACCTCAAATACGCCATCGCGCCCGTGCCGGCCGGCACCGTCTCGGCCTCCTATGGCGTGACGGATTCGATCATCCTGTCCAAGAACAGCAAAGCGAAGGCGGAAGCCGCGAAATTCCTCGAATTTGCCTTCCGCCCCGAATGGCGCAAGAAGTTCAACCTGAACGAAGGCTTCCTGCCGGTGCTCAAGAGCGTCGCCGAGATGCCCGAGTTCAAGGACAATGCCGATCTCAAGGCCTTCACCCAGGTCCTGCCGAATGCCCGCTTCGCGCCGGTCATTCCGGGCTGGGAGGAGATCGCCGAGAAGACGGGTGCCGCGCTTCAGTCGATCTATCTCGGAAAGGGTGAGCCGAAACCGGTGCTCACCGATACCGCGACGTCGATCGACACGATCCTCGGCGCCAAGTGAGGCGAGCGCCGCGCCGGACGCGCGCGAGCGGTACTCATTCCCTCTTCCGCGCTCGTCGCACTGCTGTGCGCGAAGGCCACCTCGCAGCAAGCTATGGCGAAGGTCGGGTGAGGGTGGATCGCGGCCGCATCGATCGCGAGAGTCGACGCGCAGGCGCCGGAGCCTTTCCCGATCCGGTCGGATCGGATCGGGGCGCTCGATTTTTGGACTCACCGCAATTTCGGCAATGCTCTAGTCGCGTGGATGCAGCTCGAGCGCCCCTCATCCGCCGCTCGCTCACGCGAGCGGCGGCTTCTCCCGCCTCGCGGGAGAAGGGGGGCGGGCGGCGCGGTGGCGGCGGATAGATGTCGGCAAGCCATCAGGTGAGTGAACCGGCGGACCGGGCAGCGGCCCCGCCTGCCGCGCGCGGAGGGGCTGGCGGCACGGGGCAGGTCGGGCTCGCAAGTCCGCTCGCTCTGCTTGCACCGAGCTTCCTCGTCGCCGCGCTCGTGATCCTCTATCCTTTGTGGAATATCGGCGTCCTCGCGACGCATGACGTCGATCGCTTCGGCCAGCTTGGCGGCTACGCGGGCGCAGCGAACCTCATGCATGTGCTCGAGGATCCGCTTTTCCTCCCGACCTTGGTGCGCACCGTGCTGTGGACGCTCTGCGTCGTCGCGGGTGCGGTCGTCGTATCGCTGCCGGTTGCGCTGATCCTCGATCTCGACTTCGCCGGGCGCGGCCTTGCCCGCATGATCGTCATGCTGCCCTGGGCCGTGTCTGTCACTATGACGGCCGTCGTCTGGCGCTGGGCGCTCAATGGCGAATCCGGTTATGCGAATGCGGTGCTGCAGGGGCTCCACATCATCGGCGAACCGATCGTCTGGCTCGCCGAAGCGAGCACCGCCTTCCCGGTGCAGATCCTGATCGGCATCCTGGTCACGGTGCCGTTCACCGTGACGCTCTTCCTTGGCGGCCTCGCCTCCTTGCCGCGCGACATCTACGAGGCGGCAGAGGTCGATAGCGCCACGCGCTTCCAGGCCTTCTACCTTCTGACCTTGCCGCTGCTTCGTCCCTTCATCACCATGGCGGTCGTCCTCAACGTCATCTATGTCTTCAACTCCTTCCCGATCATCTGGGTGCTGACCCAGGGCGGGCCTGCGAACTCGACCGATATCCTCGTCACCTATCTCTACAAGCTCGCCTTCCGCTTCGGCCGGCTGGGGGATGCGGCGGCGCTGTCGCTCGTGATGTTCGCGATCCTCTTTGCCTTCACGCTCGTCTATGTGCGGCTCGCCAGCCGGGCGAGGTCCGCATGAGCGCAGCATCGCGTGCGAATTATCGTAGGCGGAGCCTTCTGTGCTGGCTCGCGCTCAGCCCCCTCGTCGCCATCACGCTCTTCCCCTTCGCGGTCATGCTCGCGACCGCGTTAAAGCCCGCGGCCGAGATCCTGACGCCGCGCGCCGAATGGTTCGGCAGCCGCTTCGCCTTCGAGAATTTCGCCACCATGTGGAGCGCGACCAATTTCGGGTCGGCGCTCGTCAACAGCCTCGCCGTCTCGTGCGGCGCGACGCTTTTTGCTCTGATCCTCGCCGTGCCCGCGGCCTATGCGCTCTCGCGCCATGATTTTCGTGGCAGCTCGCTCTATCGCCAATTCCTCCTCGTCACCCAGATGCTGTCGCCGATCGTGCTCGTTGTCGGGCTCTTCCGCCTGCTCGTCTCGCTCGGCGTCGTCGACAGCCTGAGCGCGGTGACCCTCGTCTACGCCGCATTCAACGTCGCCTTCTGCGTCTGGATGCTGCAGAGCTATTTCGCGTCCATCCCGCGCGAGCTCGAGGAGGCCGCCTGGCTCGACGGGGCGAGCCGCTTCACCACCATCACGCGCATCTTCCTGCCGCTCGCGGCGCCCGCGCTGACCGTCACCGCGATCTTCACCTTCATCCAGGCCTGGAACGAGTTCGTGCTGGCGCTGACCCTGCTGCGCCGCGAGGAGAACTACACCTTGACGATCCAGGTCTTCTCGCTGGTCGCTGGTCGCTACACCATCGAATGGCACCATGTGATGGCCGCGACCTTCGCTGCGACAGTGCCGGTTGCGATCCTCTTCGCTTGGCTGCAGCGCTATTTCGTGCAGGGGCTCGCGCTCGGCGCCGTGAAATAGCTGGCGCGTCCCTGTGGCTTGGGCGTCAAACGGGGCAGGCATCTCATCCTCGACCCCGAATCGGTGCAGCGCATCTTCCATTTCGAGGAGCGCTTCATTGCCTTGCGGCTGCCGATCCGCTCGATCGCTGCGACGGTCGCCGACCTCGACGCCGTCCGTGCGCGGCCTATCCGGCGCGACACTGAGGGTCTGCGCCTTCTCGCCGGCTATGCGCGCGGTGCGGGAGTTGCACGCCCCCTCGCGGCCCGAGCTTCGCCAGCTCGTCGCGACTCATATCCGCGACCTCGTCGCGAGGCGCTCGGCGCGACGCGCCAGGCGGGGGGCCGTCGCGAACCGTCACCAGGTGAGCGCGCGCTATATCCAGACGCTGTTCGAGGCCGACGGCACGACATTCACGGGTTATGTGCGCGACCAGCGTCTCGCCTATGCGCATCACATGCTGAGCAATGCCGCCTTCGCCGGGCATTCCGTCAGCGCCATCGCCTTCGATGCGGGCTTCGGCGACCTCTCGCATTTCAACCGCGATTTCCGCCGCCGCTAATGAGCCTCACCCACCGAGGTGCGCGCCGCCCCCCGCTGGGAGCGGCGCTGAGCCGGCGCCCGGGGAGGTGGATAGCGAAGGTTACGTAGGTAGCGAAGGTTACGTGAGTAGCTGGGCGCAACCCCATCCGCGCCGTGACCGCGCTTGTCGTGCCCCCTACGACTTCGGCTGGGGCTGCTCAAGCGTCGGTAAGTCGGGGGTGACCGGGACGAGGCCGGCCATGACAACACAGAGGGTTTTGCATCACGCCCGGACCGGCTCCGGGCACCCATGCCTTTGCCCGCTTGCGCTCGGGGCCGTCTGCGGTGAAAGTCGGTCTGCGCCCCAAAAAGGGCGGCGTGAATCTGGCGATCCGGGCCGCGGGCCCGACGGTTGAGGCAGGGAACGAGACGATCATGGCCAATTCCTACGACATCATGGTGATCGGCGCCGGTCCCGGC
>Ga0318562_10000453_pt1 | contig 18306 bp, 14 predicted proteins | sample GRESIP066b5f18_FD_203688 | JGI IMG/M metagenome (GOLD analysis project Ga0318562, IMG submission 203688) | Tropical soil microbial communities from Luquillo Experimental Forest, Puerto Rico - GRE.SIPMG.066b5f18 | ecosystem: Environmental > Terrestrial > Soil > Tropical forest > Bulk soil... | reverse complement strand
GGGTGTAAGTGACACCAGTCACGGTAGGTCTGCGAGGTGAACACGACGTTGCGGTGCGTGTTCATCGCGCCCTTTGGCGGTCCGGTCGTGCCAGACGTATAGGTGAGGAACGCGACGTCGTCACCGCGCAACGTCGTTGGCTCGAGGCTCCGGCCGTCGCGTTCGCGAACGAGCTCGAGCAGGTCGTGCGTTCCATCGTGGCGGCGGCGCTGAACGCGGCTGAGTAGCGCGGGGACGGATCCGTCGAGGAAGTCGAGCTCGGAGGTCGTGATCACCGCACGGACGCTCGTATCGGGCACGACGGACGCCGCCACATCGCCGTACAACGTCTCGAGTGTTACGAGCGCCGCCGCTTCGGAGTCACGCAGGACGAGTCCGATTTCGCGCTCGCGCCACATCGGGTTGATCGAAATCATGATCGCTCCCACCTTCCACGAGGCGACCATCGTCAAGAGGAACTGCGGAACGTTCTGGAGGTACGAGGCGACGCGGTCTCCGGGATTGACTCCCACATCTCTGAGCGCGACCGCGTAGGCATCGGTGATCCGATCGACCTCCGCGAGGGTCAAGGTCGATTCGAAATAGTGGATCAGCGGCCGGTCGCCCGCACGCTCCACCGACGCCTTGAACATGTCCAAGGCGTTCTCGTACCGGATCTCGGTGTCGGCCGCGATCCTCTCGTCGTAAAGGGCCAGCCATGGCCTCTCGGGGTATAGACTCATGGCATCTGCCAGCCCGAGTGTGCGGGCGCCTCGGGGACAACCCCAACGATCTCGCAGCCCGGGATGAACGGCAGCTCGGGCTTGTGGTGATAGCGCCCCCGCGTCGCCAATGGATCGGGGAAGTTGATCCCGATTGCATGAACGTCGCCGACGACCTCGCCGTTTGCAGTGGGCTCTGGGGCATCGGCGAGCCGCAGCCCGCTCGGCCCATCGAAGCTCTGGAGCTCATATGCTCGCATCAGCTGGAGATCTCGATCTCGACCGCCCCGCGCCGGTTGGCGGCTCAGACAGTCACCACCGAACCACCGGTTGATAACAATATGGCCATGGGGAGGCCTCGTCAAGGCGTCCTCGGACGCCGCAAAGAGCGGCAACGGCGGTAGTGACGTGGAGTTTCGAGGCCGAGCGGTGACCACACATCCGCGCGCGGGCGCTCGTGCGGTAACTATCGCGGGGCTGTCCACGAATCAATCGTTCGATTGGGATTTCACGCCGTTCAACGCGATCCACCCGGGCTGGTGTGGCAATGGTGAACGGCTCACCGTCGACGGCGCCCCGCCGACCTGACGCGGACAGCCGCCGGCTCGCGCCGTCCCGCGGACCTACGCGGTCACACGGGGCTGGGATGACGCGGACCAGGATGCGGCTGAGGCGCGTCTTACCGAGCGCGGCCTGCTGGTCGACGGCCGGCCGACCGAGGCGGGTCGGGGAGCGCGGGAGGACATCGAGCAGGTCACCGACCGCCTGTGCATGGCGATGCACGACTCGCTCGGGGACGACCTGCCGGAGCTGGTCGGGCTGCTGATGGCCTGGGCCATCGAGCTACGGGAGAACGACGGCTATTACCCCTCGTCGCCGCAGGAGGCCCTGATGGGCGAGGACGTGCAGGCATGGATGGAGAGTCAAAACCTTCCCCGCTTCAGCGGCGTGGGCCACACGGGAGCGCCCGACACGCCCTGAGCACGACTCCGCGTGGAGGTATATATGACCGACACGACCAGCCGGTTGACACCAAGACGGCGGACGGCGCTCGCCCGACGAGGGCGGCCGCGTCGTAAGCCGCAAGCCGGTGGGCACCGGGCCATGCGAGCCCGTGACTGGCGCGATCGGAGCACCCTGTCAGCGTCACCGAGCTAATGGCGGGGGCGGATGAGTCAGCCGAGGGCGCAGGGCTAGTCGGCAATTCGCCTGCGAGTCGGGATCCGGGGACGGTCTGCTACCGGTACGCGCTCCCCCATTAGTCACCTGCCCACCAGCAGGGTCACGAGCGCGGGTCATACGTGGCTATCTGACATGCGACCGGAGGTCGTCGGGATTCTGCCGGGTGGCCTCTCGAGCGAGCGTTGGAGTCAAATCCTCCATACCACAGACACACGCTCAGCCGTCATGATGACCCGACCGAGACCCCTGGCTCGGGCAATCTCGATGCGCTCGATCCAGGTTCGGAGAATGCGGCGCTGGGTGTCAAGCGGTAGGCTCGCGAGCTTGTCGGAGCGCTTATCCGCTGTAACCATTCGCACGGAGTACGGAAGGGCTTCAAGAGCCCGCTGAGGCGATTGTGCGGCCAATCGATAGTGAACGTCTTCCAGGGTCTCGAGCTCCGCCTCGAGGGCTGCGAGCTTCTCTTGGTGAGCGCGTATCCCAGGGCGGCTGGCTGGAACCAGCTCCATCAGGTTATCTATCCGAGCAGTCACTTGCTTGGTCTGGGCATCGAGCTTAGCGGTGCTCTCTTCGCGTGGTGCTGCCGCTGCGTAGATCGAGATGCGATTCGCGCATTGGTGCAAAATTTCGCTCTCCACGGTGTCCACCATGATGGCAACTTTGTACGGACAATCGCCGTTCCAGCATTCATACATCAGTTTTCGAACTCTACGACTCAAGTGTTTGCCCCTCAGACGATGGCCGCAGGTGCCGCATCGCACGAGCGAGGTCAGCAGGTAGTCGGCTTCCGGCGTCACATGCTTCGTCGGGATCTGAGCGGCCCGCCACAGGGCGGGAGTAATCAACGCCTCGTGGGCCGAGAGGTTAACATATTGACCGTGACGCGCCTCGCCGAGATAGATACGATTCTTGATAATGATTTCGACTGCCCGCCTCGTCCACCGTCTCCCGTTGGGCTTTGGGGCTACCTCGTCGAGCCAGCGTGCCAGCTGCAGCCACGTGTCGCCGTCGGCCTTTCGCTGAAACAGTTCAGGGATGATCCATGCCGTCCGTTCGTCCGGCACCAGGTGAGTGTCCATGACGCCTCGCCCGTTGGCGCGCCTCCTGGCATCGGCATATCGATAACCGAAGGGAGGCGTGCCGACCCACTTACCGCGAGCAATCGCATCCTTGCGTCCGGTGTCGTAACGGTCCCTGATCTGTCGCCATTGAAAGCGGGAGACTGCCGATAAGATCGTGAAGGTCAACTCGCCGGTGGCGGTATCGGCGTACTCGCCGCCCATGTCACAGATGACCAGGCGTCCGTGCGCCTCAAGGATGGCATCCTTGAGGCGCTCGGCCTCTCCGACGCGGGCTCGCGACAGGCGGGAGGCGTACGCCACGATCAGCCCGTCGGTCCTACCCGCTCGGATGCGCTCTAGCACGGCCTCGACGTCGGAGCGCCCGATGACGGTCTTGCCGGACAGTCCGACGCTGACGTGCTCGCGGACCACCTTCGCGTGGTTGCGCCCGGTCCAGTTTGTAATGATGTCGCGCTGTTGATCGGGCGACCGGAGGTCGCTGGAGTCGCGGTCTCCGAGCGTGCTCACGCGGATCAGGGCATCGAGCCGCAGCGGCCTCATGCCATCATTCTGGGTCCGGGGGTGGTTCGACACGCACGCGGGGCGGAGGGTCATGGACTCAAATTCCGATGCACCGGCGCGAGACCGCGGGTGTGCATGGGCGCATCAACCTTAGCGAGTTCACGACGATTCAAGCGCGTAGCGACTGCGGCGACGTCAGCCCGTCCGGAGCTCCTGAGGCAGCGTTTGGAGCGTCAGATTTTCCATCGCACTGATACCCGGTCAGCGGTGACGATGGAGCGACCATGGCCTTTGGCTCGCGCCACGTCGATACGGTCGATCCAGGTTCGGAGGATCTGGCGCTGGGTGTCGCGGGGCATGCTCGCGAGCTTGTCGTATCGGACATCCGCTTCGACCATTCGCAACGAATCTGGGAGGCCATCCAGAACCCGGCGAGGCGATTGGGCGACGAGCCGATAGCGGTCTTGCTCGAGAGCCTCGAGCCTTGCCTCGAGGGCTGCGAGCGTTTTCTGGCGGGTGGCCTTGCCAGCCTTGCAAGTCGGGACGAGCTCCATCAGCTTATTTATCCGGGTAGTCACATGCTTGATCCGGGTATCGAGCTGGGCGGCGCCGTCATCGCGCGGTGTCGGCTTTGCGTAGCTCGAGATGCGGTCCGCGCATTGGCGGATGATTTCGGTGTCCAGCCTGGCGACCATGATGGTGACATTGTAGGAACAATCGAGGTTCCAGCATCCGTACACCGGGGTCCTGCGCGAACCCATGGTGTTGCCCCTCATGCGATGTCCACAGGTGCCACACCGCACCAGCGAGGTCAGGAGGTATCTGCCTCGTGGGGTCGCTTGCCCCGAGGGGCTCTGTGCGGCCTGCCAAAGGGCGGGAGTAACCAGCGCCTGGTGGGCGGCGAGGTTGACATGTTCACCACAATGGGCCTCGCCGAGGTAGATTCGGTTCCTAATGATGCACTCCGCCGAGCGCCGTATCCAGTGCCTCCGGTCGGGTTTGGGGGCTACCTCGTCAAGCCAACGTGCCAGTTGTAGCCACGTGGCCCCGGCGGCCTTCCTCTGAAAGAGCTCAGGGATGATCCATGCCGTCCGCTCGTCCGGCACCAGATGAGTGTCCATGAGTCCCCGTCCGTTGGCGCGCCTCCTGGGATCGGCGTACTGGTAGCCGAACGGGCAGATGCCACACCACTTACCGCGTGCGATGGCGGTCTTGCGGGCGGCGTTGAAGAAGTCCCTAGTCTGTCGCCATTGAAAGCGGGAGATGGCGGATAGGACGGTGAAGGTGAACTCGCCGGTGGCGGTATCGGCGTACTCGCCGCCCATGTCACAAATGACGAGGCGTCCGCCGGTGTCGAGGATGGCATCCTTGAGGCGCTCGGCCTCTCCCACGCGGGCTCGTGACAGGCGCGAGGCGTAGGCGACGATCAATCCATCGGTCGCACCCTCCCGGATGCGCTTCAGCACCGCCTCGATGTCGGAGCGGCCGATGACGGTCTTGCCGGACAGTCCGACGTTGACGTGCTCGCGGACAACCTCGGCGTGGTTTCGCGCGGCCCAGCCTGTGATGACGTCCCGCTGCTGATCGGGGGACCGGAGATCCTTGGCCTCCCGGTCTCCTAGTTTGCTTACTCGGATCAGGGCGTCGAGCCTAAGTGGTCTCATGCGACCGGTCTGGTTCGCGGAGTTGCGGCACAAGTGGTTCGGGCGACATCGACCGGATGCAGACACCGACGGTCTCATCGCCCCAGTCACCGCGCGAGCGCTGGCCGGTCAGCTGGGTGCCGTCGTTGCGCCATTGAGAGATCTCGGGTCTGAACGGCCCTGCACCTGACACGCCTGGGGGGATTCCCAGGCGTACCGCAAGGCGTGCCACGCCGGCGCGATCCAACCGCGCTGAACGCACGACCCGTGCACCTGACGGCGGGAGCGATAGCAGTTCGGCGATCTCCGGAAGGGTCAGAAGCCCGAGGGTTTCGACCAGCTGGCCCCGGGTCGTCTGAACAGCTCGAGCGCGTCGGTCTGGCGGCTCGCCCGGTAGGGCGCCAGCATGAGCGCCCGGCACTGGGCGCTCGTGCACGAGGTGCTCGGTCGCGAACTGCTCCAGATCGTCGCCGGCGCCGGACCTGAGCTGTGTCTCGACATGCGCCGGTGGATGCCGGAAAGTGGACCGGCAGCGGTGCGGTGCTCCGGACCGCGGCGGCGGAGCGGGGATGGTCGCGGCGGGTGACCGGTCGCGCGGGGTCATCGGTCGGCGCGCGCGTCCACGCGCGCGATCTCCCAGGTGCCGAACACGTCGCCGACGACGCTTGCGGGCGGCCAGTCGCCGTCGTCGAGTCGCTCCAAGGCTTGCGCGCCGCGGCGGCGCGCGTGGGTTCGCGACCAGTCGTACGAGGAGGGGAGTCGGCCGTAGCGGTCTTGCCAGGCGCGCATCGCTTCGCGCACCCGCGCGGCTGTCCAGCGGGTGGCGGTTGCGCCGGGGTGACAGGCCTTGCAGTACTCGAAGGCGTCGTTCTTGCGGCTGCGCGGCTGGGTCGGCGCGCCGCAGCCCCGGCAGACTCCCAGGTAGCGGCGCTTGACCGCTTTGGCCTTCTCGCCGTGAGGGTCGTAGAAGTAGCCCTTGACCGTTGCCGGGGAGCGGCCGAGCCGCTGGGCGATCTGTGCGATTGTCAGTCCTTCCGCTTCCCGGTAGTGCCGGGCGAGTATCACGGCGCGTTTGCGCTCTGCCACGCGGTCCATCGGTCCACCGGTGGTCGTGCGCATGCCGACTCATAGGTACCGGGGCGCGTGGTCGGTTCTTCTGGCTACTGGTCGTGCTGGACCGACCCCACGCTTAGAAAAGGAGATGAGTTGGTTGGACTAGCCGTCGCGCCGGGGTGCGGTTGGCGCGGGCTGGACCGTTGGCCTTCGGGATTTGTCCGTCCGACCAGATCGCCGGCGCCGAGCGGCGAGGCTCGATAGAAACGCCGGGGCCTGCGGCTGCTGGTCCTGGTCGGCGTCTACGCGGCGGAGCTCAGGCGGTATCCACGATCGGCCTTCTGGACCTCGCCGGTCTTGGCTAGCTTGGACAGCGTGGTCGAGACCGTGGGCCGCGCGAGCCCGGCCTTGGTGGCGACCTGGCCGGCGGTCATCGCGTCGCCGCCCGCGAGTGCGGCGAGCACCGACGCCTTCGTGGCGCCGCGGCTGGTCGCCGATGTCAAATCGCTGCTTCGCCGATCCCGTGTCGCCCGGGTTGCGGGGGCCGCTGGCTGGGATCTGGCGGCGCGTGGCTGTTTGCCTGCGGGAGCGTTACGCGCAGGCTCAGCGCGAGTGGACGTCGACGACGACGCTGGATGCCAGCCCTGACCGTCGCGCACGACTTGACCGTCCGAGGCCAGCCGCGGTAGGACGCGATACAGATAGTTGGGCTCGATCATCATCGCCTTGGCGATCTCGGGGATCGTGATCCCGGGCTTCTCCCGAACGAGCTCGAGCGCCTGGGTGGCGCGCGTGTTAGCTCCTCGGCGAGGAGGCGGGGCGGCTGAGCGACCATTGCGGCGGGTCGCCGCACGCGCGGGTATCCGTGTGGCCCCGTTTGTCGCCGGCCGTCCACGCCGGCGCGCCCCGCCCGTCAGCGCAGCGCGGGGCGCCTCCAGGCGCGACGCCTCGTCCTGTAGGAGGCGAAGCTGGTCTTCGATCGCCTTGATCTCGGTCTGGACAAAGTCAGTCATGTTTACCTCTCGTGTGGGTCAATATGGACGCGACCCAAGTTGGGCATCGTGCCCACGAGAGTGAGGGTCGCTTTGGTGCCGCCCGGGTTGGTGTTGATCGAAGCGGCCACCGAAGTCGTGTTTCGCCAGCCATATTAGTTCGGGCCTGAAGACGGGAACCCTGGTCCTGCGTACACGAGCGGATTGTGCCGCGAGCGATTGGCCGATCGGACCAAGCTGATAGGTCACTCGGTCGGGATCGCCGCGTCCACCCTCAGAGGTGAGGGCTCGGGGAAGCAAGACGCGACTCATGTCAGGCCAGTCGGGTGTTGGCGGACCTCGAACGCCCGAACGCGAGGTCATCGAGTGAGGTTACGCCCCGACAGGGCCGCTACGTGTCGGTGTCACCTGGTACGCCGGGCCGCGACCGCGTGGTCACCGACAGGACGCTCCGCGTGAGCGGCGACGCGTGAGCCCGCGCGTCGGCCTCGGTGACCGGCGGCTCCGGTCGCGCGCGCGAGCGGGGAGCCCACACCCGAATCGCGGCCACCGCGAGCATGAATGTGGCAACCGCCACCGCGACCATCACGGGTAGCGACATCAGCCCGATGCTCGGTTGCGAGACGTGTCTGCCAGTCCCATTCCTAATTCCCTCTTTGCTGTTGTACCACGACCGCTGCCGGCGGCCTGCAATAAGCAACTCGCTGTCGGCGTGCGGTTGGAACCTGATGACCGGACGCGATGGCGCGCTCTGCGACGCGTGGGCGATGCCCGTCGCGACGCACGGGTAGCACCGCGTCGTCATCGACCACCAGTATCCGTGCACCCGCCACCACGACCCAATTATGAAACGCACGCGTCAGCGAACCACTAACCGACGGCGTGACCGCCGATCGAGCTCACCAGCGCCGTCGGACGATCGCTCCGACCCTACGGTCCGGACGAGCCTGAGGCTCGGGCACGGGCGAGAATCAGCACGACGCCGCCCATGCAGCACGCAACCTCCGCTCCGCGCAACTACTGCGAACGTCAACCGCCCGGCGCACCCCTCGGACGGGGGCCACCAGCGCGTCGCGCGTTCGTCTCTCTCTCTCGCCCTCGCATTTCGCGAGAGTAAGAGCGGCGGTCCGCTCACGCCTTCACTACCGAACGTGCTGGACAGCCGCCCAGGGCAAAAAAAGGCTGCCGCTCGCGTCCGTTTTCTCCCACCACTCCTGTCGCCTTGGCGCGACCGTGCCTCCCCGTCCTCGACGCGGGGACGGGGAGGCCAGTCAGCCTGCTCTTACGCCGTGCTTGCGTCCTCTTCGCCGAGGTCGAGATCGGTGAGTTCCGAGTCGCCGCGGTGCTCGTCGACACGCACCGTGCTCTCGAGCGCCTCATCGAGTACGAACGCGTCGCGGTTCAGTTGCGCGAGGTTGGGGGACAGCATGGGACGCATGAACTGCCACACTGCTGCGCTGAGCGGGTTCTCGCCGCCGGGCAGCGCGTCTGAGAGCTTGCGAGCGATCCGCTCGCGGCCGAGCGCCTTCGTGCGGGTCACGCCGTCGGGGTTGAGCACGAACGCGGCGGCCCAGCGCGCGGTGAGCTGCGCGATCCCGCGCAGTGGGTCGGGCTCCTCGAGCGCGCGCTGCAGCTCGGCGGCGACGATCGCGTCGGTATGCCGCGGCTCGAAACGGTTGCTGTCGCCGACCGGCTGTTGACGTTCGCGGTCGGTCCAGCCGGCGCCGTAGGCGATCACCTCCCGGTAGTGGTCCGCGACGAGGTAGCAGACGATTCCGCGCAGCGCGTCGAGCTGGTCTGCAGTGGGGTCCATGAGGCCGGCGGCGATGTCGTGGCCGAGCCCGAGGTTGCTGCGCTCGGCGTCGGCTTGGCGTTGGCGCTCGGCTTGCCGGCGCTTCTGGTCTGCGGCGGCCGCGTCGCGCATCTCATCGTCTGAGAGCTTCGCTCCGGCGAAGTAGGCGTGCTCGGCCGCGGGGGCACCGTCGGTGTTCTCGCCGAGCTGCTCACGCACCAGGTCGAGCATGAATATGGGGTCGATCACCCAGATGGTGGCGGCAAAGTCGGGCCCGCGGTCGTACACGAACGCGTAACGCCCGGTGCGGGCGCGGTCTCGGATCGCGCCGGTGATCCTGACCTTCAGCGCCGTGTTCTTGGCGCGCGCGGCGAGGGTGTCGAGTTCCTTCTCGAGCTCGTCGGGCTCGCAGCCGAGGATCCCGGCCAGCGGTTCGGTGGTCGCGTCGCTGAGGTGCGCGCGCGCCTGCTGGACCTGCTCGTGCCCGTCGAGCATCGCCCCGTCGTCGATTCGGATCGCGTAGGTGTGCTCGTCCTCGACGACGGTGCGGTGCACGAACGCGCCGAGGTCCTTGACCGCCTTGTCTTGGAGCTCGGGGCTGGTGATCCGGTTGGCCACTGCCTCGGTCAGCTCGGGAGCGATCTCGTTCATGTTGGCGAGCTGGTTGGCCATGGTCGCCGACAGCTGGTTGGCGACCGGCCGCTCGGCGACGCGGGAGCGGATCGGCTCGGGGAGTGTGAGCTGGCGGCGGAGGTTGTGCGCCTTCTTGGCGCTGATCCCCAGGTCGGCGCATACGGCGGCGATCCGGTCCTCGTCGCCCAGCCCGGCGCGGGCAAGCCAGCAGTCGGCGAACTGGTTTTGCTGATCGACGATTGTGAGCGCTTCTCGCGCGTTGTTGGCGATCGCCTGGATCCGTCGGATCTCGTCCGCGGTCGGCTCGTGGTCGAGCAGCAGCACGATCAGGCTGTGCACGGGGCTGAGGCCCTCGTACCCTTCGGTGCCGGCGAGCTCGTGGCTTTTCCGTGCGGCCAGGTAGCGCCGCTGGCCCTCGTAGACGGTGACGGGCCCGTCGACTTCGCGGCGGTAGCCGATGCAGGGAACCAGCTGGCCGGCCCGCATCAAGAGTCCGGCAAGTCTCGAGATGCCGTCTTCGGACACCTCGCGTCGCGCGTTCGGGCCAAGCTCGATCTCGTCGAGCCCGAACCGCTCGATGCTGCCCTCAACGCCCTTCTTGGCAATGTCGGTGACGTCGAACAGCGGTGGGTCCGGCAGCAGGGCCGGGTTGCATGCAGTCATTGTCGTGAGGTTCCTTTCGTATCAGGTGGTTCCGGCCCGGGCCCGGTGCCGTGCGGGCCGGTGGGTTCAGCGTCGGCCGCGGCGGGCGCGGAGCGCGGCGACGGTGTCAGCGGCGACAATGTCCATCGCGCTGGCGGGGTCGGTGATCGTGACCACTCTCCCGGCCTCGACCGACAGCGGCTCGAGACCGATGCTGATGTGCACGACCGGCACGCCCAGGTCACGCAGCTCGTGGATCTTCTGCACGCCCGCCTGAGTGTCATGCCACCCGCCGTCTGAAATCACATAGGTGAATCTCGGCCGACGGGGGTTGTGGAACTCGAGGTGGTCGGCGCACAGGGTGATCGCGTCCCCGCCGAAGGCGGTGCCGCCGCCGGTGCGGATTCCCGGGATGAGCCGCAGCGGCTCGCTTCCATCGGTCAGCAGTTCCGCGCCGTTGCCGAACAGGGCGATCGCGCAGCGACCGCCGAACTCTCGGAGGCCGGTGCTGAGCACCCACGCGATCGGGCCTAACGCGTACTCGTATGAGCTCATCGAGCCGGATGTGTCGATCACTAGCCCCACATGAGGTTCCTGCAGCGGCGCGGTGACGACCTTCGTGATTTCCCAGGGGTGCGGGGTGACCGGCGCGCCGATCGTCCGCTGGGCGTGCGCGCGCATGTGGGCGCGACCGTTGAACCGACCGCCAGGCGTGCGTTTGTCGATCCGCTTGAGCCCGACCTTACGCGCTTGGTGCAGCCGGCGTGCGTACTGTCGGGCCATGTTCACTTCGTCGGCCATCGGCGGACGGTCGACGCCGCGGTCGGGAAGCCGGCCGGTCGGCATCCCGGTGCCGCGGCCGCGGTCTCTCGGCGGCTCGGGCTTGATCGCGGCCTTGAGCAGCGTCTGCAGGTCGACGTCCTCGTTGAGCTGCTCAAGCTGTCCCTCGCGCTGCTCGCGGGCGGCTTGCTCGAGCGCCTCGCCGAGCGATTGCGGGCTTGGCTCTGCGCCGTCGGTCGTCGACTCGGCGTCCGCGTTCCCGCCGGTGCCGCTCGCCCCGGCCTCGCTCGCCCCGCCTTCGCCTTGGCCGCCGCCGGGTGATGGAGGTGGGGGAGGCCCGATGATCTCGCGGTACTGACTCGCGTAGCGGTCGAGCGCATCGTTGTCGCCGTCCCTGGCCCAGATCAGCCGGGCGAACAGATCATCGAGCCGTGCTACGTCGTCTGGACCGAGCACCTGCGCCCACAGCCCGGGCAGCGGCCCCAGCCTGGTCGGGTCGCAAACGCCGTAGTGACACCGCGCCTTCAGGTACACCATGCTGCGCCCGGCCAGGTCACGGCTGACCGATCCGGCCATCAACGCCTCCAGCATCAGCGCCTCGCTGAGCCTCGGCAGGATCACTTCGATCGCAGCGGCACCGATCGCGCGGCGGATGAACTTGCCGCGGCGGCTGCCCTCGGGAAATTCTCGCACCCCGTTGGCCTCCATCCGCGGCTCCTCGAGCAACCGGCGGTCTACTGCGAGCTGGCGCTCGTCTATGTCTTCGCTGTCGGCTAACGCCGTGTCCCAGTCCGATACCCAGCTCTTGGAGTGGACGGCATGGAGGACTTCATGAATCGCGACGCCGAATGTCGCAAGCACCCGACGCGGCTCGAGGTCCCCCGCCACGATCTGGTCGCGACTTCCAAGCAACTGGTCGCTGGCCAGGTACACGGTGCGGCTTGTTAGCTCGATATGCCCAGGGTCGGCTAGTCCGGGACCGACCACACACCACACGGGAAATATCCGCTGGAGGATCAGTGTCCAGTGGTCTGATAAGGCCTGGAAGACAAAGTCCAGCCTCCCACGAGCCGCGACTGCGCGGATCAATTCACGCGCGAAGCGGCTGCTCTCACTCGCGCCGCGGCTTATCGTGGGGTTCATCGCGACACCATCTGCGGCGTCCGGTTCCCCGGCCCACCTCGCTCGAAATTGATCGAGTCGGACGCATTCGCGTCCACCGCGTCAAATCCAAGATCGTCAGGCTGGCCGAGCGTAATCGCACTCATACGCGCATTCCTTTCACTGGTTCTTCTCTCAAGGCGAGCCGGCAAGGCCGCGCGATACCAGCACCCGTTCGGTTGCTTAACACGGCTAGCGCATCTCGCACCAGGGCGACTGTTGGCGGTCCAGGCTGGTTTGCCGCGGCTTGGAACGACAGACCGAAGCCCCTGAGGGGCAGACCGGCCTGATGGTGGCGGTGACTAGCCGCCGGCGTCCCACTGCGGATCGTGTCTGGCGAAGAGCTCGGTCAGATCCGGACGCGTGCCGCGACGGCGGGCGTTAGACACCAGCCGACCCAAACGGACACCGGTCTGCCAGCACACATAGTTCTGCGGAACATCACTCAATCGTGAGTATTCGAGTTGACTGAGCGCCAGCACGACGAGGTGAGTAGGAATTGGCTTCCGAGCCCGCTCCGGCACACTCCGCCACTTTGCATCGTACGTTCGGAAGAGCGCCTGCAGCTCGGGACGTTCCCCACGCCATACGCGACTTGACTGCAGCAACTCACCCAAGCGCACGCCGGTCCTCGGGCATCGATACCTGTCGGGTACCTCATGCAAGGGCAGGTTGCCGAGTTCGTCGAGCGCCACTTTGACGCGGTCAATGGGGATGAGCGGCTTTGGCCTCGACGAACGCCACCGCGCATCGTATTTCTCGAAGAGTTCGTGCAGGTCCGGACGCTTGCCGCGTCGCGCGGACCACAACAGCCAACCTAGCCGTGCTCCAGTTTGGGGGCACACATAACGGTAGGGCACGTCATCCAATGCCCGGTTCCCCAGCGCGTCGAGCGCCAGTTCAACAACCTCGATCGGAACCACGTGCGGCTGCGGGGCCGGCGACCTGAGAATCTCGAGAGCAACCTTGCGCTTCCTTTCCAGGGCCGGCCCACCCTGCGCGTACATGATGTGCAGCATCCTCCAGGCGCGAGCCGCACTTAGGCCTGACTCATGAAGGATCTTGGTCCCGCGCACCGGGCGAACTTGGGGAGAAGGTCCGCCGATGCTCTTGACCACGAACGAGACCCACTGCTCGAGCAGAGAGCGACCGCCTAGCACCCGTAGGGCCCCCGTGGCCCGTACTTTGTTGCCGGTATGACGTCGCTGCCAGTAGATCGTGCCGTCTCCATCTATGAGTCTTCGCCAGAAGCTCGAGCTGTCGGCTACCACCGAAGGGACGCGCACGTCCGGTCGGTAGCTCTTCCTGGGTACCACGCCGAGGGCGGTTAGACGCGATGCGATCTCGCTGCTGTAGAGGACCCAGGAGACCATGGGTTGGGTCGGGCGGCCAGTGGTTGGACTCAACCCCGTGTTCCGAATTCGCACGATCGGCGCGTCGCTTCCTGCGACTCGCTGCGCTGACTCAACGGCATCGCGGTCACGCTCCGTTAACGCCAATCTAATCTCCGCTCGCCCGTCGGTGTAACCGTCCGCCATCAGGAGGCCGACCAGCCAGAGTTCGGCGTCGGACAGCGGCTCTGCGAATAGGTCACCTCGGACCGAATACTTCCGCGCTCGTAGCCGTCTGCGCTGACCGATGATGCGTTGCCGCTCTTCCGCCGGCAGCAGCTCGCGGAGCACGCCGTGCACGGTGGTTGCGTGTGATGGCCGATCAAGTTTGCGATGTCACGTCCCGAGTGGTTCCCGCTCCGGTAAAGGGCAATCATCGTCGCCCGTTCCGTCTCGTCTATCGGACGGTGGCGCAGCTTCACTCCCTGACGGCGGACGACGGCTGACACCGTCGCCGGCGAGACGTTGAACCGTCTTGCCAGCTCGACCACCGGTAACTCAGCTTGCTCCACGTAGAGCGCTGCCAGGGTGACCTCTTGCGTGGTCGTTAGACGCACACGTGCTTTATGAGCCTTGGTCATTGTCACTTCCTCTCATTTAACCCAGCGGACCGGCGCCGGGCCTGCCCGGCTCAGGCACCTAGTCTTCTGCGGCGATCATCCGGCCACTGCCCGCGGGTAGCCGTGCAGGTTCGGGATCTTCGAGCTCGCCCCGACTCGCAGGTGGCCGTAGCCGGCCTCGTCGAGCATCCGGCATCCGGCGGCCGCTTCCGCGTCCTGGATCTTCCCGGCCGTTACCTGCTCGAGCAGGTCGGAGACGAAGAATCCGATCGCGACGCGCTCGCCGACTCGGCGCGTCAGTTCCACGATCGACTCGATGTCTCGGAACTGGGGGCTCCATACCAGTCCGTCGTCCCCGGCGAGCCGTAGCTGGTCAAGCCGTGCGGCGGCCGCGACCAGCGGCTCGGGCGCTCCGAGTTTCACCAGTGCTGGCCAGTTGGACCGCACCTCAAGCGCTGCCGGGAAGCGCGAGAGCCAAGCGTCAGGCAGATCCGTGCCGTCGAGGACACCTGGGTTGTACGCGAGTATCAGAGCGAACCCAGGCTTCGCCACGATTGTGTGGCCTGTTGATGGCAGGTAGAGGGAGAGGCGCCCGTCGCACACGGGGTTGATCGAGAGCAACGCCCGCTCGGGCGCGCAGTTGACCTCGTCGACCATGAGTAGTTCGCCCGCGAGCATCGCGGTAACCAGGGCCGAGTGGACCAGTCTCACCTTGCCTCCGTCGTCCGCTGCGGGGACGAAGTCGTAGCGGAAGGTGAATTCGTCCGACGCCGGCCCGACCTGCATCTCCGTCAGCCCGTAGAACGGCTGGCCGTTCCGTTCCTCAACCTCCCTCCCGCGGTTGCGCCAGAGCCTGTAGGCGATCGCCCGAGCGACCTGACTCTTTCCTGTGCCGGGAGGCCCCGTTAGGCGAAGGAACCGGCTGGCAGCCGGATTCTCCGTGTCGATCAGCTTGCATGCCACCTCGTCGATCGGCTCGCCGAACAACAGCGGCGGGTAGATCCGCTTTCCGTCCGGCAACACGACCGGGTCGGCTACCCTGTCGAGGTCGAAGCTGACAGCGTCGGCCGGGTTTGCGTTCAGTTCACCCTCGGCTCCGATCGCGTCGATCTGCCCGAGGGCAGCGGTAATTACGCTCATTGAGCGCCTCCTTCTCTCATTCGTTGCCGGGACGACCGGCGTGTCAGCCGGGCGCCCTGCGTACGCACTGGTCAATTGCCGAATACGCTCGCGGCGACCCGCAGCCGGGCGGCCGTGGCGGCCCAGCCGTCGAGCGTCTTCTGCTCGGCGACCTGCCCGGTGATCTCGCCCAGCTGCGTCGCCACGGTCGACTCGCTCGCCGGGACCCCTTCGAAGCTGTCCAAAATCTGATGGTGCTCCCCGCCGCGCGGTGCCAGCACCGAGACGACATGTTCAAGGGCGGCCCCGCGGACGTAAGGGATATAGGTGGCGACGCTGGCATGCCGCGAACCGGGCCGGGCGGCTCGTCCGACGCGCTGCTCCAGCCCGGTCGGCACCCAGGGCAGATCTAGATGTGTGAGCACCGAGGCCGCTTGAAGGTTATGGCCTTCTTGCCCGATCCTGGACAACAGCAGCACGGGGTACTCGCCGGCATTGAAGCGCTCCTTGAGCTCCTCGAACTCGGGGCCTTTCACCTGCCCGTCGGCGACGTGCGCCTCGACGCCGTGGCGCTCGCGCAGGGTTTCGGCGAGCTGGCGCAGGCACCACACGCGCTCGGCGAACACCAGCACCTGTTCCTCACCTGCGACCGCGGCGAGTGTCTGGGCGACGATCCCGCGCAGCAGCGGCAGCCCGTCACCGCCGCCGCGCGTCGCCCTGTCAACGAGCCCCTGACGGCCGAGCGCCTGGGCTAGCGTTGCCTTGGAGCGGGTGAGCGTTTGTGGGTCGACCGAAGCATCCAGATAGGTGCCTACATTTCCGAGCACGAGAGCTTGTGCTCTTGAGAGTTCGGCCAGCGCCTGCTTGAACAGCGGGGTGCCGGACTCCAATCGCTTCAGCTCGCGCAGCACCTCGAGCAGCCGCCGGTAGGCTTCCCGGCCGCCCTTGCGGATCGCCTCGAGCAGCTCGTGAAGCGCCGGGTCGGGGTCGACCACAATCGGTTTCGCGGGTAGCACGGTCGGCATCCATCGCTGCATGTCGCGCCGGGTCACCCTCACGAAATGACGTCCGTAGTTGACCCGTAGGCGGTGGGCGTTTAACTCGTCGAGCAGGTCGCCCGCCTCGCGCACGTTGAGCCGCTCGTGCACCATTGCCACATCGCCGACCGCCAGCCCGACCAGTACGTCGAGGTGCTCGGAGTTCTTGCCGCGTGGGGTGGCGGTGAGAAGCCAGCAGTCGGCGGCCGCCCCGAAGCGGACCTGGGCGAGCGCCTGGTGGGCTTCGGTCGCCGGGTTCGCGTATCTCAGCGCCTCATCGGCGACCAGTAGGTGGTACTGGACCGCCTGCAGATCAGCCGGGTAACGGTCCAGGATGCTGTTGGCGCACAGCACCACTCCCGGCCGGTCGCCGAGCTCGCGGTCGAACGCGCGCAGCTGACCGGCGACCTGGCGCCGGTCGTCGAGCACGAGCAGTTCGACGTTCGGCGCGAGCGGAGGGAGCCCGCGACCTGACGCGCCTTTGGCGAGCTCGTCGCGCCACTGGCCGAGCAGCCTTCCCTCGGCGATCACCATGCCGCGGAACCTTCGAGTGACGGTGGCGCGTTGGGCGAGCGCTCGACCGGTGGTCACCGATTTTCCGGTACCGACCTGCCCGGCGTCCACGCCGGAACCCACGACCTTCAGCGCGGCGATCTCCTTCTGGCGGCCGAGCAGTATCGGGTCGTCCTCGAGCGGCCGGGCGACCGTCATGCGCACCACCTGCCGCGCGCCGGCGTCGAGTGTCACCTTCGCCCCGGCCCGCTTGAGTGCTCGTAGCTCCGCGATCGCCTGTTCGGCCACCAGGCGGCGGGTGGTGGCGCTGAGGCCGTCCGAGCTGGTGATCGTCAATGCTCCGGGGCGGCCCTTCATCCGGCCGACGCGAACGCTGTCCTTCAGCTGCCCCGCGGCCTCGGTTGAGAGGAGCAGCGGGAGCTCGCGCTCGACTGCGGTCTGGACGGCCTCGCCGAGGTCCATTGCCGCGCTGGCCTGCGCGTAGTGGACCTCGCTCAGGCGCCTGGCGCCGAGCCGCCGTTGGGTGAAGTCGCGGGCCGGAAAGGTAACCACTCGCAGGCGCAGCTCGAACCGCTCCGGCCCGGCGTCGCTCTTGTAGCCGGACCGGGAGACCATGAGCCTGCCCCACCGGTCGCGCTTGTCGCGCGGCACCCCCGGGCTGACGTGCTGGCGCAGCACGCGCGATAGCTCTTGCGCGAGCTGGCCGGCGGAGTCGAGGCACTCCCTGGGTCCGGCGTGCAGGGTGTGCACGTCGATCCGATCGAGCAGCGCCGGCACTCGGTCCATCGGCAGCGTCGCCGCGCACAGGTCGCGCTCGACGTGTCCGCCGAGGGCGGTGAGCAGCCGGATCGCCTCGAGCGACAGCACCGGGGTCAGCTGCCAGCCCTCCGTCCTGATCGCCGGGGCGACGAACAGGCCGACCGGCCGCTGCACCCGCTCCACGCCGTCGAGCTGCTCGTCCGCGAGCGCAAGCCAGGTGGGCGAGCCGATCCGCCAGCACCGCAGCTCCTCGGGGGCGAACTCGCCGGGGTGGGAGAGCGCCCAGCGTGACAGGTCGTCTGCCTGGCCGGCGGGAAGCGCCAGCTTGCCGGCCAGGGCTCGCCGCTGGTCGTGGACATGTGCGTACACGCTCGGGTCGCTCAGGTCGATCGGCAGCCGCGCGTGCGCGCGGCGCAGAGGCTCGTCCAGGCGGTTCGCCGGGATGGTCAGTTGGCTCCAGCCGAGCCCGGCCTCGCGGTCGGCGGCCGCCTGGCCGGCGACCAGCGCCTTCACGGCTGCCATGCTCAGCCGCCCGGAGTTGAAGGTGGTCAGCCCGTGGCGGCGCAGCACCGCCTGTGTCTGGGCGTCGCGGCTGGTCCACACGTCCGGGTCGTTGACGTCAACCGGCTCGTTGGCCGCCAGCCGCACGAGCGCCCGGCGGCTCAGGTGCTCGAATGCTCGGGCCCAGCGCGGGAAGCAGCGCTGCAGCTGGCGCGCGGCGTCGGTGCCGCGCGCTTGGGCGATGAGGCGGTCTCGCTCCTCGTG
>Ga0318562_10000451_pt1 | contig 18324 bp, 13 predicted proteins | sample GRESIP066b5f18_FD_203688 | JGI IMG/M metagenome (GOLD analysis project Ga0318562, IMG submission 203688) | Tropical soil microbial communities from Luquillo Experimental Forest, Puerto Rico - GRE.SIPMG.066b5f18 | ecosystem: Environmental > Terrestrial > Soil > Tropical forest > Bulk soil... | reverse complement strand
CGCCGGCGCGCCGGCATAGCTGACCGTGTAGTCCGTGCCGGCCTTGAGCGGTCCCTTGCCGGCCACCGCCGTCACGCCATCGGCCTGGAACACCTGCGCGGAGAGAATCTGCGGCGGCGTCGTGCACGTGCCGCCCGTCGCACCCGTCGGCAGCTTGTCGACGATGGTCGCGTTCCAGGCGTCGCTGCCGCCGGTGTTCTGGACGTCGAGGCCGAACGCGCCCCACACGGCCAGACTCATTGTCGCGGGACCCGACTTCCGCAGCACCAGCACCGGGTCGGGAATTTTCACCTGGAGGTTCGCAAGCAGGTTCCCGCCCTCGAGGCTGAAAAACGCGGTACTACCTGGTGCAACGCCGCCGTTGCCGAAATTGACGAGCCCAAGGTGCGGGTTCGTTACTGTGTAGGTAATTCCCGCGGGCGCATAACCGTTCCCGTTCGCGGGCGCTGGGCTGCCGCAATTGGGCTTCGGCCCAAGAGGGCTGAAGAACCATCCGCCGTCGCAAACTCCGTCGTTCTCGAAAGAAAAAATGGGGACGGTAGCGCTGCTCAACTGCAAGCTGGTGATGACGCTACCAGTGTTGTTTACGACACCAATCAGGTTGTCGTCATGGCCGTTGTCGTAAGAGGGCGCAGGATTGGGGTCAGTTATTGTTATGGACCCGTTCGCGTTGAGCGTGATCAGGATGGTACAACCCTCATTGGCGCGTCCATCCTGGTTACCGAGATACGTGCCGCTAACACCCCCTCCAACACCGGCGTTGCCGCCGGTGATGATGGCGCACGTCTGCGTCTGGGCAAGCGCCGACTTCGCTCCCATCATCAGAACGACAATGCCGAGAAGAAACAGAATCCTCTTCAAAGCGCGTGCCCCTTTGAACAGCCGGGGTTTTCATGGCTGCCGATGGCCGCATGCGCTGTGAGGGGGTTCCGCACATGATCGATGTGGCGGACTCGCGCACGGAAGCGGGCGGTGAGGCGCAGCGTGTCGTGCCGGATTGCGATCCGGCTGCAGCCTGCACTCACATGAATTGCGCTACCAGAAATCATGTACCTCCTCGTTCCCTTTACCGAAGCGATTCGTCGCCAAGAGAGACCGAGGAAGTCCACGGGGTGGACTGGATTCCGGCGGTCCCGCCGTCATAGGGCCATGTAGCCCATCAGACCGGTGACTTTGCGTCCCCACCTTTCGGTGGGTTTGCCCTTGTCGTGTCCAGCTAGTGCTGATCGCTCAGGTCAAATTACGTGTCCTTCAGGCAGCGGGAAGGAAATCGATCGGATAGATGATGGTCACCGGCGGTACGACCTTGGCGCCGAAGTTGAACGTCTTCACCCGCTCCACCACCTGCGCCGCAAGATCCGGTGCATCCATGTTGGAGGCGTGCAGCTGACACAGCGACACGCTGCCATCGGGCTCGATCGTCAGGCGCAGGATCATCTTTCCCTGCAGCGTCGGATCCCGACGCAGCTCGAGGTTGTAGAGCCGATAGAGCTGGGCCTTGTGACGGTCGAAGACGATCTGAATCTCCTCATCGGTACGTCCCGGACCCGGCCCCCCGCTCACCGGGCGGTTTGCCGCCGCCCCTGTCCCGATGCCGCTCGTGGCCTGCGTGAGCGTCCCGCCGTGAATCGCGTTGCGCTCGGTACCGCCACCCGGGCCCAAACCGCGACTGACGGCCGAAAGGTTGATTCCGCCGCTCGAGCCCGGTGCGCTGGTGGTCAACATCGCGCGCTCTGGTGTTCCCACCGAGCTACCGGAGTTGTTGATGCGCGCCTGGGCGCCGATCGCCGGATTGATCTGCGTGTCCGCCAGCACCGCAAGCTGCTGCTTGAAAGCCATCAGTCCGGCAGGCTTCGGTTCCACCGGCGTCTCGACGGCCGGCTTGACCGGCTCCTCCGTTGGGGCCTTACGCGCCTGCTGCGGCGTTGGCTTCTCGATGGGCTTCTGCACCGCGAGCTTCGGTGGCGGGGGCAATACACGCGGCGGCGGAGGCGGCCGCGGCAGTGCCATGGTGATGTGGAGCACCTGCTCGGGCGGTGTTTCCTCGGGAGCCTGCGCCAGGGGCAGAGGGATCAGGGGCAGGATCACTGCGAGAAGGAGGCAGGCCGCGAGCGCGCCGAGGAGCGACTTCTGGAAGCGGCGGTCATCCTCTCCGCCCCACTTCCAGGGCATGGTGAGGGGGCGGGAGTGAAGCCCGCTGATCTCCCGCTCGACGATCCACTCCTGTTGACGCCGCTCCTCCGCTTCCTGCGCTTCGAAGAGCTCGTCCTCGATCAGACCCACATGATACTGTTGCCTGTCGATCTGTTCGCGGGTGCTCTGGCGGCGCGCTTCGATCTCACCCACGCGGCTCTCGAAGGCAACGACACGTTCGCGCACCTGACCGAGCTGAAACCCACCGGTCGTGACCGCCTCGGGAGTACCCCAGAACAACGGCGCGCCCCCGAGCTGGCTCAGCTCGTCCAGCGCGTCGCACACCTGGTGCAGCAGGCGGTGCTGGTTGCGCTCGGTCGTGAGAGCCTCGAGCTGCGCATCGAATGCCCGCAGCTCGCCCACGAGGGCATCGACCGACTCCTGCGAGGTACCGAGCTCCGCGATGAGCGCCTGCTGGTCCTTCAGCGCCTCGCCGTGCGGCGCCTGCGGATCGTGCGGCGGCTGCTGGTCCTGCGGCGAGCGCTGGTCTTCCAGCGTCTGCTGATCTTGCGCTGTTTCCGAATTCATGCCGCTAGCTCCTGACCCCGCTGACCGGCTCTTCCTTCTGCAGCACCGCCAGCGAAATCTTGCCGTAGGCGGCCGCCGTACACGTCGCCAGAACCTTCCGCAGCACCTCGTACGGCAGATCCTTGTCGGCCATGACCGTGACCTCGTGCGAGGTGAGCGCCTCATCACGCGCCGCCGCGTCGAGCCCGTCGATCGGCCGCTGCAGCACCCGGCGCAGGGGCTCGACCAGCTGCGTGTGCGGGTCGTTGACTTCCGCAAGGGTCGCGACCGTCTCACCCTGCACAAACAGGGCGTCCTTGGTGATCATGACGACGACCGACTGCTTTGGGCGCACGTCGGTGCGCGACTGCGGAATCGTCACCCCCTTGGAGTTCTGCAGCACCTCGACATCCGTCGAGTACACCAGCAGGAATGCCACCATCACCGACAGGATGTCGATGAGGGGTATCAGATTCAGATGCGCGTCGAAGCGCTCGCGGCGCTTGTGCGGCATCAGCCCGAGAGTCATCACTTTCATGGCGCATCTCCGAGCGCAATGTTGGTGAACAGCGCGACCTTCACGGTCCGCGGCGCAGCGCCGGTTGTGCCGGCCCGCGTCCCCGCTGCCACGGCCCCGGCAACGAGCGGATCCGCAGCCGGCAGCTCCGCGCTGCGAATCGCATCCATCGCCTGAACGAGCTCGTCGTAAGGCACTTTCGGCTCCGACAGCACCGATGCATCCTCCGAGGCCGGATGCTCGCGCTTCACCGCCAGCACGCCTTCGGTCAACGCCTTCAGGTCGTAGGCGCCGCTTACCTTCGGTATCGTGCCGATCGCCTGCTTGCCGTCGCTGAGCTCGAAGCCGTCCTGGCGGACGATGACCTCGAGTCGGAACTTCGGCTCCTCAGGCTTCGCGGACACAGAGCTCGGCAGGTCGATCTGCATGATGACGATGCGCGAGAACACGGCCGTCATCAGCAGAAAGGTGACGAGCACGGTGAAGATGTCGATCATCGGCACGAGGAGCAGCTCGGCCGGTTTTTTCTCGCGACGGATCAGGAGACTGCGCATGGCTCGATCCTCAGGCCGCGGACTGCGCCTTCTGCACGAGCTCCATGCGGCTCTGGGCGCGGGCCGCCTGACGTGCCGCGAGCGCGTTCAGGAAGCGGATCGCCGCCGCCTCGAGGCCATCGTTCAGCCCCTGGGTCTTCGACTGCAGGAACGCGTGCACAATCAGGATCGGAACTGCGGTGACGAGCCCGAAGGCCGTGCAGTTCATGGCCTCGGAGATGCTCGCCGAGAGCAGGTTGGCCTTTTCCGCCGGGTTGACGGTCGCGACCGCGGCGAAGGCGTGGATCAGGCCGCTTACGGTGCCGAGGAGTCCCAGCAGCGTCGCGACATTCGCCAGCGTAGCGAGGTAGTGGGTGCGCTTCTCGATCTGCGGCACGATCTCGATCATGCTCTCCTGCATCGCTTTCTCCACGTCATCGCGCCGCCGCACCGCCCCCTCGAGGGCAAGTCCCATGCTCAGCACCCGCGCGATCGGAGAATCGTCCTTGCTGGTGAGCTCGCGTACCTTGTCGAAGTCCCCGCTCGTGAGCACCGGCTCAACCCGGCTCCAGGTGCGTTGATTGCGGGCGCTCATCCTCGCGAGCGTGATGTAGCGCTCGATGGTGATCGCGACCGCGATCGCCGCGACGAACAGGATGGGATACATGAAGGTCCCGCCTGCCGTGAAGGACTTCGCGATTGAGTAGAAGAATTCCATATGCAAATCCTCTTGAACGTTACCGATCTGTCAAACCACTGAAATGATTCGCTCTCAACCTGATGCTCGCGCGAGCCGCTGTGCTCACTTCGAGCCCGACTTGAATTCGTAGTACGACAGCTCGCGCATGAAGACGTCCTTGTCCACCGGCTGCGTCGAGGAGTCGAGGAGCCTCGACACGCTCGGCATGTCGGCGAGCTGAGAGCCCTTCCAGGGCACGAGCACGAGTGACTTCGGGGCGTCCTCGTTTCCGAGGATCGACATACCCGACATCTTCACATCGCCACCGGGCTGCTCTGCCTGGTTAGTCGCGGCAGCCGGCTCCGCCTTGCCATCACCAGCCTTCGTGCTGGCGGACTGCTTCTTCGCCCTTGACTCGGCTGCGTGGACGGACTGGCTCGTCGCGGGCACATTCGCCGCCAGAGCAGGCGTGCTCGGCTCTGTCGCCGTGTCGTCGGCCGCCGCGACGCGCACGACAGCGAGCAGTAAGAGGCCGGGAATGAGAGTCCGTTTCATGCGTCCTCCTAGGGTTTCGTCCTGGCATTCAGATCGGCGATCCACTTCGCCACCTGCTTGTCGTCCGGAACCAGCTGCTGATAGGCCGCGTAGTTGTCGCGGGCGCACGTGAGGTCGCCCAGGTACAGATCGCAGAGAATCGCCAGGTTCAGCCTGGCGTAATGGAATCCGGGGAAGACTCCGAGCGCCCGCTCGTAGCTTTCGCGGGCGGCGGCGAACTCACCTCTCCTGCGATAGACGATGCCGAGCTCGTTGTACGCCACGAGCTGGCGGGGGTTGAGCTCGACTGCGCGCTTGAGGCTCGCCAGCGCCTTGTCGAGATCGCCGCTCTTGCCGTAGGCAATTCCGAGATCGACATACGCCGCCGTGGCATTGGGTGCCTTCTGGGTGACCTTGAGCAGCAATGCGATTCCCTGGTCGTATTGCCTGGCCTCCAGCAGCCGCATTGCGCTGTCGTAATCGGCGCGAACCTCCGCGGGGACGCGCACTTTTTCCGTGAGCTCGAAGCCGCCCGCTTCCGGCTGACGCGTCGATCCGGCCTCGCGCGGCTTGCCCGCCGACGCTGTGGCCGACAGGCCGAGGAACGCCACGGCCAGCACGAGTCCGGCCGTAACTCGCCACGCGCCCGTTGTCGGCTCGAAATCAGTGCGAGTTCGCATTGGCTGCTCCCGCTGTGAGGGGCTGTCCGATTGCACTGTCCGCCGATCCGGAGGCGGTTGGCGGCGCCCCCGCACCACCCGGCGCCGTCGTGCCCGGCACCGGTGTCGGCGCAGTCGCGCTCTGCTCGGCTGTCGGAGGCGTAGCGCTCTGCGGCGCGGCCGGCGCCGTCGGACTGCCGAGGGCGGCCTCAACCGCCCGCGGCGGTGGCTGGTAGACATACCGCTCGAGCGATGCGAGGAACCCGCTGCTGATTTCCGCCCGTGCATACGTGTCGGGCTTGAGCGCCGCGAGACGGTCCAGGCTCTTCTGCGTCCACTCGTCGTTGAGACCCCGCCTCATCAGCTCGAGGTTCTTCTCGTGGACCCCGATCGCTTTCTCCTCGAGCGGGCGCGCGGCGGCGGCGAGCTGCTGTTCGTAATCCTTGAGGGCGTCCGCGCCGAGATCGGCCGGGCGCTCCGACTCGCGCAGCGACTGGCCGAAATTCGCGTAGATCTCGGCCATGTAGAAGGTGGCAGCCGCGGTGACCTCCCCGACCTGGTAGTCGACCAGCTTGCCGAAGGCTTTGGTCGCAGCGTCCATGCTGCGTTGCTTCTCCTGCAGGCTACGCTCGAAGGGCTGCACCAGCCTGAGCGACGCAAACTGTTCGTAGATCGGCTTGGACAGCGCCAGTGCTGCGCGCGCCGCGACGTTGCGCGTGCGGTCCGTCCGCTCGCTTCCCGCCGCGCCATCGGCACGCACGATCTCCTCGAGTTGGTGTTGGTACTGAGCCTGATCTCCCTTCGACTTGCAGATCTCTGCAATCTTGGAGCGCGTCTCCACTGCCGTTTCGACCGGCTTGGGGAACTCCTCGACATATTTCGAGTACGCCTCCAGGGCACGCTCGGCGTTGGTGGCCTGCCCGTACAGGTCGCCCGCCTGCAGCAGTGCTTCACCGCGCAGCTGTGGATTCGGCGACTCCTTCGCGACCCGCTCGTATTCGCCGGCGGATTGCGACAGCTGCCCGGCCTGCTGGTAGGCGTAGGCGATCTGCTTGGTCGCCTCCTTCTGCAGCTCGTGCTCGGGGAAGCTGCGCCGGAACTCTTCCAGCACCTGCGCCGCAGCCGTCCAGTCCTTCAGCCGCAGGAGTGCCGCGCCGGCGTCGTACTCCGCCGCCGCGCAGATCTTGGAGGTCGGAGCAACCTGCTTGACGCGTATGAAGTGATTCGCCGCGGTGCGCAAATCCCCGGCCTGGTTCGCCTGCTCGCCCTGCTTGTAGATAGAGGCCGCGAGGTTCTCGACCAGCCCGGGGCGCGATGCATCGGCCTGCGGTGTGGCTTCGAGTACGTGCCCGTAGGCCTGCTCCGCATCCGCATACTCCGCGAGGCCGAAGGTGGAGTGCGCAACGACCAGCCACCCGTCGCGGCGCACGGTCGCGGTTGCAGTCGGGAACTTCTCGATGAGGTGCCGGCCGGAGTCGCGCGCCAGCACCAGGTCCTTCATCTCGTACGCGTCTTGTGCCGCCGCGGCCAACACGACCGCCGCCTGCTCGTGCTGCGGGAAGGCATCCGCGAACTTGATCGAGCTGTTGATCGTGTCGCGGCGAGCCGTGTCCTTCAGATCGGCGCTCGCGACCTTGAGATACTCGCGATGTGCGTAGATCGCCGCGTAGCCCGCCGCCGCCGACTTCGCGTTCGGCGGGTAATCATAGGCCGTGGTCTCGTACTCGTGCGCCGCTACCGCGTAGTCGTGATTCTCGAGCATGAGATCCGCGAGCTGGTAGTCCAGCTGCGGCGCCTGGCTGTCGGTGTGGAACGAGGTGAGAAACGAGCGGTACCAGCGCGTCGCCTCGGCGTAGTTTTCCGGCTGCTGCTCGTGCTGCTTCGGGTCCTGGTACTGAGCGTGATAGTAATTGGCCAGATCCTTCAGGTTGCTCTTCAGGTAAGTCAGCACTTCCGGCGACTTGTTCACATCGAAGTGATGCCAGTAGTCGCTTTGCAGGCCGTAAGTGGCCGCGAAGTCCTTCTTGCCGGCGAGCACCAGCTGCGGGAATCCGCCCTTCTCGTAGATTTCGACCACCCGCATGCTGAAGTGAGGCGACGCCTGGTGGAACGGGTACAGCGCCACGAATGACTTGTAGATCGTGGCGGCGTCCTGATAGCGCAGCTTCACCAGGTAGAATTCCGCGAGGTAGCGGTAGACACGGTCCTCGTAGGCGCGGTGCCCGTTGGTGGCGAAGTACGAGCCGATCACGTCCGGACCGCCGATATTCGAGAAGCTCAGGCTGACGACCTGGAAGGTGTCCTCGACGCGCCGCTGCTCGGCCTCGGTGTGTTTGGCATCGAAGTCATAGCCGCTCTTGACCTTGTAGTCGAGAAACGCGAAGTACCGGTGCAGAGCCTCCGGATAGAGTTGCTGCTTGTACAACGTCCATCCCAGCTTGTAGAGCGCGGGCTCGTAGTACTCCGAGCCGCTGCCGCCATCGACAATTGCCGTGTACGCGCTCTCTGCCTCGCGATATTTCCGTTGGATGAAGAAGCGCTCGGCGCGCCTGAACTGCACCTCGTCCGAGAACCGCGAGTGCGGATTTTCAGCGACCAGCTGCTCCATGACCTTCATGGCGTCCTCGGTCTGGCCCAGCTCGTCGTAGGCGCGCGACTTCTGGTAGAGCACCTGGTCACGAAGCGCGTAGTGCGGATACTTGGCGAGCAGCTCGTCGTAGAGCTGGATCGCCTCGAGCGGGCCGGCGCGCGCGGCGTCTGCATCGAGTCCGGCCGGCAACCCCGACGGCGCGGCGTTCGCCGCCGGGATCCCCGGCTGGGACGCAGCCCGCTGCTCCAGATCACGTTCCGATATCGCCGCCGGCGCGGAACCGGGGGTCTGCGGTTGCGACCGCGCAGCGGTGCGCGCATCAATCTTCGTGACCGCCGGCGCGCGCAACGCAGCAGCCTGGTCTCGCCGGGCGCTGCCCACCCCTTCGGTTTGCGCCGCGCCTGGCGCTGGCGCGATGGCCGGCACCGGCGTGGCAGTTGGCGATGCGGCCAGCTCCACGAGCTTGCCGTTGCCCTGGATTCCGAACTCTTTCTCGATCTTGAGGTCCGCCAGACGCCGCATGGCCTCCGGCGCCAGCTTGCTGTCCGGAGCCTGCTTCAGAAAGTCACGATAGCCCTGGACGGCGCGATCGAGGCCCTGCTCGACCGGCACCTCCTTGGTGTCCGGCTGCACCTGGCGCAGAGTCGAGAGCGTCCCCGAGCGGTCGGCTTGATGAGCACACGCCGCCATCAATGGCAGGAGCAACGCGACGGTGGGCGCGCGCACGGGACGCATCACGGCGTACCTCCGCTCGCGTGTTCCTTCAGCTCCCTGTCATAACTGTCAGCCACCGCGTAGCGCGCCTGAACCTGATAGGCCTCGAGGCGCTTGCGCCGTGTGTTGAGCTCGTCGATGGCGACCGCCTCGATCACGTGGCCCTGACGGGCGAGCAGCGTATCGACGTGCTCGAGCGCCTCGCCAACTCGCGTGCGCAGACGACTGATCGACTGGTCGTAGCCCTCATAGCTGTGCACCGCCGCCTGTCGCGCGCGCACGAAAGCGGTGTACTGCTCCTGCAGCGTCCGCACGTCTTCGTTCAAGACGTGCAGATCCTTGTGAGCCTGGGTCAACCGCTCCGGGTACTCGGTGTACAGGCGCCAGGCGAGTACGCCCTGGAGGTGCTGCATCCGGGCCTGCCAGGTGGCGCGTTCCGCGCCGCTGGCGTGCCGTAGCGCGGCGTCGATCTTCAGCAGGCGCTCGAGCGCGACGCGTTCGTCAGCGGTTGCCAGAAGCTGCGGCCGTGGTGCGGTCAGAATGTCCTGAAGACGCTTCTGCAGGAGATCACGCTGCTCGACCCGCAGGCGCATCTGCGCGTCGAGCTCTCTGAAGCGCGCATCGACCTGCGGCAGCAGGGGCTGGTAGTTCGCACGGCGCAGATGAATCAGATCCTCGTAAGCACCGAAGCCGCCCTGCCAGGCAATGAGCCGGCGGTGCAGATCCTCCAGGTCGAGGTAGTTCTGCAGCGCCGTCTGGAAGTCGTTCGACGCCATCAGCTCCGTCAGGTAGAAAGTCTCCGGGGTGTCGGGCAGCGTGCGCAGGCGCACGACCCACAGGTTGTCCTGCCTGATTTCCTCGCGCACCAGCGCTTTGAGAAAGTTGCCCGCGCGGATGCTCCGCGTGGACGCATCGACCTTCTCCAGCTCCTTGTTGAATGAATCGAGCGCCTGGCCATAAAGGAGCGCCGCGCGTCCGTAGACACGCAGCTTGCTGTAGGCAAATGGCAGGGCGAGCTTGGCTTCCTGCACCGCGGCATCGGTTCCGTCGCGCTGGATGAGCATGCCCCACGGCACGAGAGCCTTCTGGTAGTCGCGCGCCGAGACCTCGGCCCAACCGGTGCTGAGCAACGCGCGATTGGAATACGGGCCCTCGAGGCGCACGCGATCGAAGGCGAGCTGCGCGTGCGCGTAGTCCTCCGTGCGCAGCATGACGCTGCCGAGGACCATGTTAGATTTATCCCGGATCGCTGCCGTGGCCGTTTCACGAGTCTCGATCTGGCCGGCTTTGTCCAACTGCCGCAGGGCTTCCGAGGTATGGTCCGCCTGCAGCAAAGCGATTCCGAGATTGTAGGCGGCAAAACCCTTCAGGCTCTGCGCAGTCTGCAAGCGCCTCAGCACTTCGACCGCATCGGCGGGCCGGCCGAGCGCGAGGTAGACATTGGCGCGAAGAAATTCGATGTCATCCTTGATGTTGTCCGGGACCGTCCCCTGAATGCGCTCCAGGGCCTGCAACGCATCCTCGGGCTGGTCATTCTGGAACTCGATGCGCGCCAGGCGGTACGCCGCCTCGTTCTTTACCGGCTGCTCCACATCGGCGTCGAGCACCTGTTTGATGGCCCGACCGGCACGCAGATGCATCCGGTAGCGAAGCTCGAAGTCGCCGACCGAAAAGTCCGCCTGCCTGATGTGATGTTGGAGCGAATCCAGCTCCGGCTCGTCGAGGTGACGGTGTTGCGCGAGCTCGGCGTCCAGCCGCTCGAGGGCGTCGAAATATTGTCCCTGATAGGCGTCGTACAGCGCTTCACCGAAGTAGAGGTCGCGCAGGTCGTCAGCCATGGACGGACGCGCCGCGATTGCGGCCAGCGCCACTCCCATCGACAGCCATTGCGATGCGCGACGCATGGGCTACCAGTCCCCGAGGTGAATCCCGGGCTGCGGCGCGTCCGGACCCGCGAGCGTCACACCGATCAGCTTCGGCTTGATCTCTTTTGTAAACGGGAAGTGCTCGGTCTGGGTGTAGTCCTTGCCGTTCGCGAGCTTGCCGGTCACGGACACTGCGATCTCGTGCGCACCGGTCGCGATGTTGCCGCTGTAGATCCGCTGCACCCCGCCCCGGCGCAGGGCGTCGACCTCTTTGAAGCTGTAGATATAGTGGGTCGCCAGCTGCCCGTCGATCTGAACCTGCACTGCATCGAGACGCAGCGTCTCGCCGTGCGCCAGCGACACGAACACCGCGAGATGAGTGTCGGACGGATAGAGGAGCTTCTCTTCCAGCTGGTTGAGCTCGGCCGCAATGTTCAGGACGTCGGATTTGACTTCCTGGACCTGCTCGTCGAGACCTTTCATCTGCGCACGAGCGCTCTCGTCCGCCGGACTCGGCCGTACGCAGAGGCACAGCAGAGCGCTCATCACGACCAGGAGATGCTTGCGCATTTTCTCTTGCCCTGTGGTTACAGAGTGGGTTCCCACCTGGTGAAACTCAGGTGGCGTTCAGTTGGAAGGCCGGATCGGCCGCTCACCAGGCGCGCCGTGTGCGCGCCTCTGCCATGCGCCGGATGCCGGTGCGGGCTGCCCGTAATGAAGGCATGACGCTGCGCGTCCGGCTGGGGACGACCCGCCAAGGTGCGGGCTCACCGCGTTCGAACGGTACGCAAGCATGACCTGCTCTCCTCCCACCTGTTGCCGTGATAGACGAACAACACGCGCCGATCAGTCCGGTGGAAGGACTGGATTACGGCGGTCCCGCTGTCATAGAGCCGAGGCTCCTTAGACCGGAGACTTTGCGTCGCCACCTTTCGGTGGGTTTGCCCTTTGCGAATCCGAAAGCACTGTCGCCAAAGGCACTGTCTGATGTTTACATCAGAGGTGCACATATAAGTAACACACGGAAACAGGCGATTGCGTGTGACTTTACTTTTCGTGTTGCTTCAGCTGCGATTCAGCGATTCGGTCGCCGTAACCGTGAGGCGCCGCACGAACCATCTTGTCCTGGTGTGCTGGAGATCACTCTCGTCTCACTGCGCACCGCTGCACAGGTGGTGACAACCGCGGGGCGCGCCGCCAGGAGCCGACCGGTCAGCCCGCGAGCGCATGGCCCGGTTGACCGACACTATTAATAAGGAGTACGCAAAGCCCGCCGACGCCGGCTCGGCCGGGTCCGCGATGTCTTCGACGCTGAGGGAGTCCAGAGCGCTCAACGACGAGCGCCCTGGCTGCATTGGTGCGTCGTTCAGTCTTCGTCGGCTGCCTTGACCTGTCCGGTGGTCGGATCCAGGAATACGCGGCCTGAGCCCTGAGAATGGTCGAAATCGAACAATCCATTCAGCGAGCCTGCGATCGCGTCGCTCGAGCCGTTGCCGATGGCCGGCAGTCCCCAGTTGGTCTCGATGAAGCGGATCACGGAGGACTGATCCGTCAGGCGATGATCGACAAAGTTGCGCTTCGCCCAGGGCGAGATCACCAGCAGCGGCAGGCGTGGGCCGAAGCCGCAGCGACCGTTCTGCGCGGTGCCACCCGACTGAGTCGACTTCGGCGCGCCGCAGTTGCCGGGGCCGAGGAGCTGGTCGTCCGCGACGTTGGACTGACGCACGATTGGTCCCATCTGGTGGTCGTACCAGCCGTCGGAATCGTCATACAGGATGACGATCGCCGTCTCGCGCCACTCGGGCGAGCTCATGATCGCGTTGACCGTGTTGACGAGGAAGGTCTGCTCATCGAGCGGATCGGAGTAGCCGGCGTGCCCGTCCTGATACGCGGCCGCCTTGATGATGCTGACCGCCGGCAGGTGACCGGATTTCAGCGCGGTGAAAAACAGCGACAGGTCATACTGATGATTCGCCTGGTCCGTCTTGCCGATGTTGGCGGGCGAGCCCGGCGGCAGATGCTGCGGATTTTGCGTGCTCGACCAGTACTGGAAGAACGCGTGGTGAGGAATGTAGTCCACCACTGAGACCCCGCCGACGTTGTTGTGCGCCTGCCGGCAGGTGGTATCGCCGAAACCGCCCATGAAGGCGCCCCAGGTGATCCCCGCGGCACTCAGCAGGTCGCCGATATTCCTGCCGGACATGAGAATCTGCGTGCGTGTCTTGCTCGAGCAGATGTCGCCCGACGGGTCCGCATCGCCTACCACGGCGCCGGTCGTCGCGGCATTGGCGATGAAGCCCTTGCCCGAGAGGCCATTCTGAATGGTGCCCGCAAAGGTCGTACCGGCCACGAAGTTGAGCAATCCCGGGGTCGACGGGCCGAAGGTCGTGCCGAAGGAGTTGTCGCTGAGGGCAAAGTGCTGCGCGTAGTTCCACAGAGCGGTGACGGTGTTGCCGTCGTAGTACCCGAGGGTGCTGTTTGGGCCAAGCACCGGGTCGGTGCAGCTGTGCGCGAGGAAGCGATCCATGAGGCCGCCATCGAACGCGAACTGCTCGTCGGCGTAGCCGTGATCCTGGTCGCAGGTGAGCGGCACGCTGCGGTCAATGCGAAAGGGATTGGCGCCGTTCGGGTTATTGCTCAGCAGACCGGAGCTTTCCAGGCTGTTGACGCGCGGGGTCCCGAGGCGCGGCTGGCCGAAGTAGGCACTGCTGTCGTCATTCCGCACGGCGCGCGGGTAGGTGCCGAAGTAGTGGTCAAAGGAGATGTTCTCCTGAAAGATCGCCACCACGTGCTTGATCGGCGTGTTGGTCCGGTACCCCTCATCCGCGTTGGCTGCGCTCACCACGCACGTGGCGCCCAGCGCTGCCCACACCGCGGCGCGAATCCGAATGACGGTGCTGTATGGCTTCGACATGTTTCCCGCTCCTCTCTGGGTTGGAATGCGACAGCGCTCGGCCGCCGACCTGCGGCATGTATTTAGTCGCCGGTCTGTTACGGGTGCGTGACGCGAGTTTTACGGCAACGTTCCCGCACACGGCTGCCGATCGGCAGCAACCCACGCTCGTGCTCCAGCTGGTTGTGAGTCAGGGCGGTTGCGTCAATGAGCTTGAATTGCCCGGGTCATTTGTCGCCTGTGTGAAGGTCGACGAGATCGCGACAAGCGCCGCATGCCGCGTGCTCAGAAGTGATTGTGCAACCGCGAGCCGGAGCTCGGGTCGCGCGTGGCAGGGACTATGCTTTGCGGGTCACACCGCGCCGGCCTGCGGATGACGGACGGCCGGAGCAAGCCGCCCGTCTGATCCTCCGCACACTCACCGTCCGGTGCGGGGTACGACGTTGATCACCCGCGAAGACGGTGACGACGACGGCCCATCGAGCTGCACGGTGACCGACTGCCCTGGCGTCAGGTGCGCTGCGGCAGCGACCGCCGGGCTGCCGTCTTTGAGCCGGTAGGTGCGGCCCTCGATATTGAGCGACTGACTGCCGTTCACCGCGGTGAGGCTGCCGGTGATGATGTCGCCCGGCACCGTGTTGCCCGCGAGGCTGCTGGCCCCGAGCGCCATGCCGGCTGCTGCGAGCAGCGCGAGAACCCTGTGTCTGGCGTTCACTGTCGTACCTCCCACCACGATATGCGCTGTTTTCCCCGACCGCGATCGAGCAGCGACTGTACCCCGCCGCTCGAGACCGATGTCAGCTTGTGGGTGCCGCCGAGGGCGCCGCCACCGGGCAGCAGCGTCGGTGTCGAAGCGTAAACCGATCCCAGCGACATGCCGACCGGGATACTGCCGGAGGCGGGCAAGTCCTCCTGGTTGAACCTGCCATCGCCGTTCACATCGAGCTCGGGCAGCGGGAACGCCGCCCCGGTGGTGAAATTGAGGACCATCAGCCAGGCATTGCCGCCGCCGCTGCAGGTGCTGGCGTTGGGCTGATAGGTGGTGAAGACCACGCCGCCACCGGATTCGATCTCCGGATCGGCGATGACGCGCTCACCCGGGCTCAGGTTGAGGTCCATGTACCAGCCGCGTTCCGCTCCCGCGGTGGGTGGCAGCGGTACCGCACTCGGTGTCGGCACGGTCCTCACGCTGACTCCGTTCACGCTCTCGTTCGCGAGCACCTGCGCCTGCAGGTTCGTGCGGTTCGGAATCCCCGCGAAACCGATCGGGGGCGTGGCACCTGTCGGGGGATCGTAGATGCCGTACATGGTCTGGACCTGCGTCGTGCTGAGGTCCGGAACTCCCAGCAGCTGCCCGGTGCCCACGTACACCATGGTGCCGAGCAGATTCGGGAATTTCGGATTGAGAGTCACCGCCGGCACCGTGGTGATCGGCTGCGGCGCGCCGCCCGGAGCGGTAGCCTGGAACATGACCGAGACGATCCAGTTGGCGGGGTTGGGCGCCGTGATGTCAACGCGCCAGACATTGCCCTGCAGGTCCCCCGCATAGGCCACATTCGCCGCAGCGGACACCTGCCCGTAGCTGTTTACCACGGCGACGCTCGATAGCCCGTTGGCGACCGCGGTGTTGCAGGCCGCCGGCACGGCGGCGCACAGATCGACCTTGGCAAGGATCGCGCCGCTCTGAGGATTGAGCCCGTAGAGCACCGGCTTCTGATTGGGACTGTTGTAGCCGTTGCCGACCATCACCATCCAGCCCGCGGCCGTGCTGACGATCTCAGGCTCGCTGAAGCTCAATCCCATGTCGGTGTCGCTGAATTCCCAGAGCACCGCCCTGGCCGCGTCCGCTTCCGTCACCAACGAATCCGGCGCGCTGACATCGAGGGCGAACACCGAAGGGCCCCCGGCCCCTTCGGTGCCTGCCAGCACGGTGTGCCAGCTGCCATCGCTCGCGAACTTCACGTCCGCCGCGCGCGGCGAGCCGTTCACGAAGTACTGGTGCTGCGCGTTGTAGTACGGGTTCGCGAGCTTCGTCAGGTTGTTGAATACCCCGTTGGGGATGTAAGCGAAGCGTTCCGAGCCGGTGGCAGCGTCGAAGGCATGCAGCATGCCGTCGTTCGCGCCGACGTAGATCACCGGCGAGCGATTGGCGTGAGCCGTGGCGAAGGCCAAGTAGTCTGCGGTCTGCGTGAGTCCGTTCGGCGTACCGACATACAGCGGCGCGCTGAAGACGATGTCGCCGAGCTTGTGTGTGCGGTTGCGGAACTTCCCGCCGTTGCGCAGCTCCTGCGCATTGCTGCCGCGAATGAACTGCAGAACGTCCTGACCATTGGTGTCTGCCGCAAAGGTCGAGAGCGCCAGGCCCAGCCCGGTAGCGGCCGAGATGCCTCCCGGGGCGAGCGCCGTATTCCACCGGAACGGGATGCCGGAGTTGGCCACCGGGTCCCAGGTGGCGATCCGCCGCGCATTCCAGGTCTGGGCGTCGAGCTGTGCCTGTGCACTCCAGATCTGGGACCCCGGGGTCGTGCTCACCTGCCCGGTACCCGGATCGATATTCCAGGCGTCGAGATCACCGGTCCAGTCCCCGAGGTTGTCCGAGGAGGTGAACTGAGAGAGGTACGCGACCGAGCCCTGGTGCAGGCCGCTCGAGTTCACCCCGGTGGAGGCCGTCGACTGCGTAGCTGCGATGATCCGGGAGACGATCGACTGCAGATCATTGGTAAGCGTCGCGGGGTTGGCGGCAGCAAAATAGCTTCCCGTGCCCCCCGCAATCGCGAACGCCGTGAGTACCCTGGCCGCAACCGGGTTGACGCTGGAATCGACGCCCGCACCGAGCCCAACGACATAGGTCTTGATGCCGGCAGCCTGCAGCTGCTTCAGCTGGTTCACGGTGTCGAGCACCGCCTGGTCGTTGGTATTGCTGCTGGTGTCGAGCGAGCCATCCGAATTGAACGCCACCGTCATGCCCCACTGCTGCGCAGAGACGGTGCCGGGGGGCGGCCAGGAGCCTCCGCTCAGGTCGAGGGTCGGCAACCCGTCAGTCAGGAGGATCACGTAGCGTTGCGCAGCGCAGGCGTTGGTCGAAGCCGGATTGGCGCTCTTGTAGTGTTGGTAGTACTGGCCAGCCCCGAGCAGGAGTCCGGGCAGCGCCGACTGGCCTCCCGCCGCCTTGATCTCAGGGGTGCCGGGGGAGTTGGTTTCCGGTGCGAGATAAGGCGTGAACGCCGCAATCGCGGCGTTGACCGAGGCGGGAGTCGGGCTGGCACCCGCGCTCGTCATCGGTACGAGCGTGTTCGCGGTGGTCGCGGATTGTGCACCGTTGTAGCCGAAGCCGCGCTGGATATACATGGCTTGCGGCGTGAACGGTACGTAGCCGGCGTTGGTCGGGAGGGTCGTCGGCGGGCAGACGTTCACTTGACTCGTGTAGCTCTCCGCGATGCTGCTCGGGCTGGCGTTGTACTGCCCGAGCGTGAACGCCGTATAGGGACTCGCGGGGTTGGGGCCGCCGTAGTCCAGGCACACCGCATCAATCCCGGCGCCGGCATACAGCACGTCGTTGATCAGCGGATCATCGCTCGAAGCGGAGATCTGCATGAACTGCGACTGGGCCATGTTGCCGGTTACCTTGTTGGCGATGTCGATGGCGTGGCAGTCGTTCCACAGGACAGTGTCATTACCGAGTGTGTCGTACTGGTAGCAGGGGTTCGCGACCCAGCGGTCGGGCGCCGGCGTGATCGTGTTGGAGAACACGAACGGACCGGTCGTCGGGCTCATCTCGTACATCCAGGTCGTGTAGACGCTGGTGCCGCTGAGCGCGTAGTCGAGCAGCGCGAAGTCGGCGTTTGGCAGAAACGTGTTCAAAACCGCCGCGATGCCCTGCTTGGCCACGTTCAACCGGCTGGGTGAGTTGTCGACCAGCAGGCCATTGGCCGCCACCGTGTAGGGCGCCATGCCGTTCGCGCCCGGGTTGAGCGGGGGAGTGAACCCGGGCGGAATCGCGAAGTTAAGCGGCGAGCTGGAGTTCTGCAGCAGCGCGAGAGTCGGGTCGAGCGAGCCCGCGCCCGTCATGACGGCGCCGCTCAGATTGCCGCCCATCGACTCGGAATTGCCGACCGCGATCACGATCTGGGGATGCGCCGGTGTGGTGACGGTGAGCGGCACCTGCGCGAGATTGGTCGGTGTCACGGGCCCGGCCGCCGAATGGCTCGTGCGGCCGAGGATCAGGCAGGCCAATATGCCCAGCAGCACGATAGCGGGTTGAACAATCTGAGCCGGGGGGCGGATGGTCATTGCGGGTCTCCCTGGCCATGCCGTGACCTTCATCCACCGCGCAGAAGCGTGGTGCTAGCTCGCTCCTCGAGGAGCCTGGTGGTGTTCTTGGCGTGGTTGTCGTCCGCTGCCGGCGGAGCGATGTTCGACACAGCGAACACTGTCGAGCCGTCGCTCACGAGAGTACCGTTCAGGTTGCGGCCGAGGTTATGACAATAGCGCTTATGTCGAAGCGTCGCCACAGCAGAGAATCAGCAATATGTTCAAAGCGCTGCGAAATAGTGACGCCGTGCGACCCTGCGTCGCGCGGCAGCGCGTTCTACTCACGGGTGTCGCCGATCGGCGACACAATTCCCGCGATCGCCCGGGTG
>Ga0318562_10000450_pt1 | contig 18324 bp, 16 predicted proteins | sample GRESIP066b5f18_FD_203688 | JGI IMG/M metagenome (GOLD analysis project Ga0318562, IMG submission 203688) | Tropical soil microbial communities from Luquillo Experimental Forest, Puerto Rico - GRE.SIPMG.066b5f18 | ecosystem: Environmental > Terrestrial > Soil > Tropical forest > Bulk soil... | reverse complement strand
GCCGCAACAAGTGCGGCCATGACGGATAGGGTTGCATCCAGAACATACGAGCGCGTCATGCCCGGCTTGGCCCGGGCACCCATGACAGCCTCACATCCGAGCAGCGCCGCCGCTGAAAGTCGTGGGTGGCCGCAACAAGTGCGGCCATGACGGATAGGGTTGCATCCAGAACATACGAGCGCGTCATGCCCGGGCTTGGCCCGGGCACCCACGCCTTACCCGCACTGAGGCTTTTGCAGCCCCTTAAGCGGCCAGCAGCTCCGCGAGCGTCAGTGCTACGACCTTGGTGGCCTTGATCAGGTCATCGAGCACGAGCTTCTCGTCGGCGCGGTGGCCATTCGCTTCGAGGAGCGAGCGGGGGCCGGCGCCGTAGAGGGCGGTCGGGATGCCGGCCGCCGAATAGAGTCTGGCATCGGTGTAGAGTGGCACGCCCTCGGCCGGGATGTCGATGCCCATCACTGTCTTGGCGTGACGCTGCAGCGCCGATACCAGCACCTCCTGGCCGGGCTGGGGCGTGAAGGGACGTGCCAGCAGGATGCGCTTCGTCTTGACGCGGATGCCGGGGATCGCCGTCAGGACGCGCTCGATCTCGGCGACGAGGTCGCGCTCGACCTCGGCCGGGTTCTCCTCGGGGATCATGCGCCGGTCGATGCGCATGGTCACGACATCGGGCACCACATTGGTGTTGATGCCGCCCGAGATCAGCCCGACGGTGAGCGTCGGGTGGTCGATGCCGACGACCTTCGAATGCGCCGCCTTGTAGCGCTCGCGCAAGGCGTAGAGCGCGGTCAGGAGCTTGGTCGCGGCCTCGAGCGCGTCGACGCCGGTATCGGGGCGCGCCGCATGCGCGGACTTGCCTTCGACGCGCACCTCGAGATGCAGGCAACCGTTGTGGGCGACGACCACATTGTAGGAGAAGCCGGCGCTGATCACGTAATCGGGCTTCGACAGCCCCTGCTCGACGATGAGGCCAGGCCCGATGGCGCCGCCCACTTCCTCGTCATAGGTGAGATGCAGCTCGATCGCGCCCTTATGCACGAGCCCGCTCTCCTCGAGCGCCTTCAGCGCGAACGCATAGGTGGCGAAATCGGATTTCGAGACGGCGACGCCGCGCCCATACATCACGCCGTCCTTGATCACCGCCCCAAAGGGGTCGACCGACCAGCCCTCGCCCGGCGGCACCACATCGCCATGGGCGTTGAGCGCGACCACCTTGCCGCCTGCGCCGAAGCGCTTGCGCACCATGAGGTTCGTGGCGCTGATCATGCCGTTCGCCTTCACGGCCTCTTGCGGCACCGGATGGCGCTCGACCGCAAAGCCCAGACCCTCGAGGAGCGCAGCTGCCCGCTCGGCATGGGGAGCGCAATCGCCCGGAGGATTGTCGGAAGCGACCTTCACCAGCTCGCCGAGGAAGTCGATCTCCTCCTGGCGGTGTGCGTCAATGATATCGATAAGGTTCTTGGTATTGTTGGTGTTCTGGCTCATGGGTGAGCTGTGTCAGCTTTTCGCGGCAATTTCAATTGAGCTGCAGCTTCGAGATCGCCTCCTTCAAGGCGGCGCCCGTCTCGTCCGCCGACGCGGCCTGGCGCAGCCCGGTCACGAGCTTCGCGGGCTCGGGGCGCGTCGCGATATGGTCGAGGAGGCCGATGATCGCCCGGTAATTCGCCGAGCCGCGATCATGCGTGTCGCCATAGCCCTTCACCAGGTTCCGGCATTCCGCCACCTCGACCGCAAGATCGTAATCCTTCGCGGCGGTCGCGACGATGAGGTCGAGCCAGGCGTTGAGCCGCTCCTGCTCCTCGGCGTAGCGCAAGGAGGAGCGCCGCCGGGATTTGAGGCCAGCCACAAGATAAAGCTGCAGGAAGCCGCGAATCGAGGTCGTCTTGACGATCTTGCCGCTCTTCGTCGCATTCTCGATGGCGGAGCGCAGAGGCCCGCGTCGCAGCATCAGGCGCCCGAGCCAGGCCGGCACGGATTCGGCAATCTCCTTCAGGCGCGGATGCATGAACTCGGCGATCTCGACAATCTGCCCCTCGCGGGCCCGTACCTCGTCGCGCACCCGCGCGAAGCGGCTCGCCCGCACCTTGAGCTCGGCGACCCGGATCGTGTCCTCATAGGCCATGCCCAGCGCCAGCTGGCGCGCCGTTTCGGTGATCAGGCGGAAGGAGCCGTCGCCATGGCGCTTCTCGGCCTCGGCGACCCGCTGCAGGCGCGTCAGATACTCGCGCGCATAATCGAGATCCTGATAGTCGGCGAGACGCTGCAGGCCGATGCGCAGCACAGGCTGCGCCGCCACCGGGAAGGTAGTGCGCGCCTGCTGCAGCAGCGGCGCGAGCTGCGCTTCGCCGGGCGATTGGCGCTGCGGCTCGGCGGCGGCCTTCGCGGCAACGCCATCGCCTGAGGCCGCCTGGTTCTTCACTTCGGCGAAGCCCGCGGCGAAGCCGCGCTTGCTCGCCGCGACCCCGACGCCCGCGCGCTCGATCGTCGCCTCGAAGGCTTCGCGGGCGAAGGGCAAGGTGCCGGATTGCGCCAGCGCCCCGAACAGCACGGCGCTGATGACCGAGCCGCTGCGCTCGGCCGCCGCCGCGAGATCGCCGGCAAAGAACGTCTTCGCCGAGTTGCGGCAGGCCTCGAGCAGCGCCGGCGCATCGACGCGCCCATCGGCGAGCGCGATCTTCTCGGTCATGGCGAAGACGCGATGCGTCGAGGCGATGAGCGCGGTGCGGTCGGGCGTCACGAGCCCGCGTTGCACTGCTCGCCCGGCCTCCATCAGCTCGGAGGCGACGACGATATCGACATCACCCGGCATCGGCATGAGGGCGAGCACGGGCTCCGGCGCGCCGGTCGCGAGCGCACTGCGCGGAAAAAGCTCGACGTAGTAGATGGTGGCGCCGGTGCGCTGCGCGACACCAGGCACCGAGGTGAGCTGCGCCAGATAATCGCCATGCTCAGCGAGATCGACGATCCAATCTGCGAGCACGCCGCCGCCTTCGCCGCCCATGGCGAGGATGGCGATCCGAATGGCGCGCGCCGTGACAGCGGCTCCCGCGTCGGAGGCGGTACGGTCAAGCATCGAGCGACTCCAGCAGCATCTTCGGTGTCATGCGAAGACCGCCTTGCGGGCGAGCCGCCGCTGCAGGAAGCCGATGACCGCGTTGCGCAGCTTCGATTTGAATGTGTCCCACTGCGTCGGGTTCTCCACGATCGAAGCGCGATAGAAGGAGGGGCAGAGCTTCGCCGCATGCGCGACCTCGCCGCACAGGCCGCAGCCCACGCAGGAATCGATGACCTTCGTGACCGGCTCCTTGCGCAGGGGATCGGGATGCGGCGCGACGGTGAGCGAGGGGCAGCCCGAGAGGCGGATGCAGGAGTGATCGCCCGTGCAGGTATCGGCATCGACGCCGAAGCGTTCGCGCACCACGCGTTCGCCGCGCTCGACGGCGGCACGCTGCTGCGGCCGCACGCGGCGCTGCTTGTTGAGCATGCATTCGGACTGGGCGACGATGACCTTCGGTCCCTTCTCGGGCGTGGTCAGCGCCTCCTTCAGCGTGTCGCGCATCTTCGCGAGATCATAGGTGCGCGTGATGGTGCGCGCCCATTCGACACCGACGCCGCGCACCGCCTTCTCGATCGAGTTCTGGGTGTTGCGGATCGGATTGTCCCAGTGCGAGGAGGGGATGTCCTGGCCGCCGGTCGCCGAGGTGTAGCCGTTATCGACGACGATGATGACGTTGTCGCTCTTGTTGAACACCGCATTGCCGACGCTCGAGGCGAGGCCGTTATGCCAGAAGCCGCCATCGCCCATCATGGAGATGACGCGCTTGTCCGATTTGGTGTTGAAGGCCGAGGCACCGGCGCCGCCGAGCCCGTAACCCATGGTCGTCGCGCCGATATTGAAGGGTGGGAAGATCGAGAAGAGGTGGCAGCCGATATCGCAGCTCACATGATGGCGGCCAAGCTCGCGCTCGACGAGCTTCATGGCGGTGAAGATCGGCCGCTCCGGGCAGCCGGTGCAGAAGGAAGGCGGGCGCGGCTGCACCTGGCTGTTGACGGCGAGCATCGCGGATTTGCGCGAATTATCGCCCTCGGCCGGACGCTCCTCGGGGAGCATGTCGACCCGGTAGCGCGACACGAATTTGCGCACGCCCTCGCGGACCACCGCGCCCGTATATTCGCCGGCGAGCGGCAGCACGTCCTTGCCGTGGATCTTGGTCTGGATGTCGGCGCGCCGCAGGATGGTGTTGACGGCCTGCTCGATGAATTCGGGCTGGCCTTCCTCGACGATCAGGATCGCCTTCTTGCCGGCGCAGAACTTCACGAATTCGGCATCGACCAGCGGATAGGTGACGTTGAGCACATAGACCGGCAGTTTCGCTGCCCCGAAGGCGTCGGCGAGGCCGAGCACCTCGAGCGAGCGCATGGTGGTGTTGTACATGCCGCCCTGCACCACGACGCCGATATCGGCCGCCTCCCCGTCGAAGAACTCATTGAGGTTGTTCTCCTCGATGAACTTCACTGCGGCCGGCCAGCGCTTCTCGACCTTCTCCTTCTCATGCGCATAGGTGCCAGGCGGCATGGCGATTCGCGTGACGTCACGCGCCGGATTCTCCATCGCGTCGCGCAAGGTGAAGGAGGGCCGCACATTGGCCTTGGTGGTGAAGCGGCCGTAGACATGGCAGGCGCGGATGCGCACCTCGAGCATCACCGGCGTGTTAGAGGCCTCCGACAATTCAAAACCCTTCTCGACCATGCGCACGATGGTCTGAAGGTTCGGGCGCGGATCCAGGAGCCAGATCTGCGACTTCATCGCGAAGGGGTGGCTGCGCTCCTGCATGATCGAGGAGCCTTCGCCGTAATCCTCGCCGATGATGATCATGGCGCCGCCCTTGACGCCGCCCGAGGTGAGGTTCGCGAGCGCGTCCGACGCCACATTGGTGCCGACCGGCGCCTTGAAGGTCACGGCGCCGCGCAGCGGATAGTTCACCGAGGCCGCGAGCGTCGCGGCGGCCGTCGCCTCCGAGGCCGAGTTCTCGAAATGCACGCCGAGATCCTCGAGGATGTCGTTCGCATCGGCGAGCACATCCATCAAATGCGAGATCGGCGCGCCCTGGTAACCCGCCACATAGGAGACGCCCGATTCGAGCAGCGCCTTGGTGATGGCGAGGATGCCTTCTCCGCGAAACTCCTCGCCAGGTCCCAGACGCAGCTTCTTCACTTCTTCGGCAAAGGACCGTTCGGCCATGGTCGAGCCTCGATGGGTGGCGGTGGTGCCTTGTTGGGGCGAGCATCGCGCGAGGCAAATGCTCAGCCGCGACACGCCATCCTAGCATCGGCGCGAGAGAGAGGCCAAGCGTTTCACCTCTCCCCTTGCGGGACCCCTTGCGGGAGAGGTCGGCTCGAAAGCGAGCCGGGTGGGGGGCAGCCCCGGCATCTCGGAGTTCGGGTCTGTGCCGCTTCGATAAGCCTCGCTCGTTGCGCATAACGACGGTCCACATCCGAGGTGAGCGTTCCTCCCAATGCTGGTGCTGCTCACCCGGCTTCGCCCGCTAAGCGTGCGAAGCCGACCTCTCCCGCAAGAGTCCCGCAAGGGGAGAGGTTGACCGCGGCGGCGCACGCCTTACCATCACCGGCGTGAACGAAACGCGAATCAAGGCGTCTTGGGCGGGGGTGTCGCGGCGCGGGGCGGCGCGCGCCGTGAAGGTGCTCGACCGCGCCATCGACATCTGCCTGAAGCCGGGCAGCACTTTCCTCGAGATCGAGCGCGAGAAGGCGGGATTCACCGCACTCTATCGCGACTATCTCCTGTGGCTCGCGGGGCTGCCGGCGCTCGTCAAGCTCGCCGTGGCGCTCGCCGGCAAGGGCGCCCTGTCGGTAAGGCCGCTTCCCGTCAAGCTTAGCGGCGCGCTTCTCGATTATGTGTGCGCGCTCGCCGGCGTCTATGTCCTGGCACTCGCGGTCAATGGGCTCGCGCCGTATTTCGGCGGCGAGCGCGACGAAGACCGTGCGCTGCGGCTTTGCGCCTATGCGCTGACGCCGAGCTTCATCGCGGGCGCGACCAGTACGCTGCCCGGCCTCGCCTGGAGCTCGGTGCTCGGCCTCTATGCGATCATGCTCGTCGTCATCGGGCTGCCTCGGCTGATGCGCTGCGACGAGAAACGGGCGCTCGCCTATGGGGCGGCAAGCGCGGTCGCGATGGCGGCGATCATGCTCGCGACTAGCTTCCTCACCGCGCGCGTCCTGCCGTAATTCCGGACAATCGGCGCCATGGCATCGCCCTCACGAAAGTTTGAACCGCCCGAGGCCGATACCGCGGTACCGCGGCCGTCCCGCCCCGAGGTCACGGCCGCGGTGACGCGAGGCGCCATGCGCTGCCTGCGCGCCCTCGGCTATTCGGTGCTCGCCGAAGTGATCCTGACTTCCGGCCGGCGCGCCGACATCCTGGCGCTGGCGCCGGGCGGTCGGCTGCTGATCGTCGAGGTGAAGTCGAGCATCGAGGATTGGCGCGCCGACAACAAATGGGCCGAATATGCCGAATATTGCGATGCGCTCAGCTTCGCGGTCGCGGCCGATTTCCCAGCCGACATCCTGCCCGAGGAGCTAGGCCTGATCGTCGCCGACGCCTATGGTGGCGCAGTAATCCGCGAGCCGCCGGAGACGCCGCTGTCTCCAGCGCGTCGCCGGGCTATGCTCTTGCGCTTCGGCGCGCTCGCGGCCGACCGCCTGCATGCCCAGATCGACCCGACCGCGCCGGACTGAGCGCTGGGACCGCGTCTATGGGACCGCGGCGTCTCGCCCGCTCTTTGAACCCAATCGCCGCCGCTCCGCTGGGAAGGAAGATTGCGGCCGGGACGGCCGCGGTCCCGGCGCAGCGGCCTCTTCTCAGCGCGGGGCGCGTTTCGCGAGAATGCGCTGCAAGGTGCGCCGGTGCATGTTGAGGCGGCGCGCCGTCTCGGAGACGTTGCGGTCGCACATCTCGTAGACGCGCTGGATATGCTCCCAGCGCACGCGATCCGCCGACATCGGGTTCTCCGGAGGGGCGGCGCGCTCGCCCGCAACCGCCATCAGCGCCGCATGGATCTCATCGGCATCGGCCGGCTTTGCGAGATAATCGAAGGCGCCGAGCTTCACCGCCGTGACCGCGGTCGCGATATTGGCGTAGCCGGTGAGGATGATGCCGCGCGCATTGGGGCGCTTTGCCTTGAGATGCGCCACCACGTCGAGCCCGTTGCCGTCGGCGAGACGCAGATCGATCACCGCATAGGCGGGCGGCGACGCCTCGACGCGTGCGATGCCGTCCGCGACACTCTGCGCCGTATCGACCACGAAGCCGCGCATCTCCATGGCGCGGGCGAGCCGGTTCAGAAACGGCTGGTCGTCATCGACGATCAGCAAGGTCCGCTCGGTCTGCGCAGCCGCCGCCGTGTCAGGGGGGGTCGTGACCTGTTGCATGTGCATGTACCGCCTCCGGCGGAGTTGGAATCGGCGTAATGTGCCGTCTATCGGATGGCGGAACAAGGGGTTGGCCGTCCGCGCCCTTGCCACCTGCGGCATTCGCCTCGGCGTTCGGAGCCTCGAAGGCCTGGCGCGGCCAGCTCACGGTGAGCCGCGCGCCTGAGCCCTCGACATTGCTCGCGGTCAGCGTCGCGCCCGAGCGCTCGAGCAGGGTCTTCGCGATGAAGAGGCCGAGCCCGAGCCCCGAGCCCACCTCGTCATCCGCCTCCTTGCCGCGCGTCGTCACATAGGGCTCTCCCACCCGCGACAGGATGTCGGGCGGGAAGCCTTCGCCGTCATCGGTGATGTGCAGCGTGACCTCCGCCTGATTCCAGCGCGCCTCGACTAGCACGGCCTTCGCGGCGAAGCCGAGCGCGTTGTCGAGGAGATTGCCGAGACCGTAGAGCACACCTGGGTTGCGCCAGGTCGAGGGCTCGGGCCCCTCACCGTCGAGGCGCGTCTCGATGCGGACATCGAAGGCGCGTTGCGGGCTGATCACCTCCTCGAGGAGATGGTGCAGCGACATCACGGCCCAGGGGCTGGCGCCGCTCTGCGACAGGGTGGTGAGCTTCGAGAGAATGTCGCGGCAGCGCTGCACCTCGTCGCGCAACAAGGCGATATCTTCGGCGATCGGGCCTTCCGTCGGGCCGATGCGGTTGAGCTCCTGCGCCACGAGGGTGATGGTGGCGAGCGGCGTGCCGAGCTCATGGGCAGCCGCAGCCGCGAGCCCGTCGAGCTGCGACAGATGCTGCTCGCGCGCCAGCACCAGCTCGGTCGCGGCGAGCGCCTGGGCGAGATCGCGCCCCTCCTTGGCGATCCGCCAGGCATAGACACCCGTGAAGGCGAGGCTCAGCATGATCGCGCTCCAGATGCCGAGCCGATAGAGATAGGGCAGGCTAATGGTCGCTCCCCCGAACCAGGGCAAGGGCTCGTGCACGAGGGCGAGCGCCGTCACCGCAAGGCCGGCGAGCACGCCGAGCGCGAGCGTGCGCCCGGGCGCGAGCGCCATGGCCGAGATCAGCACCGGTGCGACGAACAGGATCGCGAAGGGATTCTCGAGCCCGCCCGTCAGATAGAGCAGCGCCGCGAGCTGCACGATATCGGCCGCGAGCAGCGCCACGGCTACCCGATCGCTGACCCGGTGGCTCATCGGGAAGCGCAGCGCAAGGCCGATATTGAGAAGCGCCGAGGCGATGATCACCAACAGCGCCACCATGATCGGCATGCGAAAGCCGAGCCCGACATACACCACGGTGACCGCGATGGTCTGGCCGCAGACCGCGAGCCAGCGCAACCAGACGAGGGTGCGCAGCCGCAGCCCCTGCGCGTGGGAGAGGAAGCTCGTCTCGTTGATCTCGGGCATCGCCTGCTCCTCCGCGATCGTGCCCTGCCGCAAGCTCAGGCCCGAGCCTTGACCGCCGAGCCATCGATGGCCTTGCCATGCGCGCCGAGCGCCGGCACCGCTCCGAGCTTGCGCTCGACGCCGTCGAAGACCGCCGCCGGCGCCGGATAGCTGACCTCGCCATTCGGGGTCGAAAGCGTGGCGCGGCGCAGATGCGGGTGGCGCGACAGATCCTCCATGCCGTTCACCTCGGCAAAGGCGATATCGGCCGCGGCGAGGCTCTCGACAAGCCTGTCGCGCGTTTCTTTCGCGAAGGCGCCGGCCACCAGCGCATCGGTCTCACGCCGATTGCGGACGCGCGCAACATTGCTCGCGAAGCGCGGATCCTGCGCATGCGTCGCATCGCCGAGCACGCTCTCGCACAAGGACTGCCATTCGCGCTCGTTCTGGATCGAGATCAGGATCTCCTTGCCGTCTTTCGAGGCGAAGACCCCGTAGGGCGCAACCGAAGGATGAGCGAGGCCGAGCCTCTGCGGCGGCTTGCCAGCCTCGGCGTTGAGCAGCGGCACGGTCAGCCAATCGGCCATCACATCGAACATGGAAACGCGGATATGTGAGCCCTCGCCGGTCACCGAGCGCGCGATCAGGGCTTCAAGGATCGCCGCATGGGCGGCGGCGCCCGTCGCGATGTCGACGATCGAGACGCCGACCCGGGCTGGCCCTTCAGGCCCGCCGGTGATCGAGGCGAGGCCCGATTCCGCCTGGATCAGGAGATCATAAGCCTTGCGCTCGGCGAGCGGGCCCTTGTCGCCATAGCCGCTGATGGAGCAGCAAATGAGCCGTTTGTGCTTCGCCCGCAACTCCTCGACCGGGAAGCCGAGCCGGGCGAGCGCGCCCGGCTTCAGGTTCTGCACCAGGATATCGGCCTGCCCGATCAGGCGGCCGAGCTCGGCGCGGTCCTGAGCCGTCGCGAGATCGAGCACGACCGAGTCCTTGCCGCGGTTCAGCCAAACGAAATAGCTGCTCTGCCCCTTCGCCGCATCGTCGTAGCCGCGCGCGAAATCGCCTTCCGGCCGCTCGATCTTGATCACCCTCGCTCCCGCATCGGCGAGGCGCGAGGTGCAATAGGGCGCGGCGACCGCCTGTTCCACGGCGACAACCATCAACCCCTCGAGCGGACGCATGCGATCAGGCTCCTTGCAGGGCAAGTTGTGCGCGCAAGCTATACTCCTTCAGCCTGTTACGCGAAGCGATTTCGGCCTGTTGGACCTCTTGGACCTCTTGCGCTCTCGCTCGCGCATCTGCCAGCAAGCGATGTCGAGCACGGCCGTGCCTAGCGCGCGATCACCTCGTAGGTCAGCCTGACATCGACCCGGCGATTGTCCTCGCCGAAGCCTTCGACCACCAGAATGTCTTTCGCGCCATCGGCGTCCACCGTCCAGGTGTAGATCGGCGCACCCGTCTTCGAGTCCGATGTCACCTGTGGCTCCGGCAATGAGGTGTTCAGCTTGAGGCTCGCGACGAAGGCGTCGTAGCCAACATTGTTGGCGCGAATCGCGCAATTAACCTGAAAATGCGCCCTGGGTCCGTAGAAATAGGTGCTGATGGCAAAGTCGGGGCCCTGGTCCGGGAGCTTCCAGAAATAAATGAAATCGAGATCCACCCTGCCGTCGTCGGGGTCGCTCGGCCCGATATTGGAGACGTAGCCGAGGCTGCGCGCTCGCGCATCGAGCTCAGCGGCGGAGATTGGCTTTGTGGCACAGGTCTTCGCAAATCTCTGGAAAAGCGCCTCGCCATTATCCTCGGCCGAGGCTTGGTCGACGCCGATCAGCGCGCTCAACGCAATCGCCGCGAAGCAGAGACGCATGGCAGAGCTCCCCTCTTCCCAGGTCGGCGCAGCCTGCCCCGAATCTCCCTACCTTGGCAACGCGCGCCCCGGCGCCCGCGAGCAACCTGCGCTCAAGAGACGGCGCGCGTGGCCCGCAGCGCGGCGATGGCCGCGTCATCGAGGCCGAGCACCTCGTGGAGCAGCGCATCCGTATGCTCGGCGAGGCGCGGCGGAGCGACGGGCTCGCGCGGCGGCGTGCCACGCAACGCGAGCGGCGAGCACATCAGCTTGACGGTGCCATGGCGCTCATCCTGCGCCTCAGCCACCATGCGCCGTGCCGCGATCTCGGGCGAGGCGAAGACCTGGGTCAGGTTGCGCACCTGGCCGCAGGGCACCTTCTCTCGCTGCAGCGCAGCAATCCAATGCGCGGTCGGACGGGTGCGGAAGGCTGCGATCAGCTCGGGGATCAGCGCGTCGCGGTTGATCACCCGGCCACGTGCCGTTGCGAAACGCTCATCGACACAGAGATCCGGGCGATCCACCACCTTCTCGCAGAGCGCGCGGAACTGGCTGTCATTGCCGACCGCCAGCACGAAATCGCCGTCGGATGTCTCGAACACCTGGTAGGGCACGACAGTCGGATGGGCATTGCCGAGGCGCGGCGGCTCGGCCCCGGTGACGATGTGGCCAGATGCCATATTGGCGAGGAGGGCCACGGCGCAGTCGAGGAGCGCCATGTCGATGAGCTGGCCCTTGCCGGTGCGGGCGCGCGCCAAAAGGGCCGCGAGCACGGCCTGCGCTGCATTCATGCCGGTGACGAGGTCGGTGATCGCCATGCCGTGCTTCATGGGCGCGCCATGGGGCTCGCCCGTGATCGACATCAGGCCGCTCTCGGCCTGGATGGCGAAATCGTAGCCCGGCTCGTCGGCGCGCGGGCCGGTGCGGCCATACCCGGAGATGGAGCAGTAGACGAGGCGCGGATTGAGCGCCGAGAGCTGCTCATAGCCGAGGCCGAAGCGTTCGAGCGTACCCTTCTTATAATTTTCGACGAGCACATCGGCCTTGAGGGCCATCTCGCGCACGATGCGCTGTCCCTCAGGGTGCTTCAGGTCGATGGCGATGGAGCGCTTTGTCCGATTAGCGGACATGTAATAGGTCGATTCGCCGTCGATCTCCGGCGGCATCCAGGCGCGGGTGTCGTCGCCGCGACCTGGCTCCTCGACCTTCCAGACATCGGCGCCGAGATCGGCGAGCGTCTGCGCGCACCAAGGGCCCGCAAGCACGCGCGACAGATCGAGGACTTTGATTCCGGTCAGCGGCATGGGTTTAAGGAGCGCTTTAGCGCTCCGAAGGCTGGTCAGTCGTCACGATGCACGCGCTCGGCACGTTCGTGGCGTTCCTGGGCTTCGATCGACAAGGTGGCAATTGGCCGAGCCTCCAGGCGCTTGAGCGAGATCGGTTCGCCCGTCTCGTCGCAATAGCCGTAGGTGCCATCATCGATTCGCGAGAGCGCCGCGTCGATCTTGGAGATCAGCTTGCGCTGCCGGTCCCTGGCCCTGAGCTCGATCGAGCGGTCGGTCTCGGTCGAAGCCCGATCGGCGAGGTCGGGCAGATGTTCGCGTTCTGCCTGCAGCTGATTGAGCGTTTCGCGGCTCTCGCGCAGGATCTCGTCCCTCCACCTCCACAACTTGCGGCGAAAATACTCACGCTGCCGCTCGTTCATGAAGGTTTCTTTTTCGGAAGGTTTGTACTCGTCAATCACAGCTTCGCGCATGCGCAACCTGTCACATCACGCTGTCGGGGACAGCCCTGTTTCGGCGCGCTTATAGTGCCGTCCGTGTGTCTCGACAATGACTTGTATGTCACGCTCGCGCGAAAATTTCGGACTAAGCAGGGCAGCTCCTCCCCGCTTGCAAGGTCCCCTTCTCCCGCCTTGCGGGAAAAGGAGGGCCTTAACCTTATTCCTCATTGTGGAATAGCCGCCTTCAGAACTGGAAATAGATGAACTCGAAATTCTGCTCATTGCCGAGCATGAGCAGGAGGAGCACGAGGCCAAGTGCCAGCGCGAGCGCCGCGAGGCGGGTCGGGGGCGTGCGTTGCGCGATGTCATGCGCGGTCGGGCCGAGCATAGCGAAGAGGGCCGCCGGCAGCAGCAAGCGCCATTTGAGGGCGGCCCCCACCGGCGCAAATCCGGCCATGGCGGCGTAGAGCCTGGTCGCCGCCTCGAAGGAGGGGGCACGAAACAGCACCCACGCCAGTACCACGAACAGGAAGGTGAGGATACACCCCGCGACCGCCGGCATGGCAAGCCCCGAGCGGCGCCACAGCACGCCGGCGCAAAGGCCGAGCCCATGCGCGATGCCCCAGGCGACGAAGGTCAGCGCCGCGCCATGCCAGAGCCCGCCGAGCGCCATGGTCGCGAGCAGGGCCGCGAGTTGGCGCGCGAGGCCGTGCCGGTTGCCGCCGAGCGGGATGTAGAGATAGTCGCGCAGGAAGCGCGACAGCGTCATGTGCCAGCGCCGCCAGAAATCCGAGAGGCTCACCGCCCGGTACGGCACGTTGAAGTTCTGCGGCAAGGTGATGCCAAGCATCAGCGCCACGCCGAGCGCCATATCGGTGTAGCCCGAGAAGTCGAAATAGATCTGGAAGGTGAAGGCGAGCACCCCTTCCCAGGCCTGCATCACGGTGAGCCGGGCGCCCTCGGACGCCGCCTGGAAGACGGGATTCGCGTAGGCTGCGAGCCCGTCCCCGAAGAGGCTCTTCTTGGCGAGGCCAAGCGTGAGCAGGATCAGGCCCCGCCACAGCCGCTCCTGCCAGCCGGCGCGGAAGGCCGGGAGTTCGAACTGGTGCATGACCTCGGACCAGCGCACCAGCGGGCCCGACAGCACTTGCGGGAAAAAGCCGATGTAGAGCCCGTAGCGGGTGAGGCTGTAGAGCGGCGCGGTGCCTACCGCGAGATCGGTCAGATACATCACATGGTGGAAGGTGAAGAAGGAGATGCCAAGCGGCAGCGCGAAGCGCAGCTCGGCCAGGTCGAGCCCACCTAAGGCATTGGCAAGGCTTGCGAAAAACCCTGCGTATTTGAAGACGCCGAGCACCAGAAGATTGGCCGCGATGGCGAGGACGACGATGAGACGGGCATTCGGCACCTTGCGCCAGGCTGCGAAAATGCGGGCGAGCGTCCAGTTCACTAGGATCGAGCCCGCCATCAGCGGCACGAAGCGCCAATCCCAATAGCCGTAGAAGACGAAGGAGAGGGCGAGCAGCGTCTGCAACCGCAACTTCGGCACGAAACGCTCGGCGAGCGCCTGGATCGCAAGCGCCGCGGGCAGGAAGACGAGGAGGAAGGGGAAGGAATTGAACAGCATGGACCGCGCGGCCGCGTGTCACGTGCGTAGCGCACCGCACCGCGGGCGTTGCATCGCGGACGACGGCCGAAAGGTCAATGGGGCTCGATTGCCGCAGCCTCGCCGGGGGCACCGGGCGATTTGCGCAACAAGGCGCCGGCGACATCCATGAGCTTCGGTGCCGCCACCGCCGCGAAGGGCAAGGGACGGCAGGATTCGATCGCCGCGAGCCCGACACGCGCGGTCAAGAGGCCGTTCAGCACGCCCTCGCCGAGCTTAGCCGAGAGCTTCGAGGCGATGCCGTGGCCGAGCACCTGCTGCACCAGACTGTCGCCGACCGCCATGCCGCCCGTGATGGCGAGATGCGACAGCACGCTCCGCGCGAGGCCAAGGAAGCCGATCAACCCCGGCCGCGAGCCGTAGATCTCGCTGACGCGCCTGATGACCCACAAGGACTGGCCGGCGACGAAGAGCACGTCGAAAACGGCGCGCGGCGCGAGTGTCGTGACGATCGAGACGCGCTGGGCTGCGCCCGCGACGAGCGCGCGCGCCTGCCCGTCGAGCGGCGCGACGAGCTCGCGTTCGGCGACGGCGAGCCGGTCGCGCGGGTCGAGCACGTCGCCATGCAGCTCGGCGAGCCTCGCCCGCCCGCGCGCCGTGTCGGGGCGATGCGCGTAGAGCTTGGCGAGATCGGCGACGAGGGACGCCATGCCGGCGACGTCGCGGCTCTCGGAGAGGCGCAAGGCGCGCTCGCGCAAGGCGTTGATGCGACGCTGGCGCAGGATCGCCGCGAGTTCCCTGACGAAGAGCGCAAGGAGAGCGAGGCCGGCAATGGCCGCGAGCGCCAGGGCGACGCCGCCGAGCCAGGCATTCTGGTCGATCAACGTCGTCACATAATGCTCGATTCCGGTCCCGATCGCGATGAGGGCGAGCCCGCCGAGCGCCGAAACGAGAAGCCGCCCGAAGCCGAAGAGACGCCGGTGGGGCCTTGTCACCTGCGGCGCAACCGCGGGCGTGGCCTCGCCCGTGAGCAGCGCTTCGAGCGAAGTATCGGGCGCGATGCTGACGCCACGCGGCGCACGCCGCGGTTCTGCGGTCTGGGCCGGCGCCGCGTCGGAGGGTGGAAGGCGGAAGGCGCGAGGTTGGTTCGAGGCCATGCGCGATTCTAAGCCGGGACCGAAGAATATGCCACGCAGCGCCTCTTCCTTCTCTCGCAAGGCGACGCAAGGCGGGAGAAGGAAGAGGCGCTCAGGCCAACCGATCGCCGATCAGGAACTCGATGGCGCGGTCGAGGCGGATATGGGGGGCGGGCTTGGGTTTGCCTTTGGCATCGCGCTCGGCGAGAGGCGGGCGGAAGCGTACGAAGCGCAGGTCGAGCCCGCCTTGCGCGTCGAGCGCGGCTTTCGGATCCTGCGGCAGGTCGCCCGGATAAATGGCAGCTTCGACAAGCCCGTCGAAGACCTCGTCCCCGATGCGCTCGCCGGCCTCGGGCACGCCGATGACCGAGGGGAGCGAAGCGCGGCCGTCGCGGACCGTCGCCTCGCGGGTCGAGCGCAGCGCCGCGAGCGCAAGCACCTGTGTCTTGGCGCCGCCTTCGCTGGCGCGTCGATAGGCCCGCTCGACGAGGAGGCTTAAGATCGCCTCGAGCCGATCATGGCTCGTATGGTGCAGACGGTCGGCCTTCGCGGCGGCGAAGAGCACGCGGTCGATGCGCGGCGCGAAGAGCGCGCTGAGGAGCGAGTTGCGCCCGACTCGGAAGGCCGCGAGCACATGGTCGAGCGCGGCCTCGAGATCGGCGACAGCCGCGGCGCCGGCATTCAGCGGCGTGAGCAGGTCGACGAGCACAATCTGGCGATCGAGCCTCGCGAAATGATCGCGGAAGAAGGGCAGCGCCACATGCCGCTTATAGGCTTCGAAGCGGCTCTCCATGAGGGCCGCGAGCGAGCCCGGCACGGGAGTGTCCTCGCCGATCTCGAGCGGCGCGAAGGTGAGCGCCGGCGAGCCTTCGAGGTCGCCCGGCATCAGGAAGCGCCCGGGCGGCAGGAGCGACAAGGCGTGCTGGTCGGCACGCGCCGCGACGAGGTAGCGGCGAAAGGCGTCGGCGGCCGTGATCGCCTGCGTCTCCGAGGCCTCGGCCTTGGGATCGAGGCCATCGAGGCTCGCGAGCCATGGCGTCGCAATTGCAAGCCGCCCCGTCTTGCGCGCCGCCTCGAGGCTCGTGCGGCAGAATTCGGCGTAGCTCTGCTCGATCAGCGGCAGGTCGAGCAGCCACTCGCCCGGATAGTCGACGATATCGACGGTGAGCCGGCGCGACCCGCCGAACCAGGAGATGTTGCTCTCATATTCGATCTCGATCGACAATTCGCTGATGCGCCGCGTCGAATCCGGCCAGCGGCGCTGAGGGCCGGACATGGCGACGAGATTCTCCTCATAGGCGAAGCGCGGCACCGCGTCGTCCGGCTGCAAGGTGAGGCCGATGCGCCTGATGCGCCCTTGCGTCTGCGCCGCGAACATCGGCAGGCGCCCGCCCGTCACCAGCGCCTGCACGAAGGCGGTGATGAAGATGGTCTTGCCGGCGCGCGACAGCCCGGTGACGCCGAGCCGCAACCGCGGCGACCACCAGCCGGTCGCGGCCTCGGCGAGCGAGCGCGCCGCCGCGACCGCCTCGTCGAGGACGCCGCCCGATGCTGTCATGCGGGTGCTGAGCTCAATCGTCGATATCGGCGCCGAGGCTCTTCGGCGTGACGAAACGGTCGAGCCGCGCCGAGCCGCTGGCGGGCGCCTGCCAGTCATTGCCAGGCAGGTCGAGCACGGCGAGGCCGCAAGTCGGGAACTTCACGCGCATCCTCGCGAAGGCGTAGCGGTCGCCATGGCCGGCGAGAAACTGGGCGAGCTCGGCCATGCCGGGATTATGGCCGATGACGAGGAGCGTATCGATCTCGGGCGCGGTCTCGGCGATGACGGCGAGCATGCGCGAAGCCGACGCATCGTAGAGGCGGTGTTCGAATCTCGTCACCGGCGTCTCACGCAGCTCCTGCGCCAGGATGCCGATCGTCTCGCGGGTGCGGGTCGAGGTCGAGACGAGCGCGAGATCCGGCAGGAAGGTCTCCTCGGCGAGGTAGCGCCCCATGCTGCGCGCATCGTCGCGCCCGCGCGCGGCGAGCGGCCTCTCATGATCGGCGACACCGGCTGGCCGTGCGGATTTCGCGTGACGCAGGAGGAGGAGGCGTTTCATCTCGAGTATCCTATTGCGGGGTGCGTCCGGAGAGGACGCTCGCGGCGAGCGCCCGATCGATATTGCCGCCTGAGAGGATGACGGCGAGCTTCAGGCGCGGGCCGCCGGCGCGCTCGCGCGAGCCCGCGTCTGTGTTGCCTGCATCCTTGGCGAGGCCGGCGAGCGCGGCAGCGCCCGCGCCTTCGGCCATGTTGTGCGTGTCCTCGTGGAGGATGCGGATCGCCGAGGCGATCTCGTCCTCGCTCACCTCGACGATGCGCTCTGCCCCCGCACGGATCATGGCGAGCGCCGTCGCGTCGGGCACGCGCACCGCGATGCCGTCGGCGAAGGTCGCGAGCGAATTCACCGGCACGACTCTGCCGGCCTCGAAGGAGAGGCGATAGGCGTTCGCGGCCTGCGGCACCACGCCGACGATACGTGTGCGCAATTGTAGCGCGTCGCGGACCGCGATCAGCCCGCAAATGCCGGAGCCGAGCCCGATCGGCGCATAGAGCGTGTCGATATCGCCATGAGCGCGGAAGAGCTCGAGCGCATAGGTTGCGACGCCGCGCACGAGATCCGGTGCGAATGAGGGCACGAACTCGTAGTCGCGCTCTTCAGCGAGGCGGGACGCCGCCTCCTTGGCGTCGTCGAAATCCTTACCCACCTCGATGAGCTCGGCGCCGAGCCCGCGCATCGCGGCATTCTTCTCGACCGAATTGCCGTGCGGCGCGACGATCGCGACCGGCACACCGAAAAGGCGCCCCGCGAGAGCGAGGCTCTGGCCGTGATTGCCGCGCGTCGCGCTGACGATGCCCTTCACCTGCGGGCGCTCGCGCTTCAGGCGCTCCACATAGACGATGCCGCCACGCAGCTTGAAGGCGCCGACAGGCGTGTGGTTTTCATGCTTGACGACGATCTCGGCTCCGAAGCGCTGACCAAGCAGCGGCCAGGCATATTGCGGCGTCGGCGGCATGTGGCGATGCACGATTCCGCTCGCCTCCTCGATCTCGCCGAGCGTCAACATGGGTCCTGCTCCACTCACTCGCCTCACTCGCCATCACACCAGGACGCATGCCCGCCGCCGGGCCGCGCCATGGCA
>Ga0318562_10000445_pt1 | contig 18446 bp, 17 predicted proteins | sample GRESIP066b5f18_FD_203688 | JGI IMG/M metagenome (GOLD analysis project Ga0318562, IMG submission 203688) | Tropical soil microbial communities from Luquillo Experimental Forest, Puerto Rico - GRE.SIPMG.066b5f18 | ecosystem: Environmental > Terrestrial > Soil > Tropical forest > Bulk soil... | reverse complement strand
AGCGGTCTCGGGACGGGGGCGTTTACCCTTCTCCCGCTTGCGGGAGAAGGTGCCCGAACGAAGTGAGGGCGGATGAGGGGCGCTGCTGAAGCGCGTCCCCGGCGCCCTCATCGTCGCCACGACGTGGCGACACCTTCTCCCGCAGGCGGGAGAAGGAAGGTCAGCCCTTCGCCTTCTCCTCGTCGATCAGGACCTTGGCGAGCAGCTTGCCGGCCGGGCTGCGCGGTAGCTCGGCGCGGATCTCGAGCGCCGCCGGCATTTCGTGGCGTCCGAGCCGGTCCGCCAGGAAGGCGCACAAATCGTCGAGATTGAAAGGCTTGGCGCCCTCCTTCAGGGTCACGAAGGCCTTCGCAGCCTGCCCGCGATAAGGATCGGGCACCCCGATCACGATCACCTCCCTGACGTCCTTATGCTCGTAGATCGCACTCTCGATCGCCACCGGATAGACGTTGAAGCCGGACGAGATGATCATGTTCTTCTTGCGATCGACGATGGTGAATTGCCCCTTGGCATCCATCCGCCCGATATCGCCCGTGAGGAAATAGCCGTCTGCGAAGGCCTCGGCGGTTGCTTCCGGCTTGTTCCAATAACCCTTGAACACATTCGGTCCCCGGATCGCGATCTCGCCCACCTCGCCGGGCGCAAGCTCCTGGCGCGGATCTTCGAGGGACACGATGCGCATGTCGATGCCGGGATAGGGGATGCCGATGAGGCCCGGGCTCGACGGCTCGCTCAGCACCATGCGGCAGCCGGCGGGCGCGGTCTCGGTCATGCCCCAGCCTCCCGACATGCGCCGCCCGAGCACGCGCTCGAGCTGCTTCTCGACCTCGAAGGGCATCGGCGCGCCGCCCGAGCCGCAATGCTTGAGCGAGGAGAGATCGCGCCGTTCGATGCCCGGCAGATTGGCGATCGCGATCCACATGGTCGGCACGCCGGGCATCACGGTCGCGCGCTTCACCTCGATGTCGGACATCACCGTCTCCGCATCGAAGCGCGGATGCAGCAGCAGCTCGTTGCCGTCGCGCAGATTGCGCAAGAGCACAGTCGAGAGCGCGTAGATATGGAAGAGCGGCAGCACGCAAATGACGCGCTCCTCGCCGGGCTTGGAATTGCCCTCGAGGAAGTTGCGATACATGCTCACCGCGGCCGTTAGATTTCCGTGGGTCAGCATGGCCCCCTTGGGCAGGCCGGTCGTGCCGCCGGTATATTGCAGCACCGCGACATCGTCGGGCGAGACCTCGGGCAGATCGCCGAGGTTCGGCCTATGGAGCAGGTCGAGCAGCGGGACGACGCCCTCGCGCCACGCGACATCCAAGGCGCCGGCTTGGGCGCCCGCTTGCCCCCAATGCGCATCGTCACCGATGAGGACCCGCTCGACGACGCCCTCCGCCTGGAACGACACGGCGCTCGCGACCATCGCCGGAAAATTGGTGGTGGTGATCAGGGTGCGCGCACCCGAATCCCTGAGCTTGAAGGCGAGCTCGCGCGGCGCGTCGAGCGGGCTCAAATGCACCACGCGTGCGCCGAGCCGGGTGATCGCGAAGAAGGCGATCGGATGATAGGGCGTGTTCGGCAGATAGAGGGCGACCGCATCGCCCTTGCGGATGCCTGATGCGGCAAGCCCGGTCGCGAGCTGCGCTGCGAGCGAGGCGAGCTTGCCGTAGTCGAGCCTCGTGTCGCGATAGGAGAGCGCGGTCCTCGTGGCCCCTTCGGCGACGGCAGCTTCGAGCAGCGCAGGCAAGGTGCCGACCTCGATCGTCGCGTCCCAGCGCGCCGCCTGCGGAAAGGCGTCGACCCAAGGGCGATGAGCCCGCATACAGTCCTCCCTCATCGCCTCCACACGTTCACAAGCGCGCGAGGCATTTTCGAAATCCGCGCCAGGATTTGCGCCTGAATCGAGGTTACCTCACGGGGTGGAGTGAGGCTAGAGGGGCCGCCGTCATCCTTCTCCCGCGATGCGGGAGAAGGTGCCTCTTGCGTCAGCAAAGGGCGGATGAGGGACGCCGGGGAAGCGCACCAAGGTCCCTCATCCGCCGGTCGCTGACGCGACCGGCACCTCCCGTAAACGGGAGAAGGAAGGGCGAGCCGTTGCTTATACAATAACGTTTGGTATATCAAATCCATAAAAATCTGACATTTAGGGTTAAACCCGCCGAGTTGCTGCAATTATTGGCAAATTCGACTATGGGTTCTCCCGACGGATGGGGAGAATGATCGATGACACGCCTGAAGCGTTTCTATCTGTTTGCGGCCACGATGCTGGGCGGCCTGTCGGCGCTGCCGGCGCAAGCGGCGCGGCTCGAGATGATCGGCGGCATCTATGCGCCGGGCATGATCGTCATCCGCACCCATGAGCGCCGCCTCTTCCTGACGCTCGGCAATGGCGAGGCCGTCTCCTACCCGGTCGCCGTGGGCAAGCCCGGCAAGCAGTGGCGCGGCTATGCGCGCGTCGACGGCAAATATGTTCGCCCGGCCTGGTCGCCGCCCGACGAAGTGAAGCGCGACAAGCCCTGGATGCCGGCCGTCATCCCGCCCGGGCCGCACAACCCGATGGGCGAGCGGGCACTCACCCTCGATCGCGGCGAATATGCCATCCATGGCACGAACATGCCGACGAGCATTGGCAAATTCGCGAGTTATGGCTGCATCCGCATGTTCAACGCTGACATCATCGACCTCTACGATCGGGTCGCAGTCGGCACGGTGGTGCTGGTCGAGCCCTGAGCGGCGGGCCTTGGGCCCGCCACCTTTTGCTCACATCAAAGCGAGGCGACGCGCATAGCGCTGCGCTTCCGGGAGAGGGATCGGGCGTGCTATTCGGTCGCGACAACCGCAGGAGCCACCATGCCGGCCGTATTCCACACCTTCCCCTGCCTTTCCGACAATATCGGCGTCCTGATCCATGACGAGGCGAGCGGCGCGACCGCGAGCGTCGATGTGCCGGAGGCCGCAGCCGTCGAGCGCGCCTTGAAGGAGCGCGGCTGGCGGCTCACCGACATCATTATCACGCATCGCCATGCCGACCATGTGCAGGGCGTGCCGGCCCTGAAGCAGGCGACGGGCGCGCGCGTCGTTGCGCCGAAGAAGGCGGCGGCCCAGGTGCCGGACGCCGATCTCCTCGTCGGCGAAGGCGACAAGGTCAAGATCGGCGATCTCGTCGCGCTCGTGCTCGACACGCCCGGCCATTGCGATGACCACATCTCCTACTGGTTCCAGAAGGACAATGCGCTCTTTGCGGGCGACACCATCTTCACGCTCGGCTGCGGCCGGGTGAGCGAGGCGACGCCTTCGGTGCTGTGGTCCTCGTTGCAACGCATCGCGGCCCTGCCGGATGAGACGCGCATCTGGTCGGGGCATGAATACACGCTCTCGAATGCGCGTTTCGCGCTCTCGGTCGACGCGGCCAATGCGGCGCTGAAAGCGCGCTATGCCGAGTTCGAGCGTATGCGGGCCGCAGACAAGCTCACGGTGCCGACGACGCTAGCCGAGGAGAAGGCGACAAACCCCTTCCTGCGTGCCGGCGACCCGCAGGTGCAGAAGGCGGTCGGCATGGCCGGCGCCGATGCGAGCGCCGTTTTCGCCGAACTGCGAGCCCGCAAGAACAAGTTCTGAGCGGGCGAAGCCGGCCGGCCGCCGCCATGGCGTCTCGCCCGCTCACCGCCGCCGAAGTGATCGCCGCGCTCAGGCTTGCGGCGCATCCCGAGGGCGGTTGGTATCGCGAGACCTTCCGCGACGAGCGTATGGTCGAAGGCGGCCGCGCGGCCCAGACCGCGATCCATTTCCTCCTCGCGAAGGGCGAGGTCTCGCATTGGCATCGCGTCGATGCGGTCGAGATCTGGCTGTGGCATGCGGGCGCGCCGCTCGAGCTCTCGATCAGTGCTAACGGGCATGCTTCGGCGAGCGCTGTTCTCGGCGCCGATCTTACGGCTGGCGAAAAACCGCAAATTGTGGTGCCGGCCGGCGCCTGGCAGAGCGCGAGGTGCCTCGGCGACTGGACGCTTGTCTCCTGCACCGTGGCGCCCGGCTTCGAATTCGCAGGGTTCGAGCTCGCGCCGCTAGGGTGGCGGCCGACATCACTGCGGGCGGGAGGCGATTGACGCGTATTGACATTCGGTAAGCGATATCTTACCGTTAGCTATGGCTAACGCTCGACACGCTGTCGCTCCACTAGCCGGGGGGGCGCCGCTCGGCGCGGCATCTCCCACCGGCGCCCAATCCGCCCTCACGGCGCTCGCCGACCCGACGCGCCGGCAGGTGTTCGAGCGCCTCGCCGTCGGCCCGGCGGCGGTCGGCGAGATCGCGGCGGGGTTGCCGGTGAGCCGGCCGGCGGTGTCGCAACATCTCAAGGCGTTGAAGCAGGCGGGGCTCGTCACCGATCAGGCGGAGGGCACGCGGCGCGTCTATCGCATCGATCCTGCCGGGCTCGGCGCGCTGCGCGCCTGGCTCGACCAGTTCTGGGGCATGGCGCTCGACGCCTTCAAGGCCGAGGTCGAGAGCAAGGCGCTTGCTGCGCGCAAGACCGAAACCGGCCGCTCCGGCAAGGAGCCCGCGGATGGCGAAGGGAGCGAAGAGAGATGAAGACCATCACGCCAGCTCCCGTGCGCCGCAGCATCGAGGTCAACGCTCCCCAGGTCCTCGCCTTCGAGGTGTTCACCTTGGGCTTCGGCAGCTGGTGGCCACACACTCACACGATCAGCAAGGGCAAGCTGAAGACGGGGGTGATCGAGCCAAGGATCGGCGGGCGCTGGTATGGCGAGGACGAAGACGGGACGCAGACCGATTGGGGGCATGTGCTAGCCTTCGAGCCGCCGCAGCGCCTGATCCTCGCCTGGCAGATCGACCCAGAATGGCGCTTCAATCCACAGGTGCTCACCGAAGTCGAGATTCGCTTCACGGCGATAGCGGAAGGGCTGACGCTGGTCGAGCTCGAGCATCGCCATCTCGAGCGACTCGGCGAGAAGGCCGATGTGGCACGCGCAGCCTATGATTCTCCAAATGGCTGGGGCGCGATCCTCGACGCATATGCGTCCAAGGCCGCCGCGGCCGCAAATGTCTGAAGCCTGAGAGGACCACAGACACTCACAATCGAAAGAGGAGATGCATCATGGCAGAGTTCACGGTTCACGGAATTCCGGGCAGCCCCTTCGTGCGCAGCGCGCTGCTCGGCTTCGAGGAGAAGGGCATCCCCTATCGCTTCGCCGCGATGCCCATGGGTTCGACCAAGTCGCCCGAGCACCTCGCGCGCAATCCTTTCGGGCGCATCCCAGTGATCGATCACGGTGATTTCCGCCTCTACGAGACACAGGCGATCCTGCGCTATCTCGAGGATCTCTACCCTGAGCCGTCGCTGCAACCGAAGGATGCCAAGGCGCGCGCCCGCATGAACCAGCTCACCGGCATCAATGACTGGTACTTTTTCCCGCAGATCAGCGTCTGCATCAGCTATCAGCGCCTGATCGCGCCGATGAGAGGCGGCACGCCGGACGAAGCCAAGATCGCAGCCGCAAAGCCCAATGCCGTGGCTTGTGTCGAGGCGATCGAGGGGCTGATGGGCGAACCCTTCCTCATCGGCGATGAGCTCAGCATGGCCGATCTGATGCTCGCGCCGCATGTCTATTATTTCTCGGTCACTCCCGAGGGCCGCGAGATCCTCAAGGGCGGCAAGCTGCATCGCTGGATCGAGCGCATGCAGGCGCGCCCCAGCATGCAGCGCACCGAGATGGAGCGGCTAAGAGCGGCGGCCTGAGGCACGGGCCGCAACTGGCGCCGCGGCAAAGCGCTGGCCACGGCGCTTGCCTGCGGCGCGGATAGCTGCGCAATCTCCCATCGTCAGGCGGCAGGTGTGACACTTGAGCGCCCGCCTCTATCAAAAGCCGGTGGTGATTGTGCGATGGCCGATGCCCGAGATCTCGTCTTCCTCTTCGACGTCGACAACACGCTCCTCGACAATGACCGCGTGCAGCAGGAGCTGCGCGAGCATCTCGAGGAGAGCTATGGCGAACGGGCGCGCGACCGCTATTGGGCGATCTTCCAGGAGCTCTGGAAGGAGCTTGACTACGCCGACTATATCGGAGCACTCGAACGCTATCGCAGGGAAGAGCTGCACGACCCGCGCATCTTGCGCATGGCTAACTGGCTCGTTGACTACCCGTTTGCTGAGCGCCTCTACCCCGACGCGATCGAGGCGCTCAAACATGCGCGCCGATGGGGCGAGACGGTCATCCTCTCGGATGGCGACGCGGTGTTCCAGCCGCGCAAGGTCGATCGCTCAGGGCTGTGGCACGCCGTCGATGGCCATGTGCTTATCTATATCCACAAGGAGACCGAGCTCGACGATGTGGCGCATTGGTATCCGGCGACGCATTACGTGCTGATCGATGACAAGCTGCGCATCCTCGATGCGGTGAAGCAGCGCTGGGGCGACAAGGTCACGACGGTCTTCGTCAAGCAAGGCCATTATGCGCAGGACACCGCGGCGAACGCCGCCTACCGCCCGGCCGATCTCGCGATCGAGCGGATCGGCGACCTGACGCAGCTTGGGCTCGACGCCTTCAAGCGCGGCTGAGAGCGCGGCCGCCCTGGGACCGCGACCGTCTCGGTCGCCCTTCCTTTCGGCGCCGCGCCGGCTTCGCAGATTGCAAGAGCAGGCGGGGACGCCGCGGTCCCAGCGCCGCTCACTGCGCGTAGTCCGGCTCCTCCTTGTCGAGGATGCGGCGCCAAGCATCGAGATGGAGGCGTGCATCGTAGCGATCGCCCCAGGGGCCGTTATGGCGGCGGCGCAGGCGATCGGGCAATTGCCTAAGCTTAGCGCCGGTCGACTGCGCCGTCACCTGATACATGGCGGTGCGCTCGGCCATGAACAATTCGTCGAAGGCGTCATGCACGGTCGGACCGACCACGGTCACGCCATGACTGGCCATGATCATGATGGTCTTGTCGCCCATCAGATCGGCGATGCGGTCGCCTTCCTGATTGTCGTCGACCGGTTCGTCGCCGTGCTGGTCGACGACCACGCGGTCGTTCAAAGTCAAGTTGTTGTGATGGGCGAGCGCGAGCGCGGGCGTCTCGAGCATCGAGATCGCCGTCAGATAGCGCGGATGCACATGCAGCACGCAGACCGCAGCGGGGTTGCGCAGATGGATGCGGGCATGGATGTGGAAGGCGACCTTGCGCAGCTCGCCCTTGCCGCGCACGACGCGCCCGTCGAGATCGCAGATGATGAGGCTCGACGCGGTCAGCTCCTCGAAACGGTAGCCCCGCGGGTTGATCATGAAGATGGGCGGTGCATCCGGGCGCGGCTGCGGGAGCATCAGCGAATTGTGGTTGCCGATCTGCTCGTTCCAGCCATGGCGGGCGCTGATGCGGAACACCGCCGCCATGTCGCAGCGCAGCCGCCACTCCTCGGCTTCAGCCTCGGTCGAGGACAAGGATTTCACGATCGCGGGCATGGGACCTCCCTGGCGCCTCGGCATCTTTGAACCGGTCGATGAACGCTGCTCATGATGGACCAAGCCCGCGACGCGGCCAAGCCGCGCCGACGGCATGGCTGCGCTGCCGCTGCGTTCAGTCAAGAAGGCTCAAGCCGGCTCCGGCCGCCAAGTGATCATGCCTTCGGTGCGGGCCCGTACTTCCGGCGAGGCGAGGCAGGTCGCGACCGCCTCATAGCCCCGTGCGCCTGCATAGGGGGCGACCGCGCTTGGCGGGCTGTGATTGGCGGGGCACAGGATGATCGCCTCTTCGGCGCCGACCGCCGCGAGATCGAGAATGGCGCTGGAGCGCGTCATGAGGAAGAGCGACCTCGCTTGAGGCCCACGCCGGCGCAGATACGCGATCACGGCTTCCTGCGTCGCCTCGTCGAGCCCCTGCTCGACCATGTCGACGACGAGAATCGCCGGCCCGTCGGCCTCGAGCCCGACAACGAGTGCGGTGAGCGCGTCGGAGATCGAGGCGCCGTCATCGACCAGCCAGGCTAGGATGCGCTCGACGCGCGCCTTCAGCTCGGGATCCTGATCGAGCCCCGCTCTCGCCGCAGCGCCGCCATCCGCGAGGCGTTCGAGGCCAAGGAAGGTCGCATCGGGCAAGACCTCGGCGAGGCGCTTCGCGAGCCGCGTCTTGCCGCTTCCGAGCTGCCCGATGATGTAGTTGAGCTTGCGGATCTCGCCGAGCTCGAAGCGCTCCCCGCCCCAGGGCCAGGGCAGCTCGAAGCTGACACGAGGGCCGGCCTCAGGCCGAACCAGGCGTTTGAGCTCGCCCGCGGCCGGCGCCTCGCCACGCGCAAGATCGCCGCGCAGGCCGCGCAGCTTCTCGATCGTGCCGGCGATATCGCGCAGGCGCGCCTCGAGCGCCGCCTGGTGCCGTGCGAGTGCAGGCTCGAGACTGGTCGGATCGCCGCGCAGCACGCGCGCCACCTCGGCAAGGCTCAGGCCGAGCGCGCGCAGCGCCACGATCTCGGCGGCACGCGCCATCTCATTTGCGCCATAGGCGCGCCAGCCGGCCGCGCTCCGCAGCGGCGCGACGAGGCCGCGCTGCTCATAGAGCCGCAGGGCCTTGGCGGAGACGCCGAGGCGCCGCGCGGCTTCGGCCGGGTTCAGATAAGGGACTGGGTTCGAAGATTCGGCGGCAGAGCTCACGAATCACCTCGTTGTTCGTCGACCGCTCTCCTTATCGAGGCTGCCCCAGGGTCCGGGTCAAGAGCTCAGGCTCACGCTCAATCCGGCGCTGATGCGCCGCTGAAGCGGCGCACCACATTCTCGAGGAGGCGCGACACCGGCCCTTCGAAGCCGTTGCGCCAGAGGCTGCCGCAGAAGGTGATCGAGCCGACCGAGAAGACCGCGCCGCCCGAGGGCGTGTCGAAATAGACGATCTCAGCGCGCTTGAGCTCCTCCGGCGGCTCGCCAGAGACCGTGCGCAGATGCGAGAGCAACTCCTCGGGCACGGTGACGAAGGAGGCCGGCGGATCCTCCGAACGGGCAAGGATGACCGTGTTCTCGGGCGTGCCGAGCTCGACATCCGCCCTGTCCATCTCGAAGCCAGCGGCGCCGCCTCCGGAAAGCCCGTAATCGCCGAGCAGCTCGTCCTCGATGCCGTCGAAGATCCAGGCATGCGCCGACTCATAGGAGGCCGGGAGGCGCCGGTAATGCGTGCCTTCGAACAAGCCCTGCCCCGAGAAGCCGACGCCGGCGAGCATCTGTGGCGGGCGCCGGTTGCGTCGCCACAGCCCGCCGAACTGGCCGTCGAGCGCATGGTAATATTCGCCGGGCTCGGCCGCCCAGGCGCGGATGCCGCCTTCGGCGCGGCGCAGCTCGATCACATGCGGCATCGCCTTGTCGCGCGCGATGCGCCAATAGAAGCCATTGCCCCCGAGATAGACGAGCTTGCGGCCCTGGCGGGTATAGGCCTGCAACGCATCGAGCGTGCCGAGCGTGTGATATTCCGGGTGCGAGCCGGTGAGCACGGTGCGGTAGCGGGCGATGAGCGGCAGACCCTGATCGTCGAGATCCTCGTCGGTGACGATGTCGAAATCGAGCCCCTTCGCCTCGAGCCAAGCGAGGATATGGGTGTCGGCCGGATAGTGGCGAAGGCCGGAGCCGCGCGGGTCGTCGAAGGTCAGGAAGCCAGGCCGCATGGTCAGGATCGGCCGCAGCCGCGTCGAGAAGGCGACGCCGGAATTGTCGCGGTGACGGTTATAGGTCGAGGCCGCATAGGCCGGATGCTGGTCGGGATTATGCGGATAGGCACCCCATTCAGCGACGCGGTGATGATAGGCCTCATCCGCATTGCCGCGCGCGTGATTGCTATAGGCCTGATAGGTGAAGGTCGAGGCGAGGAAGGCGATGCGGGCGAAGGGCCCCTCGGCGCGTGGCAGCACGTAGAAGGGCAGCCAGTCTTCGCCTGCGGCGCAGGTGAGATGGAACGCATAGGCGCCGCTCTTCAGATCATCGGGCACCGTGAAGGTGAAATCCGGCAGCCAGCGGCAATCATCGAGGTCGTCGTCGTGGAAATGGATGGCGCCATAGTCGCGCGGCGCGTGGCGCCAGCACATCTCGCTGCCGCTCCAGCGCGCGCCGACGACGGCCCGGGTCGGCAGGTTGACGAGGCGGCCATGATTGAGGTTCGGCGAGATGTCGGTGATGGTCTGGCTGGCAATGCCGATCGAGAAATCCCAAGCCGCGACAAGCTTGCCAGGGAGGCGCGCAAGCTCGCAGCCGGGATCGATAAAGGCCTCCACACAGCCTTCGAGGATCGCCGGATCCTCGAGCTTGCCGGTGAAATGGCGATGCGGAAGAGCGACCCGCTCGGCCGCGATGAGCACCGTGCCCTCGGACGGCAGGCTCACCCCCGGTGCCTGCGCCGAAGTCACGGAGCGCGCGCCTTCGCCGAGCGGCTGCTGGCCGAGCACCACATGGCCGGTCTTCGTATCGACGCCGAGCCAGAGGCGATACCAATGGCTTGCGAGCAGCGGCTTATGCGTGGTGAGCCGCAGCTCCCCGCCCGGCCACGCGAGGCGCGCCTCTGTGCCCGTCGGGCCGGTGGCGAGGATCACCGCCCTCCCCTCGCTCTCTTCCGCGATCAGGGTCGCCGGAACCTCGGGCGCCTGCGTGCGCACCAGCACGGTCCAAGTCCAAGCAGTGCTGGAGCCAGCCTCGCGCCGTGGGCCCTGCTCGACGATGCCGTAGGAGCCGAGCCTGATCTCCTGGCGGCGGCCCGTGAAGCTCTGGTCGAAGCGCTGCGGCAGCTCCTCGAAGCGCAGCCCCGGACCTTGCGGATTGGGGTCGCCGCTGATGACGCGAACGAGCCTTGCCCGATAGGCGCCGGGCTCGCGCATGCCGATATGCGCGGTGAAGCTCTCGCCCGGCCGATGCGAGAAGCGATCGAGATATCCGGTGATCGGCAGCAGGTTCATCTCATCCTCGTTGATTTCCAGTCCATGGCCGGCAACGGTGACAGGGTTGCCCACTATGGGCTGGCAAGCAACTTGCAATGCCCATTTCCGGTATGCGGGCTGTCGCCTGCCAGCCATGCCGCAGCCTTGGGTGGCAATGACTTGACCGCGACGGGCGAGGTCCGCAGACTTCGCGAAGGAGCGGGAAGACTCTCAACCCATAGTCACCGGGACGGACGAGGAGACATTCTGATGCGACGTGCGCTCACAACATCGATCGGCCTCTTGACGGGCCTGCTGGGCGGCCTCGCACTTGCTTCTCCCGGAATGGCCGCGCCCTTCAAATGCCCCCATGTCGGGGGCGATTTCGTCTTCGGCCAGGAGGCGAACGTCAACAGCCTCGACCAGATGACTTCCTCGACGATCTCGACGCGCAACATCGCGATGAACATCTTCGAGACCTTGATGACACGCGACGAGAACAACCGTCCGATCCTCGATCTCGCGGCCTCAATGGACGAGGCCGCCGACCATATGAGCTACACGTTCAAGCTGCGCCAGGGGATCAAGTTCCACAACGGCAAGCCGCTGACCTCGGCCGATGTCGCCGCCTCCTTCGAGCGCTACAACAAGGTCGGGCTGACCCGCAGCATGCTCGCCAATGTCGATCATTGGGAGACGCCGGATGCCGCGACCTTCGTGGTGCGCATGAAGAAGGCGCAGCCGACCTTCATCGACCAGATCAGCTCCTTCAGCATTCCGATCGTCATCGTCCCGGCGGAGGAGAAGGACGATCCGCCCCAGCAGCTCAAGACCGTCGGCACAGGTCCCTGGGAGCTGGTGCAGTTCGTGCCCGGCAGCTTCGTGAAGCTCAAGCGCTATGAGGGCTATGTGCCTAACACCTCCTTCGAGGAGCGCACCGGCTTCGGCGGCTACAAGCAGGCCTGCTTCGACACCGTCACCTTCCGCATCGTCACGGAGGCTGGCGCCCGCGTCGCGGGGCTGAAGACGGGCGAGCTGCAAGGGGTCGAGGATCTGCCGACGAAGTCGCTCGCGGATCTCAAGGGCGACAAGTCGATCACGCTGTTGCCGCTCAACAATTGGTGGATCCAGCTCGCCTTGCCCAACACCTCGGTCCCGCCGACCGACAATCTCGATTTCCGCAAGGCGGTGCAGGCCGTCCTCGACATGGACGAGGTCATGGATGCGGCGACCGACGGCAATTACAAGCTCAATGTCGGCTTCCAGTTCCCGAACCAGCCGAGCTACACCGACGCCGGCAAGGAGACCTATAACCTCCACGACACGGCGATCGCCAGGAAATACCTCGCGCAATCGGGCTATAAGGGCGAGCCCGTGGTGCTGCTCACCAACCAGGACTATGCGCCGATGTACAATTCGGCGCTCGTCATGCAGCAGGCGCTGCAATCGATCGGCATCAACGCGCAGCTCAAGGTGACGGATTGGCCGACCTCGGTGAACATGGCGCTGAAGCCCGATACCGGCTGGAACTTCTTCTACACCGGCTGGGGCACGCAGCCCGCGCTCGGCCCGATCGACACCATCGCCTTCCTCGCGCCCCCCTCCTCGCTCTACATGCCGAAGGACGGCAAGGACGATCCCGATCTCGTCGCCGCCTGGAGCGACATGAACACCTTGCCGTCCGAGGAAGGCCGCAAGGAGGCCTTCGCACGCGCCCAGAAGCTCGTGCTCGAGCGCGTCTACTGCGTGCCCTTCGGCTCCCTGACCAAGGTGCAGGCGACGCGCGTCAATGTGCAGGGCTTCAAGCCCTTCCGCATACCGCGCGTCTCGAATGTCTGGTTCACGAATTGATAGGAGCGCAAACCTAAGAGGCGCGGCATGGGCCGCTTCATCCTGCGGCGCCTCCTCAGCGCCGTGCCGATCCTTCTGCTGGTGAGCCTCATCACCTTCGGCCTGATGCGGCTCGTCCCGGGCGATCCCTCCGCGGTGATCGCCGGCTTGAGCGCGACGCCCGAGCAGATCGCCGCCATCCGCTCGCAACTCGGCCTCGACCAGTCGCTGCCGGTGCAGCTCCTGCGCTGGTACGGCGGGCTCTTACACGGCGATCTCGGGCGCTCGCTGCTGCTCGGCCAGCCGGTCGTCGAGGCGGCCTTCCTGCGCCTGCCGGTGACGCTCGCGCTCTCGGCCTATGCGCTGGTGCTGACGCTGCTCATCGGGCTCGTCAGCGGCATCGTCGCGGCGTTGAAGCAGAACACCGTCATCGACCAGGCCGCGATGCTCTTTGCCATGTTCGGCATCTCGATGCCGAGCTTCTGGCTCGGCCTCCTGATGATCCTCCTGTTCGCGGTGCATCTCGGCTGGCTGCCGACCGGCGGCTACATCGCCTTCACGGATGATCCGATCGGCTGGCTGCGCACCTCGACCATGCCGGCGATCTCGCTCGCGCTTTTGCAGGCGGGGCTTCTCGCGCGCATCACGCGCTCGACCATGCTCGAAGTGCTGCGCCAGGACTATATCCGCACGGCGAGAGCCAAGGGTCTGCCGCAGCGCCTCGTGGTCTTCAAGCACGCGCTCGCCAACGCCATGATCCCGATCACCACCGTCATCGGCATCATCCTTGGCCTTCTGATCTCGGCCTCCGTGGTCATCGAGACGATGTTCTCGATCCCCGGCATGGGCCAGCTTCTCACCCAAGCGGTGCTCAACCGCGACTATCCGATGGTGCAGGGCGGGCTCTTGATCGTCACGGGACTCCTGGTGCTGACCAATCTCCTCGTCGATATGGGCTATGCGCTGCTCGATCCCAGGGTGCGCTATGAGGGCTAGCTCCCCATGAGCGCGCAAGAGACGGCGGCGCCAGATGCTGCTGTGCCCGATGCGGAGGCGCCGGCGCGCCGCCGGCATCCCGTCCTCGCCACGATGCGCCGCCTGCTCAAGCATCGTCTCTTTGTCACCGGGCTCGTCCTCTTTGGCATCATCGTCCTCGCGGCAGCCTTCGCGCCGCTGATCGCGACAGAGGATCCGAACCGGCTCGCGATGCGCTTCAAGTTCCTGCCGCCCAGCGCCGAGCATCCTTTCGGCACCGATAATTTCGGGCGCAGCCAATGGTCGCGCGTCGTCTGGGGCGCGCAACTCTCGATCGCTATGGGGTTGGCGGTGGTGCTGCTCAACGCCGTATTCGGCACGCTGATCGGCGCCACCGCCGGTTATTTTCGTCGCTTCGACGATCTGATCATGCGCCTGAACGATGCGTTGATGGCCTTCCCGGCGATCCTGCTCGCGATCGCGATCACCGCGGTGCTGGGGCCCTCGACCGTCAATGTCGTCATCGCCATCGCGATCGCCTATGTGCCGCGCACGGCGCGCATCGCGCGCGCCTCGGTGATCGTGCTGCGCGAGATGGAATATGTGCAGGCGGCGATCGCGGCCGGCGCCGGGCATTGGCGCATCCTGCGCCGGCATATCCTGCCGAACGCCATGGCGCCGCTGATCGTGCAGCTGAGCTTCATCTTCGCCTATGCGGTGCTCTCTGAGGCGACGCTGAGCTTCCTCGGCCTCGGCGCCGTGCCGCCCACCCCGACCTGGGGGAATATCATGGCGCAGGGGCGCCAATACATGACGGACGCGCCCTGGATCATCACCATTCCGGGCATCGCGCTGATGATCACCGTGCTCGGCCTCAACCTCCTCGGCGACGGCCTGCGCGACGTGCTCGACCCGCGGCTCAGGATCCAGCAATGAGCCTAAAGCGATGAGCCTGTTGGAGGTCGACAATCTCACCACCGCCTTCCAGACGGAGCGCGGCGAGGTCACCGCGATCGAGGAGGTGAGCTTTTCGCTCGATCAAGGCGAGATCCTCGGCATCGTCGGCGAATCCGGCAGCGGCAAGAGCGTGACGGCGCTCACCATCATGGGTCTCCTGCCGCGCCCGCCGGCCCGCATCGTCGCCGGCGAGGTGCGCTTCGCCGGCGAGGCGCTGATACACCAGAGCGAGGCGCGACTGCGCAAGATCCGCGGCTCCGGCATCGCCATGGTGTTCCAGGAGCCGATGACCTCGCTGAACCCAGTGTTCAGCATCGGGGAGCAGCTCATGGAGACGCTGCGTGCCCATGAGCGCCTGTCGCCGCGCGCCCAGCGCGACCGCGCCGTCGAGATGCTCGACAAGGTCGGCATCCCGTCTCCCGCGTTGCGCCTTGCCGATTACCCGCATCAGCTCTCGGGCGGCCAGCGCCAGCGCGTCATGATCGCGATCGCGCTCGCTTGCCGGCCGCGCCTGCTCATCGCCGACGAGCCGACCACGGCGCTCGATGTGACAATCCAGGCGCAGATCCTCGATCTGCTGATGGATCTGCGCGACGAGTTCGGCATGGCGATCATGATCATCACCCACAACATGGGCGTGATCGCGCAGACCGCCGACCGCGTGATGGTCATGTATGCGGGGCGCGTGGTCGAGGAAGCGCCGGTCGCGCGCATCTTCGATCGCCCCTCGCATCCCTATACGCGCGGCCTCCTCGATTGCGTGCCGGCGCTCGACCAGGAAAAGGACCGGCTCGTCGCGATTCCCGGCACCTTGCCGGATCCGGCGCGGCGCCCGCCCGGCTGCCGCTACGCGCCGCGCTGCGGGCTCAGCGTCGAGGCCTGCGCCGCCGCGATCCCGGCGCTCGCCGCCATCGAGGCGGGGCACCGCGCGGCTTGCATCAGGGCGGATGCCACGTGAGCGCCCTCGTCGAAGCCGTCGCCCTCGCGAAACACTACGCGCTCGGCTCCGGCCTCTTCGGCAAGCGCCAGAGCGCCGTGCTGCGCGCCGTCGATGGCGTATCGCTGAAGATCGCGGCGGGCGAGACGCTCGGCCTCGTCGGTGAATCTGGCTGCGGCAAGTCGACGCTCGGGCGGCTGCTGATCCGGCTGGTCGAGCCTTCGAGCGGCGCCATCCTGTTCGAGGGCGAGGACATCACCGGCCTCGACGTGAAGGCGCTGCGCGACAGAAGGCGCAGCATGCAGATCATCTTCCAGGATCCTTACGGTGCCCTCAATCCGCGCATGACGGTCGAGGACATCATCATGGAGCCGCTGCTGATCCATGGCGAGAAGGCTTCGCCGCTGACGCGCCGCAAGGTCGCCGAGATGCTGAACCTCGTCGGCCTTGCGGCGACGGCGCGCGACCGCTTCCCGCACGAATTCTCGGGCGGCCAGCGCCAGCGTGTCGGCATTGCGCGAGCGCTGGTGCTGCGTCCGAAGCTCGTGATCTGCGACGAGCCGGTCTCGGCCCTCGACGTCTCGGTGCAGGCGCAGATCGTCAACCTGCTGCAGGAGCTGCAGGCGGAGCTCGGCCTCACCTATCTGTTCATCGCGCATGATCTCGGCGTGGTGAAGCACATCTCGAGCCGGGTCGCCGTCATGTATCTCGGCAAGGTGGTCGAGGTCGCGCGGAAGCGCGATCTCTACGCGCAGCCGCTGCATCCTTATACGCAGGCCCTGATCGCCGCCGTGCCAGCGGCCCATCCCGCTGCGCGCGCCAAGGCGCGTGCCGCGCGGGGGCGTCTTTCCGGCGACGTGCCGAGCGCGCTCAATCCGCCGTCGGGCTGCCGGTTCCACACGCGCTGCCCGCACGCGATGCAGATCTGCCGCGAGCAGGAACCGCACATCACTGAGCCGGCCGCAGGGCATCAGGTGGCCTGCCATCTGATGGCTGAACCGGGAACGAACGAGAGAAGGGGAGAAACACCATGGACGGCAAGAGACCGACAGTCGCATCGCTGAATGGCATCGTTGCAGCGGCCCATCCGCTGGCGGCGCTCGCAGGGGTGCGGCTGCTCGCGCAAGGCGGCAACGCATTCGACGCGGCCGCGGCGACGGCGGCTGCGCTCAACGTGGTCGAGCCCTATATGTCCGGCCTTGCCGGCATGGGCACTGCCACCTGCCGCATCGCATCCGAGAGGCGCATCAGTGTCCTCGACTACGTGACGCTGGTGCCGAGCCGCTTCCCGGAGGGGCGCTTCAAGGAGCGCAACGACCTCCTGCGCGGAGCGCAGGGCTGCGGCACGCCGGGCAATCTCGCGGGCTGGTGCGAGCTGGTGCGCGCCCATGGGCGCAAGACGCTCGCCGAGGTCTTCGCGCCCGCGATCGACTATGCGCGCGATGGCTTTCCGCTCGCCGAATACAATGCCTCGGCAATCAACGAGGTGCATGCGGAGCTGAAATCATCCCATACCGAGCTGTTGCCGGAATGGGGCGCGTTCTATCTCGGGGGCCGCGAGCGCCAGACGCCCGGCGACGTGCTGCGCCAGCCGGCGCTCGCCCGCACCTTCGAGGCGATCGCGTCGGAGGGTCCTGCCTATCTCTATGGCGGGCCGCTCGGGCGCGCCATGGTGGCGCAATCCGAGCGGAGGGGCGGCTGCCTGAGCGAAGCCGATCTCGAGGCGGTGGCGCCGCGCTGGGTCGATCCGATCGCCGCAAGCTATCGCGGCCTCTCGGTGCATACGCCGCCCCCGCCTTCCGAATCCTATCAGTATCTTCTCACACTGCGCCTCCTCGAGGGCACCGATTTCGGAAAGCTCGAGCGCAACGGCGTCGAGCATCTCGACCGCGTCTATCGCGCCATCAGGCTCGCGGCAGGCGTTCGCATCGCGACCAGCAATCCCGGCCCCGACGAATTGCGCCAGCTCTTGGGCGACGCTCATGTCGAGACCCTGCGGGAGCGCCTGCATGACGGGCGGCCGGTCGAGGGGCCTACCGAGCAATTCGTCGCGCCGAGCCCCGTGGATCTGAGGCGCGAGCACACCACTTCCTTTTCGGTCGCCGATCGTGAGGGCAATGCGGTGTGCATCACCCAGAGCCTCGGCGCGCTCTTCGGCTGCGGCGTGGTCGTGCCCGAGCATGGCGTGTGCCTCAACAACTTCCTCTATTGGGGCGAGGTGGCGCCGGGCGGCCGCAACCATCTCGTGCCGAAGGCCGAACTTGCTTTGCCGCTCGCGCCGAGCATCTCGACCAAGGATGGCGAGCTCGCTCTTCTCCTGGGCACCCCCGGCAGCTACGGCATTTGCCAGACGCAATCGCAGGTGATGATCCAACATCTCGATTACGGGCTCGGTCTTCAGGATGCGATCGAGGCGCCGCGCGCCAGACTCTGGGATGGACGGTGCGTGCAGATCGAATCCCGCCTGCCGGAAGCGACCTATGAGGCGCTGCGGCAGCGTGGCCACGAGGTCGACACGCCCCTCGCCTGGACCATGGCGGTCGGCGGCATGCACGGCATCTCCCGCAACACTGCGACGGGCGCCATGGCCGGCGCCTGCGACCCCCGCCGCGACGGCTTCGTGGCAGCGCTGTAGCGCTGCGCGCAAGACGGCATTCTACGCCGACATTGCGGACAATCGAGCACGCCAGTCCGCTGCATAGCGCCGCATGGCGCCCGTCATCGACGTTTCGGCGACCGCTGCAAGCGGCGCCGGCGGAACGGGGCCGGGGAACAGCATCGCGGCGCCGAGGCTGGTCCCCGTGCGCCCAGGCGAGCGCAGTACGCGTCGGCCGGTGGCGCCAAGCATGCGCAGATAGGCGTCGTTCCCAGCAAATGGCCCCT
>Ga0318562_10000443_pt1 | contig 18470 bp, 12 predicted proteins | sample GRESIP066b5f18_FD_203688 | JGI IMG/M metagenome (GOLD analysis project Ga0318562, IMG submission 203688) | Tropical soil microbial communities from Luquillo Experimental Forest, Puerto Rico - GRE.SIPMG.066b5f18 | ecosystem: Environmental > Terrestrial > Soil > Tropical forest > Bulk soil... | reverse complement strand
TGGGGATGGCGCTCTTCCGCTATCGCCTCGGCGATCGGGGCCAGGTGCTGACCGACGCCTGCCGCTGCGGCAGCGAAGCCCGATCGATCTTGCTCCTCGGCCGCATGCCGAACTCGATGACGGTCGACACGATCACGTTCTCCAGTGATCACCTCCTCACAGCGCTGGAACCCCTGGGTGTGTCCACGCCGAGTGACTGCCAATTCCAGGTCCTTTGGGAGGGCCACCGCTATCGGGTGCGCCTGCTTTTGTCACCGGCCACTCCGGAAGGCATCACGACTGACGCGGTCCGGACGTCCCTACGCGATGCGCATGAACTCCACGAGGTGATCGTCAACCCACGCTGTTCGCGGTTCGAGGTGCACCGCGCGGCCATCGATCAGTTCGCTCGCACGAAGCGGGGCAAGGTGCCGGTCCTTTACCAGCACGGAATTTCTGAATGACGGAATCAACAGGCGGTCGGGATGTCCGGCAGGCACTTACAAGACATCTTTTTGAAGGGAAGATCAACATGAAAGTAGTTGTGAATCAAGCAGTTCGGGAGGCGGCGGATCCAGGCACGCTCGAGGCGCTTCGTGCCGACCTTGATCGGATCGACGCAGAGTTTCTGGCAGCCCTCGGTGCCCGCGTCGACGTGTGCCGGAGCATCGCCTACTACAAGCGCGAGCAGGGGGTGCCGATGATGCAACCTCACCGAATCAATGTCGTGCAGCAGCGGGCGGCGGCTTTCGCCGAGGCCAACGGTCTGGATCTGACCTTCATCAAGCAGATGTACGACCTGATCATCGGGGAGACGTGCCGCATCGAGGATCTGATCATCGACGCCGACACCGAGCCGGGGAGCGCCGCCTGATGCGCGTCCTGCTCGTCGACAATTACGACTCGTTCACCTACAACCTCTACCAATTGATCGGCGAGGTCAGCGGGCAACCGCCGACCGTCGTTCGCAACGACACATCCTGGGCCGACATCCGATTCGACGAGTTCGAAGCCGCGGTCATCTCCCCTGGCCCTGGTCGGCCCGACCGGGACCGCGACTTCGGTGTCAGCGCCCGCGTCATCCTCGAGAGCGGTCTGCCGGTGCTTGGCGTATGCCTCGGCCATCAGGGCCTCTGCCACCTCTTCGGCGGCGAGGTCATCAGTGCGCCAGAGCCTATGCACGGCCGTATCTCGGCCGTCCGCCACACCGGCGGCGACCTCTTCGCAGGCATCCCGTCGCCGTTCGACGTCGTGCGCTACCACTCGCTGGCTGTCACCTCGCTTCCTGCTGACATCGAGGAGCTGGCCTGGACCGACGACGGGGTCGTGATGGGTGTGCGCCACCGGAACCTGCCGCTGTGGGGGGTGCAGTTCCATCCCGAGTCGATCAGCAGCACCTTCGGCCACGAGCTGATTGCCAACTTCTTCAACCTCGCGGCGGGCCGGCAGGCGTCGGCCCCGCACGCCGCGGAGACCGAGCATCCCCGCTACGACCTGCACGTGCAGCGCCTCGATGTGCACCCCGAAGCGCTGACGGCCTACGCATCCCTCTTCGCCGGAGGCGAACAGGCCTTCTGGCTCGACAGCAGCTCGGTGATCGAAGGCTTGTCGCGTTTCTCGATGATGGGGAACGGCGACGGTCCGCTCGCCGAGTACGTCACCTACAGCGTCGCCGACGCCGAGGTCGTCGTCCGGAAAGCCGACGGTACCGCCAAGCGGGTCCCGCAGAAGTTCTACGACTATCTGGACGAGCAGCTGCGCGCCCGTGCGATACCGGCGCCTGCGGGCCTGCCCTTCGAATTCACCCTCGGGTATGTCGGATATCTGGGCTACGAGCTGAAGGCGGAGACCGGGGGCACCGACGCGCATGCGGCCGACACGCCCGACGCCGCGCTTGTCTTCGCCGACCGGGCACTTGTCCTCGACCACGCGACACGGACCAGCTATTTGCTCGCCCTGGCCATCGCTGGCGACGCGACCGGGACCGCCGACGCCGAGACCTGGCTGGCGCAGACCGCTCGGGCTCTGAGCATCCTTCCCGCCGCGCCCGCCGATCCGGCTCCGGCCCGCGTGCTGTCCGGCCCGGCCATGACCGATCCTGACATCGGCATGAACGTCGAGCTCAGGCACGACCGGGACGCCTATCTCAAGCGGATCGACGAGTCCCTTGACGAGATCAACGCCGGTGAGTCCTACGAAATCTGCCTGACCAACATGGTTTCGGTCCACACGGCGATCGACGTGTTGCCCACCTTCGCTCACCTTCGCCGCGTGAGTCCCGTCCCGTTCGGAGCACTCTTGGACTTCGGCGACGACGTGGCCGTCCTCAGCGCATCCCCTGAGCGGTTCCTCTCGATCGACGGGAAAGGAGCCGTCGAGGCGAAGCCCATCAAGGGCACCCGGCCCAGGGGCGGCAACGACGCCGCAGATCGTGCCTTGCAGGACGAGCTGCGTGGCAACCCGAAGGACCGCGCCGAGAACCTGATGATCGTGGACCTGCTCCGCAACGACCTCAACACGGTCTGCTCGGTGGGATCGGTCCACGTGCCGAAGCTGTTCGACGTCGAGACGTACCCGGCGGTGCACCAGCTCGTCTCCACAGTCCGGGGCACACTCGCCCCGGGCCGGTCGGCGGTCGACTGCATCCGCGCAGCATTTCCCGGCGGATCGATGACCGGTGCGCCCAAGGTCCGCACGATGGAGATCATCGACCGGCTCGAGCAGGGCCCCCGCGGCGTGTATTCCGGTGCGCTCGGCTGGTTTTCGCTGTCGGGCGCAAGCGACCTCAGCATTGTCATCCGAACCCTCGTTGTTGCAAACGGGCGGGTGACGTTCGGCGTCGGTGGCGCCATCATCGCGCTCTCCGATCCAGCCGGTGAGTTCGACGAGACCGTCGTCAAGTCGAGGGCGATGATGACCGCTCTCGCCGCGACCGCCCGGCAGGAGGGTACGAAATGACCGCCGCTGCGACCATCGGGCGCGTCGTCGTCGCCGGCGGCTCGGGGGCGGTGGGGTCTCTGTTCGCCGAGCGGCTGCAGGAATCGGGCAACGACGTCGTCATCGTCGACCGCGCCGTGCCAGGGCCTACCCACCGTGTCACCCGCTTCGTGCGGGGCGATATCAGCGATCCCGGCGCGGAGGTGGCCGACGTTGTCCGAACCGCCGACGCCGTACTGCTGTCCGTACCCGAGCCGGTGGCACTGGTCGCCATTGGCCGGCTGGTCAAGACGTTGCGGCCGGACGCCCTCATCGCCGACACGCTGTCGGTGAAGTCCACTGTGGTCCCCGCCCTGCACGCCGCCGCCATGATCGCCGGAGATGCGGAGGCGCTGAGCCTCAACCCGATGTTCGCCCCGTCCCTTGGTTTCGAAGGCCACCCGGTGGCTTCGGTAGTCGTGCGCGACGGCCAGCGCGGGCGCGCGCTGCTCGACCTGATCGAGCAGTGGGGTGCCCGTGTGGTGACCGTGACCGCCGACCAGCACGACCGTCTGGCGGCCGCTGCCCAGGCCCTCACCCATGCCGCGGTGATCGCCTTCGGCGCCGCCCTGACCGAGTTGGACGTCGACATCGCCGATCTGGACCGGATCGCTCCGCCGCCGCACACCGCGCTGCTGTCACTGCTTGCACGCATCGCGTCGGGCGCACCGGAGGTGTATTGGGACGTCCAGGCTGCCAACCCCTATGCCCCTGCAGCTCGCCGCGCGCTGTCGCGCGGGGTGTCGCAGCTGGCGGATGTCGTCGATGACGGCGACCCCGCGCCGTTCGGCGACTTGCTCGACCGCCTCTGCGGGGTCTTCGGCCCCCTCCGGGGCACCTACCGAGAGCGCAGCGCAAAAGCGTTGCGCGCCATGACCACTGACCTCACAAAGGAGATTGTCAAATGACCGACCTGATCGACACCCCAGCTCCGGTTGACGCCGTTGCGGAGAGCCGGCCCAACTGGGTCGCATCCCGCGTCAGCAAGACCTCGGACTCGCTCGACCGCGCTTTCGAGGAGGGCTTGACCGGACATGTCATCACCGCGCGGGACGGTAAGCGGGTCACGCTCGAAGACGGCGGCGAGGCTGTGGAGTTCGTCTCGTGCTCCTACCTCGGCCTGGAGTCGCACCCCGACCTGATCGCCGCGGCGACAGAGGCGATGGGCCGGTTCGGGCTCCACTTCTCCACGTCCCGCAACCGCGGCAGGCCGCCTTACCTGCGCGAGCTGGAGGACCTCCTTTCCGTGATGTACGGCGGCGCGCAGGTGGCTGCGTTCACCTCGGTCGGCAATGTCCATCTGGGCTTGCTGCCGCTGCTCGGCGTCGGCGCGCTGCCAAGCTATCCCGTGGCCGAGGCAGGAGTCGCGTTCCTCGTCGAGAAGACGGCGCACGCTTCCATCCAGGTGATCCGCGGCGTGCTCGAGCAGATCGGGCCGACGAAGCGCTTCGACATGACCGATCCCTCAGCGCTGCCCGCAGCGGTGCGCGAGGCCGCGGCCGCCGGGCGGACGCCGATCGTGCTGGTCGACGGTGTCGGCTCGATGGGCGGCCTGATCGACGTGGCGTCGATGCTCGCCATCCTCGAGCCGTTCGGTGGGCATCTGTATGTGGACGACGCCCACGGCGTCTCGATCGAGGGTCCGCTCGGTGCGGGTTACGCGTTCGAAGCGCTCGGGGGTTCGCTACCTCCCCATGTCGTCCTCGCCGGCTCGCTGTCGAAGGCGTTCGGCGGCGCGGGCGGTTTTGCGGTTGTGCCGAGCGACGAAGACATGCGGGTGCTGCGAAAGTTTGCCAACCCCTTGGTGTTCGGACACTCGATCATGCTTCCGATGCTCGCCGCGAATGTCGCCGCCGCTCGATTGCACGTCGACGGCCAGGTGGCGGAGCTGCAACAGCGGCTCTGGGCGAACGCTGCCGAATTCGACCGGCTGACGGGGGGATCGCTTGTCAATGCCGGCCTGCGTTCGCCGGTCCGCGGCGCGTTGTTCGATACCGAGGCGAAGGCTTTCGCCGCCGCCCGCCGGTTGAAGAAGGCCGGAGTGCTGATCCTGCCCGCCTTCTACCCAACGGTCGCCAGGGGGACGGGACTGATGCGTTTCGCCGTGTCCGCCCTGCACCAGCAGCACGACCTCGAGACGGCCGCCAGTGCCCTCGGGCTCGATTCCTGAACTCGCCCTTCACCCTAATCACATTCAACGACAAGGAGTTTGACCGATGTCCATTTCCACCCACGCACTGTTGTCACCCGAAGAACGTTCACGCCTGGCGGCGATGCCCGAGCTTGGCGGGGGCAACCTACTTGCGACGGCCATGGCCGTGCACCCCGACCCCCATATCCCGTTCATCCGCACCGGCCGGCCGGTGATCAACACCGCAGGGGAGGAGCAGACGGAGTTCACGCTCGCCCAGATGGATGCGCTCGCCCAGAGCTGGTCGGTCTGGTACCACGAGCAGGGCGTCGGCCCGCGTGATCGCGTCGCGCTCTACATGGCGGACACGTTCGCCTACACGATCCACCTCAACGCCCTCGCCCAGCTGGGCGCCATCGGAGTGCTCATCAACAGCAAGGCGTCGCCGGCGCTTGCGCTCGGCCTGTGCGAGCGCACGACGCCGGTGGGGATCTACACCGACCGGTCCCGCTTCGCCTCTATCGCCGATGGAATCGGATCGCTGGACGGGTTGCGTTGGGTCCAGCTCGCCGAAGATCTGCCCGCCCCGCCCGCGGCATCACTGCCCGACGCCTGGCGCTTCAAGCACGCGGCGGAGGACCCGGTCTCGATCATGCACTCGTCCGGGACGACGGGAATTCCGAAGGCGGTCACCCAGACTCACGCGTCCAGCGTCGCCGGACCGCGCTTTCGCCTGGTGAACTACACCGAGCCCGCCCACGAGCGGATGATGACCGCCCAACCGCAGTCGCATCTCGGGTGCATCGTGTACACCGCCTACTCGATCCTTGCCGGCACGCCGCTGGTCGCGCTCTACGACCCGAGCGGTGAGGAGCTGGCGGAAGCCGTGCGCGAGCACCAACCGAAGGGCGTCATGGCATTCGCTCACGCCTATGCCGAGTTGGCTGCGATCGAAACACCAAGCGGCACGGTTGATTCCGTCGACTACTGGGTCAACATGGGAGACGCCATCCACGAGGCCCATATCGGGGCGATCCTGGCCAAGCGTAGCCCGGACCAGGAGCCGCCCACGTTCTACGACCGCTTCGGCACGACCGAGCTCGGCTGGGGTCTGGTGGTCCAGCCCCGGACGCTGGCTTCTGAGCGCACGGACCGGCGGGTCGGCAAGCCCGATCCCGTCGCCGAGGTCGCAGCGCTGCGACCGGACGGCAGCAAGGCACCTGTAGGCGAGGTGGGCTTCTTCGGGGCCAAGGGCCCGTCCATCACCGCCGGGTATTGGAACGACTCCGACACCACCTATCGCTCGAAGCTGGGCGGTTACTGGCTGACCGGCGACTTGGTGTATCAGGACGAGGACGGCAACTACTACGTGGTGGACCGGACGAAGGACGCCATCGAGACCGCCGAGGGCACCGGCTACTCGGTGCTCATGGAGGAGGTGCTGCTCAGTGAGATCAGCGCCATCACCGACTGCGCCGTCGTCGCAGGCCGCCTTGGCGATGAGATCGTTCCGGTCGCCGTCATCGTCACCGAAGATTCATCGGCCGACGCCGAAGGCCTGCTGGCCGAGGTCAACGCGGTGTTGGCGAACGCCGGGGGTCATCCCCGCGTCACCGTACTGGACGTCGCCAGGACTCCGGACGACTTCCCCGTCGGAGTGACAGGCAAGGTGCTCAAGCGCGAATTGCGGGACAGGTACAGCGATTTGGCGGCATGCCCGCTGCGGGAGAACCGAGCCATCGCCGCATTCATGACCGACCGGCCCCACAGCGCAGTCGCATGATGATCGGCAAGTGGCTGTCGACCCTGGTGCCCGAGCCCGGCGCACGTCGGCGCCTGGGTTTGGGCACCGGGATCTACAACATCGGCACGGGCATGTTCATGACGTCGTCGGTCCTGTACTTCACGGAGGGACTGGGACTTTCGGTCACCGAGGTTGGCCTGTGGCTGGCCGTGGCCGGACTGATCGGTCTTTTCGCCGGTGTCCCGATGGGCCACGTGGCCGACCGCCGCGGCCCTCGGGGAGTCGCGGCGCTGAGCTTGGTCGTGCTGGCGGTGACGATGGTGGGCTACATCTTCGTGACGCACATCTGGATGTTCGTCGTCGTGACTGTCGTGGAGATGCTGGCAACCGCAGCATCAAGAGCGTCGCGCGGCGGGCTGATCCGCCGCGTCGGAGGCGAGGGCGCGGCCGCCTACCGGTCTCAACTGCGGGCCATCGAGAACGCCGGCGTCGGCATCGGTGCCGCCATCGGAGGGTTGGCGCTGACGCTGCACACCCTGGCGGCATATCAGGTGCTGTTCCTCGCCAACGCGGCGACCTTCCTGATCGGCGCATGGGTCTGCGCGAAGCTCCCGCACTTCGAGCCGTTGCCTGCTCCGCCCGGTACGCGGCCCGGCGTCGCCCTCCGCGATCGACCGTTCATCGCGTACACGGTCCTCAACGGGGTGATGAGTCTGCAGTACGCGGTCATCACCTTCGCCCTCCCGCTCTGGATCGCGACGGAGACGACGGCCCCCCGCTGGATGGTCGGCGCCGTGTTGCTCGTCAACACGATCGGGGTTGTGGCGCTTCAGGTTTGGGTCGGCCGGAAGGTCAACACCGTCCGCCAGGGCGCCGCCGCCATGCGCGTCGCCGGGTTTGTCTTCCTGGTCGCCTGTGGTGGCGTCGCGCTGGCGGCCAACCTGCCGGCGTGGGCCGCGGCCGCGGTCCTGTTGGCGGCGGTGGCCGTCCACTCCGTCGGCGAGATGTGCCACGCGGCAGCCGTTTTCGCGCTGAGTTTCGAGCTGGCGCCTGCGCACGCCCAGAGCGAGTATGTGGGCCTGCAGGACATGGGCCTTGGTGCCGCGTTTGCAGTGGCGCCTGCGGTGCTCGGTGCCCTGTGCCTGGGGATAGGTCAGGCCGGCTGGCTGTTGCTCGGCGGCCTGCTCACCGCGGCGGGTCTGGCGACCGTGCCCGTCGTCCGGTGGGCGGTCCGAAGCCGGCCCTTCCCCCTCGCGTCGGACGTGCCCGTGCCGGACGCTGAGCCGTCCACCCCGGATGTGACCACCGCACCGATCGCGGTTGGCTCACCGGCCCGCCGACAGCCGTCGCTAGAGCAGATGACGGTTCGTATCCCCCGGCAACTCGAATTCGTTGTACTCGAAGACAATTCGCGATTCATCCTGGATCAGGATTGTGTGGTGGGACGGGATCCGCACGACTGCGACGCCGCTCGGAGCGGACTGCGTCCCATCCGAATCGACGACCGTGCCAACAGGATGTCCCGAGCCCATTTGGAGATCCGCCGCGTCGACGGCCGGGTGTTCATCATTGACCGGCAGTCGAAGAACGGTGTCGCCATCCGACCGGCCGGGCAGTCGCAATGGATCCGGATCGCACCATGGAAGCCGATCGCTTGGCTGCCAGGGATGTCCGTGCGGATCGGCAGCCGAATCCTGGGGCTGGATGCGGCCGGTGAGCATCCGACGATCCGGAAAGAGCCGATCATCCCGATCGAGGTCAGGATGGCGAGGCCCGCGAGCATCCAGTGGGCCACGGCCGCGGCGCCGCCGTCGAGTGCGCCGACCGTCCGCATCAAGCACGCCCATGTCATATCGGCGCCGCCGTCGAGTGCGCCGACCATACGCATCAATCACGCCGACAGGTGTCCCGTCGCGGCCACCTCAGAAAGGAATGCAACATGAACGAGCATCAGCGAGCGGGGACCGAGCGGCACCTCGACGGCACCGCAAAGCCCCGCGCTTTCATCTTGACCGGCGCCCTGGCCGTGGTCTGCCGGGATCCCATCTACATCGAGGATCTACTGAGAAGGGGTCTCAAGGTCCTGGTGATCACCGCGACCGACTGGCGCTCGTATGCAGAGGCACATCGTGGCGATCCCGCCCACCCGGCCTCCGCGATCAACGAGATCGCCTTCGTCGACGGATCGGTCGAGAGCGAGGGCTCCTTCCTTCCCGGTGTCATCGAGCACGCCGGACGCTGGCGGGAGCAATACGACGTGGAAGGCATCTACGCCGTGGGGGAGACGCTGGTCGAACCGACCGGCCTGGTCGCCGACTACTTCGGCCTCCCGTTCCCGGGATTGCGGGCGTCGCGCGCATGCCGGAGCAAGTACCTCCAGCGCTGGTACATGCCCGATCTCAGCCCGGCATGCGTACTGATCCCACCTGGAGCGCGCGGGTCGGTGGACGACGGGGCCGTTCGGTTTCCCGCCGTGGTCAAGCCGGCCACAAGGCACTCGAGCCAAGGTGTGCTTATGGTGCACGGCCGCGCCGAGTTGGCCGAGCAATTGCTCGACTATCCCGAACAGGAGACGATCCTCGTGGAGCAGGCGATCACCGGTCAGGAGTACTCGATCGAGAGCCTGATCCAGGACGGCAAGACCCTCTACGCCTCTGTCACGCGCAAGGAGACGACGGACGTCGACTCCCAGTATTTCGTCGAGATGGCCCACACCGTGCCCGCCCCACGGGACGACGCGTGGGACGCGGTGCAGCGGGCCAACGAGGCGATGCTCGACCGGCTGGGCTTCGAGAACGGCATCACGCACTCCGAGTGGAGGCTCGACGAGCACGGGGAGCCCCACCTCATGGAGGTCGCCGCCAGGACCCCGGGAGACGGGATCATGCTGCTGTACCGACTCGCGACGGGCCGGCCGATGGAGCCCGAGATCCTGCGGATCGCGCTCGGCGAGGCCGCCGACTATCCCGCGGCACAGCGCTACGCACGGCAGGTGTACGTCGCGCACCGGCCAGGGACGCTCGTCGACGTAGCGGTCGACTGGCCCGGCGTCGAGGCCCGATGGGTCAACGACGGCAATCCGTGGCCCGACATCCCTCCGCTGGCCGCCGATGCCCCGGCGGCGCTGCGCGCGGTCTTCGTCTACGAGAGCCTTGGCACGAAGCTGGGTCCCATCCGCAGCTCCGACGATCGGGCAGTGACCTTCTTCATCGACGCGCCCACCATCGCCGAGCTGGACGAGATCGAGGAGCGCGTCCGCCGGGCGGTGACGATCCACACAACCCCACTCTGAGACCGAATTAGCCGTCACCCGTGTGACATTCAGCTCGACAAGCGCGGCGCACAATTGTGCGCCGCGCTTTCGCGTCGTCACGCCGCAATGGCCGGGTGCTTACCCCACGGGTAGGAAAACCTGTCCCATCGACAGCGGATTCTGGTATCGCCGGCGATTACGGGAGCACCCCATGATCGCGACCATTTGAGTCATGACTAATTCCGACACATTGCTCGTATTCGACGAGGCCGTTACCCCCGCCGGCGTCGAGGGCTGGATACGGCACCTGGAATCAGCCGGCGCGCCGATTGAGATGTACCGGCTCGGCGGCACCCACGTCCTTCCGGTAGCCGATGGGGACCTCATCGACAAGGCGGCCCCTGGCCTTCCCGCACCGACCCACCGAGTGCCAAGGAGCACTGAAGTCTTCCTGGGGCGCAGGGAACTTCGCCCCAGCGGGACCGAGGTCTCCTTCGGCCCGACCACGATCGGCGACGGTTCAGTCACGGTGATCGCCGGACCTTGTGCGGTCGAATCGCCCGAGCAAACGTTGGCCACCGCGGCCGCCGTCGCCGAACACGGAGCAGTCGGCCTGCGGGGCGGCGTCTTCAAGCCGCGGACCTCGCCGCACTCCTTCCAGGGTCTCCAGTGGGACGGCCTTGACCTGCTGGCAGAGGCCAGGGAGCAGACCGGTCTGCCCGTGGTCACCGAGGTGGTCGACCCGGAGCACGTCAAGCGTCTGGCCGGGGTGGTCGACGGCCTCCAGATCGGTGCCAGGAACATGCAGAACTTCGCGCTGCTCACGGCAGCGGGCCAGAGCGGCCTTCCAGTCGTGCTCAAGCGCGGCTTCGGCTGCACCGTGGAGGAGACCATCGGCGCGGCCGAGTATCTGTTGCTCGAGGGCAATGACCAGGTTGTGCTGTGCGAGCGTGGGATTCGCACATTCGAGCCTTCGGCGCGCTTCACGCTCGACCTCACCGCGGTTGCGCTGTGGAAGCAGCGCACCCACCTACCGGTCATCGTTGATCCCAGCCATTCCGGTGGCAAGCCAGAACTGGTCGAACCGCTGTCGCTTGCCGCGATCGCGGTCGGCGCGGACGCGCTTCTGATCGATGTTCACGTCCAGCCGGAGCAGGCGTTGTGCGATGGCGCTCAGGCGATCCGCCCAGAACAATTCGCCGACCTGATGGGCCGACTCGCTCCTATGGCAGCCGCGCTCGGCCGTCGTATGAGCGGCGCCTCATAGATCGGTGCGCACGATGTTTACCGAGAAGCTACAACTGGCGATCGTCGGCCTCGGCCCACGCGGCCTGTCCGTAGCCGAACGCCTCTGCGCCAATACAGAGTCGCTTCTACCGCACGGGCATGAACTCGTCATCCACATCATCGACCCGTATGTGTTGGACGGAGGCCAGGTGTGGCGCAGCACGCAAGATCGCGCGCTGCTGATGAACACGGTGGCCTGTCAGGTGACGGTGTTCGTCGACGACACCGTCGACTGTGCCGGGCCGGTCGTGACCGGGCCGAACCTCTACGAGTGGGCCCGCTCGATCACCTTGATCGGCAGGCCGAACGTGACGGAGGCCGTTGCTGACGAAGCCGCTTCGCTTGGGCCGGACGACTATCCGTCCCGGGCGTTCTACGGCAGCTATCTGCAGTGGGCGCGCGATCGCATCATCTGGACGGCGCCCCCTGCCGTCAGTTTTGAGTCGCACCAGGCGACCGCGGTCGACGTTCGTGACACCCCGGCCGGCTTGCAGGAAGTCGTATTGAACACCGGCGAGACAATCGGTGACCTGCAGGCCGTGGTGCTCGCACTCGGTCATATGCCACATCGACTCGGCGAGCCCGAAGCGGAGATGAGTCAGCTTGCGGATCAGCACGGCCTGCGATACATCACGCCGAGCAACCCTGCGGACGTGTCGCTGGACGCGATACCCGCGGGAGACCCGGTGCTCTTACGCGGCCTGGGTCTGAACTTCTTCGACTACATGGCACTTTTCACCATCGGTCGTGGCGGCGCGTTCGTGCGTGAGGCGGACGACGCTCTGCGCTACCGTCCGTCGGGGCGGGAACCCAAATTAGTGGCGGGATCTCGTCGCGGAGTGCCCTACCACGCCCGCGGCAAGAACCAGAAGGGGTCGTCCGGTCGGCACGAGCCGCGATACGTGACCGCCGAGGTGATCGACCGGGTGCGGACCTCCGCTGACGCGGGTGCGCCTGCGAACTTCCGTCGGGACATCTGGCCGTTGATCGACCAGGAAGTCCGCACGGTCTACTACTCGACCCTGGTGCGGGAGCGTCAATGTGCCTGTGATGCAGAGGAATTCACCGCGCTGTTCGACCAGGCAGAGCCTGCGTCGGTACCGATATTCGGTGACCCGTTGGCCGTCGAGGAAAGTGACGCTCAACGCAACGTGCTCGCGAAGTTCGATATCGATCCCGAAAAGCGTTGGGACTGGCGGGAGATCGCGGCGCCGTATACCGACGACGACGTCTCCTCGACCCCTCGGTTCCGCAGCTGGCTGCGGTCGTATCTGGAGCTTGAAATCCGGGAGGCCGGCAAGGGGAACGTGACTGGTCCACGCAAGGCCGCCCTTGACGTCCTGCGCGACCTGCGCAACGAGATCCGGTTGCTCGTGGACCACGGTGGTCTGTCAGGCGACTCCTACCGGGACGAACTGCAGCGCTGGTACATGCCGTTGAACGCCCACCTGTCGATCGGGCCGCCCGCAGAACGCATCGAGCAGTTCGGTGCCCTGATGGATGCCGGTGTGCTCGAGGTGCTCGGCCCCGACGTACACGTCGAGTGTTCAGACGGGCGCTTCGTCGCGCATTCCCGAGCGTGTCCTGACGTCACCGTGGAGGCCGCGACCCTGATCGAGGCGCGCCTGCCGGAAACCGACCTGCACCGGACGACCGACCCGCTGCTGCGGGCACTGGTTGATCGGGGCGAGTGCCAGCCGTACCGCATCCCGATTCGCGGCGGTGGTCAATACATCGCCGGTGGTGTCGCCGTCACCCGCCGTCCGTACCGGCTGCTCGACGCCCACGATCGCCCGCACCCGCGGCGTTTCGCGTTCGGCGTGCCCACCGAGTCGGTGCACTGGGTGACCGCGGCGGGCATCCGTCCCGGCGTCAACTCCGTGATCCTCGGTGATGCGGACGCCATCGCGCGCTCCAGCCTGCACATTGCAACGGAGCAACTGACCGAGAGATCAGCATGACGGATTACGGAATTCTGGCACCCGCATGGGCGGCGACGGGGGCGGCTGACCTGGTCGACGACAACGCGTTGCTTACCGCGATGCTCGACACGGAAGTCGCTCTGGCCGAGGCACAGGCCGAGTTGGGCGTGATTCCCGCGGGCGCGGCGGTGGCCATCAGGGCCGCCGCCGTGCCCGCTCACATCGACTTCGAGATCGTGGCTGCGGGAGTGCGCGAGACCGCCAACCCCGTCGTGGCGTTCGTCGAGCAGCTCACCGCCGCGGTCCGGTCCGTCGACCCGAAGGCCGCCGAGTACGTGCACCGCGGCAGCACCAGCCAGGACATCATGGACACGGCGCTGACCCTGCTGTGCGCGGCGACGCTGGACCGCATTGAAAACGATCTGCTGGCGTGCGCCGACAGCCTCGCCGGACTTGCCGAGCGGCATCGGGACACACCGATGGCCGGGCGCACCCTGACTCAGCACGCCGTGCCCGTCACCTTCGGGTTGAAGGCCGCCACCTGGCTGCAGCTAGTGCTCGACGCCGTGCAGCGGGTGCGCCAGGCGCGCACGGCGCTGCCGGTCTCGCTGGGCGGCGCCGCGGGCACGCTTGCGGCATACCACCAGTACGCGCTGGACACGACCGATCCGGCTGACGCGACACTGCGCCTGCCGGCGTTGGTGGCCAGCCGCCTCGGGCTCGCCGAGCCGGTCCTTCCCTGGCACCAAGTTCGCACACCCCTGGCCGATGTCGCCGCGAGCCTGATGGTCACCACGGGCGCGCTGGGCAAGCTTGCTGCCGACGTCCTCGTCCTGAGCCGGACCGAAATCGGGGAGGTGTCCGAGGAGCAGGCGCCGGGCCGCGGCGCGTCCTCGGCCATGCCGCAGAAGCACAATCCCGTTGTCGCGACGCTCGTCGCGACCGCGGCCCGGCAGCTGCCACCCATCGCCCTCGTGCTGTTCGGTTCCATGGCTACCGAGGACGAGCGGTCCTCCGGTGGGTGGCATGCCGAGTGGCAGCCGCTGCGGGAGTGCCTGCGCATCGGTGCCGGTGCGGCAGCCAATGCAGCGCGCCTCGCGGAAACGCTTCGGGTGTCGCCCGAGGCGATGGCCGCGAACCTGCGGCTGACCCGCGGCGCCATCGTCTCCGAGCGGGTCAACGCGGTGCTGGCGCCGTTGCTGGGCAAGGCCAACGCCAAACGCCTACTGGCCGAGGTGACCGCGGCCGCGGAGCGCGACGGTGCCGATGTCGCCGACTTGCTTGCCATCGCCCTGGAGGAGGCCGGAGTGGCCGGCCCCGATGTGCCCGGGCTATTCGATCCGTCGGGCTACACCGGGATTTCCGGACCGCTGGTCGACCGTGCGCTCGAACGTTTCGAAAAAGTTCGTCAAGGAGAGTTCGTATGAATGATGTTGCCGCGCTGGAGTTCACCCGGCAGCAGGCGCAGCCGCTTCCAGCCGAGCGGCGTGAGGAAATGCTCGCGACGCCCGGGTTCGGCGACGTCTTCTCCGATCACATGGTGACGATGCGGTGGTCCGCAGAGGTGGGCTGGCACGACGCCCAGGTCGGACCGCTCGCCGCGATGTCGCTTCACCCGGCCACCATGGCATTGCATTACGGCCAAACGATTTTCGAGGGCATGAAGGCGTTCTGGCGCCCGAACGGTCAGCGGGCCCTGTTCCGGCCCGCCGACCATGCCCGCCGGTTCAACAGCTCGGCGCGCCGGATGGCCATGCCCACGCTGCCGGAGGAGGACTTCGTCGCGGCGGTGGAGGCGCTGGTGCGCGTCGATGGCGCCTGGGTGCCACGCGCCCGCGGACACAGCTTGTACTTGCGGCCGTTCATGATCGCCGCGGAGACACACCTGGGCCTCCGCACCGCGGAGGAGTACCTGTTCGCAGTGATCGGCACCCCGGCGCGGCCCGCGTCCCTTGAGCCGAAGCCGATGCGATTGTGGGCAGCCCCCGAGTACATCCGTGCCGCGCCGGGTGGTACCGGTGCGGTCAAGTGTGGTGGCAACTACGGCGGCTCCCATATCGTCCAGCAACAGGCCGCGGCCAACGATTGCGACCAGGTCGTGTGGCTGGACGCGCAGGAGCGCCGGTACATCGAGGAGGCGGGCAGTTCGAACCTGTTCTTCGTGGAGTCGACCATCGGGGGCCCCCGCCTTCGCACCCCTCCGCTGAGTGGAACCCTGTTGGCGGGCATCACCCGAGACTCGATCCTGCGGTTGGCGCGATCGCTCGGCTACCCGGTCTCCGAGGCGCCGCTCACGCTCGACGAGTGGGAGCAAAGCTGCCGAGATGGGCGCATCACCGAGACATTCGCGTGTGGCACCGCCCTTTCCATTGTCCCGGTGGGGCACGTGGCCTCCACTGAGCGGGAATGGCCAGTGGGAGACGGCACGGCAGGCCCGGTCACGTCGCGGCTGCGTGAGGCAATGCTCGACATCCACTACGGCCAGATTCCCGACGAATTCGGCTGGATGCGGCTCGTCGGCACCGAAGGCTGAGGCCTAGACAAACACGGAAACCGTTGCGTCACAGGGGTTATGGATGGAATCGACTGCAGTGCTGATTAATTCGATTCAGCAATACGAAACAATTACGGGCGCAAAGCGATATACCGTGCGCTACGGGACCACAGCGCACTCAGACCAAGAAGCGCGGCTGCACAACTAAGCGCTCCGCAGCAGGGCGAATTCGGCGGTCATTCCGCCGATACGGTGATTCTGTGCAGCAATCGTTTGGCGTGGCCGAGTTGGCGTTCGCGATCGGCGAGCCTGTGTTCGGCGGCCTGGCGGCGCTGCTCCGACTCGCGTAAAAGACGGCGCAGTTCATTGATTTGTGCGCCCGCCGTGATTGGCATCATGATGTCATCCCTTCCTTCCCGTCTTGCGGTGTCATGCTTTCGTCAGCGGCTCGATGATCAGCACGCCCATGAATGCGTGACCTATCGAGGTGAGGATCCAGGTAGCGGCCGGGCTGCCATGCGCTGCCCCGGTCGCTCTGACGCCGGCGCCTGCGGCTCTGTTGCATCAGCTCTACGTTCATTTCGGCCACTCCTTTCGTGCGCCCCGTCGCTCCTGCTAAGTCATTGGTCCGCCAATGGGTTTGTGGTTCTTCCCCGTACGTGGCCGTGAAGTAAATAGTGATGATCAATCGGTGGATCCGTAATCGCTGGGAAGCCAGATTCCAATCGTGAAAGGGAAGGGTTTCCTATCCGACTGGTAAGCAGCCGGGAATTGCTTGCCGCCACGACCGACATCGTTCCCACGGTTTCGGCTCTTGCACGTCGGAAGCGGCGAGTCGGCGTTCGGACACACTGTTCCGGTGAACGCTGCGCGGCGTCGTCGCGTGTGATTGTTGGGGTAGCTTCGCCGCAGAGTTGCGCAATACGGGAGAAACCCGGGCAGGAGAAGTCACTGTGAACGATCTGTTTGCGTTCTCAATCGACTGGGGGCGCGCGCTGTTCGATTCGGCGATCTGGATCGCCAGGGCGTGGGCGATCGCCGCGGTGTGCACCCTGGTGGCGCTAGTGCTGATTGCGCGCTATACGACGTGGGGCCGGCAGTTCTGGCGCATCACCGGGGCTTACTTCACCGGCCTGCACAGCGTGAAGGTGTGGCTGTGGCTGGCAGCACTGCTGCTGTCGGTGATCGTCGGGGTGCGCCTCAACGTGTTGTTCAGCTATCAAGGCAACGACATGATGTCCTCGGCGCAGGCCGCGTTCACCGGCATCGGCGCAGGCGACGAGGCGGTCAAAGAGTCTGGCAAGCACGGCTTTTATACGTCGCTGGGCATCTTCGCGATCCTGGCCACCGTGCACATCGCCCGCGTCATGCTCGACCTGTTCATGATGCAGCGGTTCATGCTGGCCTGGCGGGTCTGGCTCACCGACCGGCTGACCGGTGACTGGTTGACGGAGCGGGCGTATTACCGCGGGCGCTTCATCGACGAGCCGATCGACAACCCTGACCAACGCATCCAGTCTGATATCGACATCTTCACCGCCGGAGTCGGGCCGATGCCCAATACTCCGAACAACACCACCGGACAAACGCTGCTGTTCGGCGCCATCGACGCCGTCGTCTCGGTGATCTCGTTCACCGCGATCCTGTGGCGCCTGTCCGGGAACTTGACGCTGTTCGGCGTCACCATGCCCAGGGCGGTGTTCTGGATCGGTTTCGCGTACGTCCTCCTCGCGTCCATCGTCGCATTCCGGATCGGCAGGCCGATCATCTGGCTGAGCTTCAACAACGAGAAGTACAACGCCGCGTTCCGGTACGCCCTGGTGCGGTTGCGGGATGCCGCGGAACCGGTGGCCTTCTACCGCGGCGAAGCCGCGGAGCGGTTGCAGCTGCATCGCCGATTCCAACCGGTGGTGTCGAACTACAAGCGCTACATCAACCGCATCATCCGCTTCTTCGGATGGAACTTTTCAATCAGCCAGATCATCGTCCTGCCGCCGTGGCTGATCCAGGCGCCCCGGCTGTTCGCCGGGCAGATCAAGTTCGGCGACGTCACGCAGACCGCGACGGCGTTCAGCAACATCCAGAACGGACTGTCGTTCTTCCGGAACGCCTATGACAGCTTCGCCGGTTGGCGCGCGTCGATCATCCGCTTGCACGGGCTGGTGACGGCCAACGAGGAGAGTCGCGCGCTGCCGTCGCTGACCGTCACGCCCAGTAGGGACTATCTTGTCGAACTCGACGACGTCGAGGTGCGTACGCCGGCCGGCGAGCAGTTGATCCGGCCGCTGGATTTGCGACTGAACCTTGGTGACACGTTGATCATCACCGGCAAGTCAGGCGCCGGCAAGACCACGCTGCTGCGCAGCCTGGCCCAGCTGTGGCCGTACAGCGCTGGCACCTTGCGATGCCCCGGCGGCGCTAACGAGATGATGTTCCTCTCGCAGATGCCGTATGTACCACTCGGTGACCTGCGTGCGGTGGTCACCTACCCCAAGGAGCCTGGCGAGATTCCCGATGAGGAACTCGTCCGGGTGCTGACCAAGGTCGCGCTGCCGCAGTGCTCACAGCGTCTCTCCGAAGTGGCCGACTGGGCCAAGGTGCTCTCGCCCGGCGAGCAGCAGCGCATCGCGTTCGCGCGCATCCTGTTGATCAAACCCAAGGTGGCATTCCTCGACGAGGCGACA
>Ga0318562_10000438_pt1 | contig 18672 bp, 18 predicted proteins | sample GRESIP066b5f18_FD_203688 | JGI IMG/M metagenome (GOLD analysis project Ga0318562, IMG submission 203688) | Tropical soil microbial communities from Luquillo Experimental Forest, Puerto Rico - GRE.SIPMG.066b5f18 | ecosystem: Environmental > Terrestrial > Soil > Tropical forest > Bulk soil... | reverse complement strand
CCTTCAAGAACCATGCTATCCTTGTTAAGGTTTTTGCGATAAGATTCCTTAATGGCTGTATCGAGTTCATAACTCCATAATTGAGGAACCGCAAAGTAGGTACCTCTTTGCTCAAAAGCGATGCAGTCCCGGTCATCGATAAAGGGTTCTTTTGTTGCAACTGTTGCCCAACGGAGTGAACTGCCACCAGGTCCGCCGGCTGTGTACATCAGCGGGTCCCTCTTTTTGCCGGGGTTCTTGCTTTCCACAAGGATAAAAGGAAGTTTGATGGTTTTGCCGTTATTTTTCTTCCTGTTTTCCGGTACGATCAAATAGGCGCAGCGTGTATGAAAACTGCTGTCAATTTTTACCTGGCATCCGCAGGTTTCCAATGGACGGATAACTCCCTGTTTATTTTGGGAATAAGAAATGGTTGAAAGTAAAATAAAAGTAAGGGTTATCGGAAGGAAAAATTTCATCATCGGTCTTTTGAACAAAACTAAGAGAGAAGCTGTGATAACTGTAGGTAAAAAACGGACAATTATTTTTGGAGGGCAAGGCGCTGGCCGGTAAATCTCGCTGCTTCCTTATAAAAATGGCTCATGTCATAATACCCAAATTGGGCAGGGTCGAAACTGGCTTTAGCAGACAGATACGATGATAACGCTTTTCTTGCCCTGAGAATGGAAAAGTATTTTTTTGGACTTGTTCCAACCACTGAATTAAAATACCGGTTAATCGTCTTCGAAGTCAGGAATATTTTTTCAGCAACTTCTGAGGTGTTGTAACGCATGCCCGATGAGTCGTACATGTCAATGCTATCACGGACGAAGTGGATGTAATGGTCAGCAGGTTTTTGTTTTTGTAATCGCAGCAAGAAATATTCTTCCACTAATTTTGTCCTTCCATCAAAGCTATTTTGCATTTTTACCTGACGGATAAGCGCCTGCGGAATGACAGAATAGGCGTCAAGCACTTTCCCTATTAAGCGCACCTGGTTAACGCCAAGGATTGCCTCCAGGCCGCCTGGAAAAAATTTAATGGTGAAGATATGATCGGAGGTATAGTTATGGCGTACCGCATTTGAGTCTCTAAGCACGAGAACATCCTTATACCCATCTATCCTATAAACCTTGCAGCCAAGGGTCAATGTGTAAGGTGACCCTAAATTTATCCAGATGGTAGGAGTCCAGCTGGGGAACATTTTTACGGTAAAATTTTCACCCTTTGTTACCTGGTTCGTTTTTTCAAAAGAAGATTCGCTAAAGAATTCAATATACTCCGATAGCCGGCCACAGGGGAAGGCGAACCGGTAAATCTGCCTGATATCATCGAAAAGTTCTGTCATGGTCCGGGTGTAAAATAAACCGGTCAGCTCTATAATCGGCTATAACCAAAAGTAAGGATTAGGCAGGTAGATGGCAAGAAGCTGGGAGAATTCAAAGAGACTAAATAAGACGCCTTGCAAAATATTCATTTACATGGAGTTTGTTCCAAGGCTAGATTCGCAAAAAGTTGAAAATGTAGGTGAGAGGAAGGCCGAGTATCTATTTCTATTCCTTCAATTAGACAATTTTCTCCACAGGCGGGAAATTTTAAGAATGACCATTGGCAGTTGAGGGCAAAACTCATTACGTTTATTTTCTTAAATCGGTCTTTTAATCAGTGCGAAACTTGCCCGTTTTCATATTTGTGGATTGCTCACTGTTTTGGAGGCCAGGTCTGGAGGTTTGTGTGCTCGCTGGTTCGGTCAAAGTCTCCATCGATGTGAACAAGTGGTGTCGAACATTCTATTTCGTAGAAGGCAATAAGACAATCATTGCCTTTGCGGATGGTCAGCCCTTTTTTTCGTAGGGAACGGTACAGTTCCGCTGCACCGATTGCGGCTACTACAGGGGCAATCTGCAGGATGGAAAAATAGGATAGAGTCTCCTTGACCTGATGGTACTGGTTATCATCCTGAATTCCTTGTAATATTTCTTGCAGGATGGTTGGAGTCAGCAGCACCGGATCATTATTTTCAACATAAGCAGTGAGGAGGTCTGACTGGGGGCTGGATTTGTTTCTGAAAAAATCAATCCAGACAGATGTATCAAATATCAAAGGCTCACTCATAAACTACGCATCTCTCTCAAATTACCTTCCCAGGTAATATGGCCTTTAAGCTTCAGGATTTCCTTCCGTTTCATATAGGCAACATAATTCTTTAAAGCCTCCTGTACGACTTCTCTTTTGGTTTTCAACTTGCTGAGTCTTATAGCCTGTTTAACAAGCCCTTCATCCAAATCGATGTTAGTCCGCATAATTGGTCATTTATGTGTAAAAATACTCAAAATTATACACATACAAAGCGTTATTTCCTTATTCCATCAGGTATCAGAAAATATATTCAGGTTTTTTCTACAGTCTGACAAGCTCCGAGTTAATTGAAGTTTGTTTGTATCTTATGAATATTGAGATTGATGTTTTGGCAGAGCGAAATTCAGAGAATAATTGAGACGGTAATTTTGATTTTTCCTCAATTTGCGCAGTAATTTTCGCTCCAAAATGTTAAACCTTAGTTGACTGATGTTCACATATGAAGGTATTGGATTAGGAATGACATTTTTCAAACACCTGTTCCTCACTATTATGAAGCCTTCGGGAGAGACTCTGATTGCCATAAAGTCCATTATTTTGCAGGTTGGTTCTATTTCCAGGATCGAGCAAACTATCTACCTTAAATGCAAAATGGTATGAAAAAAGTCGATATCTTGAAACTGGCGCTGGTCTTTGCCTTGCAGCTACAGGTGTCTGCGTTGCCGGCGCAATCCAGCAAAAATGTCAGTAAAAACGCAGGGAACAGGATAGATCTTTCCGGGGAGTGGCTTTTTCAGGTCGATTCGTTGGATGAAGGGTTGGGCCGGCAATGGTGGCTTAGGATCCTGCGTGACAAAATACTGCTGCCGGGTTCCATGACCACGAATGGTAAGGGAGACGAGGTCTCGACCGCCACCAAATGGACCGGGAATATATGGAATAACACCTGGTTTACGGATACGGCTTATGCAAAGTACAGGAAGCCAGGAAATGTGAAGATTTCGTTTTGGCTGCAACCGGTAAAGTATTATGTGGGACCGGCCTGGTATCAGAAAAAAGTAAAGATCGAAGCAGGATGGAAAGACCATCTTGTAAAATTGTTCCTCGAACGTTGTCATTGGGAAACCACGGTCTGGATCGATGGGCGCAGGATGGGTATGCAAAATGCACTAGGTGCCCCGGATGAGTTCGCATTGGGTTCTTTGACCCCAGGAGAACATACCATCACCTTACGAATCGATAACCGTATCAAAGCAATTGACCCCGGCGCTGACGCACACAGCGTGACGGACAATACACAAACCAATTGGAACGGTGTCATTGGCAAAATGGTGCTTATCAAAAAACCGGATATCCACTTTGCAGATGCCCAAGTATTTCCGGATATGGATAAAAGGGTCGTGCACGTAAAAATCAGATTGAGCAATATTTCAGGCCGGGAAGCAACGGGGTCACTAACCTTGTCCGCAACCGGCATCAATCTTCTCTCCTCTGTTCCAACCCTCCCGGTCATAAACAAAAAAATAGCTATTCAAAGGGATACCACGGACCTTGAATTGGATTATCCCCTGGGTGATCACCCCCAGGCCTGGGATGAATTTCATCCGAACCTGTATGCGTTGCATCTTACCCTGTCAGGAGTGAATGGCGAAGATACCAGAGATATAGATTTCGGCATGCGAGCATTTACTGCCCAGGGTCAACAACTAATGATCAATAACCGGCCTGTTTTTTTGCGGGGCACCCTGGAATGTGCCATTTTCCCTAGGACAGGTTACCCGCCCACGGACACCGCAGCATGGATGCGTATCTTCAGGATATGCAGATCATATGGGTTGAATCATATGCGTTTCCATTCCTGGTGTCCGCCCGAGGCAGCTTTCGAGGCGGCCGACCGTGCTGGTTTCTATTTGTCTATCGAATGTTCTGCCTGGGCAACGGTGGGCGATCATAAGCCGATCGATCAATGGCTTTATGAAGAAAGTAACCGGATAGTGAGCCAATTCGGCAATCATCCCTCTTTTTGCATGATGACTTATGGCAATGAACCCGGTGGGAATCACCTTAAGGAATATCTCACGGCATTTGTTAAATATTGGAAGGCAAAGGACAGGCGCAGGTTATATACCACCGCTTCGGGATGGCCATTCATCCCTGAGAATGATTATAATTGTGCTCCTGAACCCAGGATCCAACGATGGGATGAAGGGCTTAAAAGCATAATCAACCGGCAGGCTCCCCGCTGTGACTATGATTGGGATACTTTACTTCCCACCCATAGCATTCCGACCGTTAGTCATGAGATCGGACAGTGGTGTGTCTACCCGGATTTTAAAGAAATCCCGGAATACGACGGCATCTTAAAGCCAAAGAATTTCGAGATCTTCAGGGATAAACTGGAGGAGCATGGCATGGCCCGTCTTGCAGACAGTTTCTTGCTAGCCTCAGGCAAGCTGCAGGTGCTGTGTTATAAAGCTGATATTGAGGCCGCCATGCGGACACCCCGTTTCGGTGGCTTCCAGCTATTGGATCTGCATGATTTTCCAGGCCAGGGGACGGCATTGGTGGGAGTCTTGAACCCTTTTTGGGAGGATAAAGGATATGTTACCGCAGCAGCATACAGCCGTTTCTGTAATGTCACGGTTCCCCTTGTACGCCTGACTAAAATGATCTATAATAATGCTGAAGAGCTGGCTGCTACTGTCGAGATCGCGCATTATGGCGAAGCCCCCTTACGGGATATCACACCGGTATGGTCCCTCAAAAATGCAGAAGGCAACGTTTTATTCAGGGGGCAATTATCCCGGACCGACATTCCTATCGGAAATGGGTTTAAGCTGGGTGAAATAAAACAGTCCCTGGCTGATATAAAACAGCCTGGCCGTTTCATTCTTACTGTTGATGTCGGCGGCAATGAGAATTCATGGGATTTGTTTGTTTACCCGAAAATCCTTCCCCCCGTCGATCCCTCCATTTATGTCACGCAGCAAATGGATTCCAGGGCACAGGGTGTCCTGGAAAAGGGCGGGAAAGTGTTGCTTACACTCAAGAAAGGATCGGTGAAATGGGATAAGGGAGGTAATGCGGGCATCGGTTTCTCAAGCATTTTCTGGAATACCTCCTGGACCGACGGACAACTGCCACATAGCCTCGGAATCCTGTGTAATCCGCAGCACCCAGCCCTGCGCGAATTCCCAACCCAATATTACAGCAACTGGCAGTGGTGGGATGCGATGAGTCATTCCGATGCTATTTACCTGGATGCAGTATCTTCCTCTCTGGAACCGATCGTGCGGGTAATTGATGATTGGTTCACTGCCAGACCGATGGGTTTGGTTTTTGAATGCAGGTCAGGAAATGGCAGACTGCTTGTCTCGGGCATCGACCTGATTTCAGATTCCGAAAAAAGGCCTGAAGCCAAGCAATTGCTGTATAGCCTGGAAAAATACATGGCTAGCGACCAGTTTGCTCCTCAAACACGGGTGGAATTAACGATGATCAATGAACTAATTAAATAAACAGAATTAAGGGAAATGGATGAAGTTCAAGTTGGAACGAAGAGTTCTTAATTCCGAAGTGTGAGAGTTCGCTTTTGAAAAGTCCAAATTTTTGGGGGACCTTAGTTATTCATAGAGCATCTTGTCACAAATTTTAACTATTTTTGTGACAATGTCACACTCCTGGAAATGCAAAGCATTGAACATCAAATAGAAATGGTCTCCAAACAAAAGCCGCTGGGCACTCCTCTGTTCCCGGATAACTTTGCCAACCTAGGATCCCCGGAAGCAATTAGGAAAGCCTTGCAGCGCTTGCAGGACAAAGGAATCCTAACGAGAGTGGCCCAAGGCATTTACACTCGACCTAAAGAGACCAAATACGCAGGTCGAGTACTTCCCACAGCTGAAGATATAGCAGAAGCCATTGCCAGGCGCGATAAAGCTCGTACTGTGCCTACAGGCGCGTATGCATTAAATGCACTGGGATTAAGTACCCAAATTCCAATGAAAATTGTAATACTTACCGACGGCTCTCCACGGGAAATAAAATTGGGCAACCGCACTATAAAATTTAAAAAAACGACACCCAAAAATCTACTCCCCAGAGGAAAAATAAGTCGACTCGCCATACAAGCTCTGAAAGAGATAGGCAATGGCAACCTCGCACAGGAAGAAGAACACAGGATAGTTGAATTACTGAAAAAAGAGAGTCTAAAAGATCTCGAGCATGATATTCGACTGGCTCCTGTCTGGATTCAGAAAATCATGAAAAAGGCATTGAAATGGCCAAAGTGAATTTATATACCATACCGCAAGAAGACAAAATCGCAATTTTCAGTCAAGTCAGCTCTAAATTGGTATTCCTCCCTATGCTGTAGAAAAAGACTGGTGGGTGGTGCAAACCCTATCCCTCATCTTTGAAATGACTATAGCACCAAATTTCGTGTTTAAAGGCGGCACATCGCTAAGCAAGGCTTGGAGGCTTATCGAACGTTTTTCGGAGGACATTGACTTTGCCTTAGACAGAACCTATTTTGGGTTTAAAGACTACTTGAGTCGAAATCAGATCGACAAATTGAGAAGAATGGCAGGTGCTTTTATTGATGACATATTTATATCTGAATTGCGGGAAAAATTAAAAGAAAAAGGATACGAGGCGGTCAAAGTAGAACTGGTGCCCGGTGAGCGAAGTGACAGAGACAGGACTGTGCTTTTACATTATCCCTTCGCAATTACATCACCTGGCTATTTACGGCCTAATCTTAAAATAGAATTCAACTGCCGTTCTTTAATGGAGCCATCTACCCAACGAGCTTTGAGTTCACTCGTAGATGAGGCCTATCCTCATAGCGAATTTGCTGAGGGAGTCATAACTATACCTGTTGTCAATCCAGAACGGACCTTTCTGGAAAAGCTATTTCTTTTGCATGAAGAGTTTCAACGCCCTGCCGAAAGAATTAGAACAGGCGACCGGTTAAGCAGACATTTATACGATTTGGTAAAGTTGTCAAAGTCGCAATATGCAACAATAGCGCTGGCAACGCCGGATTTGTACCAAACAATAGCGGCTCACCGTAAGCAATTCAATCCAATACCTGGGATAGACTACAGGCTCCATCAACCTTCAAGGATTAGCCCGATCCCTACAGACGCGGTATTGGCAGCATGGAAAGATGACTATAATTCCATGAGGGAGCAAATGATTTATGAACAAAACCCACCAACATTTGATGAACTTATTGCAGACCTAAATGAACTCAAGAACAGGGTCAACAGTCTCCCATGGATCTTCGATGAAGCTGTGCTTGCCATCGAATAATTGCTTGCTAGACGTACTATTTGTGGACCCATAGATGTCGGGACCATTATTTATTTTCTGGAGCAAATGCGCAATTTGATGTGTCATTTGCCGTGTCAAATATGTATCATGAATAGTGGCAATAAGCGGAAAAAAGAGACACTTTTTTGACACAGAAGAAATAAAAAAACCTTGCAAATCATTTATTTACAAGGTTTCAAAAGTGCCCAGGACTGGATTCGAACCAGCACATGGTTTCCCACGCTGCGACCTGAACACAGTGCGTCTACCAATTTCGCCACCTGGGCATTTTTGTTCAGGGAGTGCAAAGTAAAGAAAAAATTCCTTCCAGATCAAATTTCTCTCGCCTGTCTTGTCTGCCATCCAATCATCAGCACTCCCGCTATCACCAGGGCAGTGCCAAGAATCTGTTCCGCAACGATGGGATCTCCCAGAATAAAATGGGCCTGGATAATGGTTGATACCGGGCCTATGCTGGTCAGGATGGAGGCATTGCTGGAACCGATTTTTTTTATTCCATAGGAAAGCATAAAGGAAGGAATCACGGTAGCCAGGAGGGCAAGGAGGACAGAATATCCCAACAGCTGATGGCTAATCAGACTTCCGCCGTGATTTCCCTGCAGAAGGAAATGCAACACCACTCCGGCAGTCGAAGAAAGCATGGCGTAGGCAGTGAATTTGGTCGCTCCCATCACCGGGATCAGCCTGCCACTGCCTACCAGGTATAAAGAATAGGTAATCGAACAGAGAAAGATCAGGAAACTTCCCCAATAGAAGTTTGTATTCCGAACGTCGAGCTTCAACTCCCCGAAATAGGCAATTCCAATGCCTACATACGTCACCGCCAGGGCCAGCTTCTGGAGCCTCCCGATGGATTGCTTGAACACCAGGGAGTTGATCAGGACAGCAAATGTCGGGTAGAGAAAAAGGATCAGCCGCTCCAAACCTGCTGAAACATATTGAAGGCCCACAAAATCAAAAAGGCTGCTCAGATAATATCCAAGCATTCCCAGAACAATGACATAGAGCCACTGCCTGGAGTTCATCCTAACGTTGCCCTTTTTTTGACTGCTGAATATAGCGGCACCAATATAGAAAGGAAGAGAAAAAACCATGCGCAGCGTAAGCAGGGTTAACGGACCCACTGAAGTTGCATGAAATGCTTTCTTGACAATAATGGCTTTTGTCGAAAAAAGAATGGCGCCTAAAAAACAAACAATAAATCCCGTCAGCGACATGGTCTTTCCGGCACCGTAGCCTTCTTTGCCGGGCAATTCGGTTCCTGTGCCTGGCACCTCCTCGTCATCAGGCCGAGATGTTAAAGTCCCTGAGTGCGTCATTTAAACTGGTCTTTAAATCTGTAGAAGGTTTGCGCTGGCCGATAATGAGGGCACAGCTCACTTGAAAATCTCCTGCCGGGAATTTTTTCGTATAGCTTCCGGGGATAACCACGCTGCGTGCGGGCACCTTCCCCTTGAATTCCACAGGCTCTTGCCCGCTCACATCAAGGATTTTGGTACTCTGGGTCAGCACGACATTGGCACCCAGAACGGCTTCTTTTTCCACCCTGACGCCTTCCACTACGATACACCTCGATCCAATAAAACAACCATCCTCAATAATCACCGGAGCAGCCTGCAGCGGTTCAAGCACGCCACCGATACCCACACCGCCACTGAGATGCACATTCTTTCCAATCTGGGCACAACTTCCAACCGTCGCCCAGGTATCCACCATGGTGCCTTCATCCACATAGGCACCGATGTTGACATAGCAGGGCATCAATACAACGTTGCGGCCGATAAAAGAGCCATACCTGGCCACCGCATGAGGGACTGCCCTGACCCCCAGTGAGCCATAATCCTTCTTCAGGTCCATTTTGTCATAAAATTCGAACGGCGGCAGAGTCCAGGTCTTCATCTCCTGTATTCCGAAATAGAGAAGTATGGCCTGCTTTACCCACTCATGAACCTCCCAGGCCTGCCCAACAGGAGAGGCTACACGCAGTCGTCCCTTGTCCACCTCCTCAATGACCTGCCTGACGGCGTCACTGTGATCTTTTCCTTTCAACAAAGACCTGTCCTGCCATGCTTCCTTCACCAGGATGCTGAGTTCCATTGTCAAATTTTTTGCAAACTTAAGGATTGATCATTGAAAATAACCCCTGAAAACGAGCCCCTGTCAAAAGTTCCCAGGAAATGAGTTGGCAAAGCTGACCAGTGGAGACCTAAATTCTCGTCCATTGAAATAGAACTTGTCTGAAACCGGAGGCAGGAAGCCTTTTTCGATACAGGACTTCTACCTTTGCGCATGGACTTTTCAGAAGACGTAGAACATTGCCTCAGGGTTCTTTCAACAGGAGGCATAATTGTATATCCCACAGATACCGTCTGGGGCATCGGCTGTGATGCCACCAGTGCACAGTCCGTTGAAAAAATATTCAATCTTAAAAGAAGGCCTCCCAAAAAGAGTTTTATCATATTGCTTGCAGACCGGCAGGATATCCTGAAATATGTCAGCCATCCGGAACCGCAGATTTTCGAATTTTTAGAAACGGTGAAGAAACCTACGACCGTGATCTATGAAGGGGCCATTAATCTGGCTGAAAATCTGGTGGGAGAAGATGGGTCCATTGCCATCAGGCTGGTAAAAGACGCTTTTTGCCGCCACCTGATCAAGAGGCTGCGCAGACCCCTGGTCTCCACGTCGGCCAATATCTCCGGGGAACCTGCCCCGGGGTTTTTTGGAGAGATCGCCCTGGAAATTATCCGGGGTGTTGATTATACAGTTCACTACCGCCGGGATGATCTGCACCCGGGTGAGCCGTCCTCCGTTGTACGGCTACAAAAAGACGGCACCATCGAAATTATCCGTCAGTAAGCCAAATCCTCTCTTCGGTATAAAAATGACAGGGGCTATCCGGGCTTTTCGCATCTTTGCAATGTGCAGAAATTGCTGATCATACAAACGGCGTTTATTGGTGATGTAGTGCTGGCTACCTGCCTGGTGGAAAAACTGCATCAATTCTACCCCGACGCACAAATAGATTTTCTCGTTCGCAAAGGAAATGAATCCCTGCTCACCGGGCACCCCTTCCTTCACGAGGTACTGATTTGGGATAAAAAGAAAAACAAAAACCTCAACCTGCTGAGAATGCTGGCCGCGATCCGCCGGCGTAAATATGACGTCGTCGTAAATGTCCAGCGCTTTGCGGCCACCGGGCTTCTGACCGCATTTTCCGGTGCTGCTGAAAAAATAGGTTTTGACAAGAACCCGTTCAGTTTCCTGTTTACCAGGAAGATCAGACACGTCGTTAGTGAAGGTCAGGTATCCAAACACGAAATCGAGCGTAACCTGGACCTGATCAAAAATATAACCGACGACCGGATCGTCCTTCCCCGGCTTTATCCTTCCGCTTCAGACGAGAAAGAAGTAAGTCAGTACAAAACCCGGACCTACATCAGCATCAGTCCGGCTTCAGTCTGGTTTACCAAACAATACCCTCCTGAGAAATGGATACGCTTTGTTAAAGCGCTGCCCGGCACCTACCAGGTATACCTGCTGGGAGCCCCTTCAGACGAGGCGCTATGTGACAGGATAATAAAGGTCTCTGGTCGTCCCTCCATGACCAGCCTTTGTGGCAAATTGTCCTTTCTTCAGTCTGCCGCCCTTATGAAGGACGCAACAATGAATTATGTGAATGATTCTGCACCACTCCATTTTGCTTCTGCCGTTAACGCACCGGTAACAGCTGTATACTGCTCCACGGTTCCGGCCTTTGGATTTGGTCCGCTGTCTGAGAAAAAATTTATTGTGGAAACAAAAGAATTCATAGAATGCCGCCCCTGCGGGTTACACGGTTACAAGGCCTGCCCGCAAAAACACTTTAATTGTGCCCATACCATTGTGGATGACCAGCTGCTGTCCGTCCTGAAGCAGGTCGAAAGCCACTGATCATTTATTGCTGCATTTTGTGTGACTGAACCACTTAGCGGCTAGGCTACCTGTTTGTCCTGTGCAGCCTTCTTTATTACCTTTGCGGCGTTATGGATATCCAGTGCACAGAAAAGGAATTGTTCCTGTTCAGGAAGATCGCTCACGCAGCCGGGGAGATGAATGTTCCTTGTTATCTGATTGGCGGCTTTGTCCGGGATAAAATACTTGGACGACCCACCAAGGATGCCGATATTGTCTGTGTGGGGGATGGAATGGAGCTTGCCAACAAGGTTGCCGACAGATTCCAGCCAAGACCCTTTGTTTCCCTGTTTAAAAATTTTGGAACTGCCCAGATTCGGATAGAAGATCTGGAAATAGAATTCGTCGGTGCGCGCAAAGAAAGTTACCGGTATCATTCCCGTAACCCCGAAGTGGTACCCGGTACGCTGGAAGATGACCAGAACAGGAGGGATTTTACCATCAATGCACTGGCAGTAAGTCTGAATGCTGCGAACTATGGCAAGCTCATTGACCCGTTCAATGGCATCGGCGACCTTGCGGAGAAAATCATTCAAACCCCGCTTGACCCGCTGCAAACTTTCAGCGATGACCCGCTCAGGATGCTGCGGGCGATCCGTTTTGCCACCCAGCTGGCATTCAGCATAGCACCAAGGACCCTGCAGGCAATCAAAGACGACGCCCACAGGATACGCATTGTTTCACAGGAACGAATAACCGATGAACTCAACAAGATCATCCTGGCTAAAACTCCTTCGGTAGGCTTTGACCTGCTTTATCAAACAGGGCTGCTTCATATTATTTTCCCCAAAATGGTTGACCTGGCCGGGGCTGAATACATCGACGGCATCGGCCACAAGGACAATTTTTACCACACCCTTCAGGTCCTGGATAATATTTCGGCCCGTACAGATGACCTCTGGTTGCGGTGGTCTGCTATATTGCATGATATCGGGAAGCCTCCTACCCGTAAATTTGAGAAAGAACATGGCTGGACCTTTCATGGGCATGAGGTAGTAGGCGGGCGGATGGTTCCCAAAATATTTGAGAGGCTGAAACTGCCCCAGAATGAAAAAATGCGGTTTGTCCGCAAAATGGTAGAGCTTCACCTCAGGCCCATCAGCCTGACCAAGGAAAATATAACGGATTCGGCCATCCGCAGGCTGCTTTTTGATGCGGGGGACGACATTGATTCGCTCATGATCCTCTGCGAAGCGGACATTACATCCAGGAACAAACAGAAAGTCAAACGGTATCTCGAAAATTTTGAGCTCGTCCGGGTGCGTCTTAAGGAAGTAGAGGAAAAGGACCGGATCCGTAACTGGCAACCCCCCATTTCCGGGGAGATGATCATGGAAATATTCGGCCTGAAACCATGCAAGAAAGTGGGAGATCTTAAAAATATGATCCGCGAGGCCATTCTTGACGGGGAAATAGAAAACTCCTATAATGCTGCCTATGAATATATGATGAAAATGGCGGCTACCCTCGATCTGAAGCCGGTCGTCTGACCATTCGAACTTCAAATGCCACCGGCAAATCTACCCCATTTTTGGTCGGGAATTTGTATTATTTTTGGTAATTACGCAGCAGAAATGATTCTGCAGGAATCATATTATAGGAACTGCGGGCCCTGGAAAGGTTGGGCTAAAAAATTCATTTGCGGCTGTTCACTCCGGGAATGACAGGATCCAAGGCCTTAAATCACAGATATCTGTCAGCAATATAATAAATCAATAAACAGGCATTATGGCAGTTTTGAAATTCAGAGTATATCTAGAAGAGGACGATAGCGTCTACAGGGATGTAGTGGTCAGACATACCCAGACATTCCTGCAGTTGCATTACGGCATTCTGAAGGCCTACGAATTTGACAGCAAGCACCAGGCGACTTTTTACCGCAGCAATGATAGCTGGCAGAGAGGAAAAGAAATCACCCTGGAAAAATATGACAAGGCTTACAAGGTGGAGCCCCTGCTCATGAAAAATACGGGTATTGGTACGGAGATCAGGGATCCGAATCAAAAATTCATTTACGTATATGATTTTGCAAAGAACTGGTCCTTCCTCGTAGAACTCATCAATGTCTCCAAGGAAGAGAATGACAAACTGGATTACCCTGCCATGGTGAAATCTGAAGGCATCGGCCCGTCGCAATACGGAACCAAGGGACTTGTTGGAGATAAGCTTGCCGAGGTGGAAGAGAAATATGACCTCGGGAAAGGAGCAGAAGGATTTTCAGAGGAAGGAGGCGATGAGGAAGATGCTGATTTTAAAGAGGCCGGAGAAGAGGAGGGAGCCGCCGATGAAGAGATCATATAATATCGCAGGATAACTGGAGTACGGCGTTATCCTCCAAAAATTTTCCTGATTGGCTGAGTTCTGAACAAGCTCAACTGGTGGTAAATAAAAAAGTCATAGTGATAGCCGGACCTACGGCTTCCGGAAAGACTGCACTGGCCGTCAGGCTTGCACGCAGCGAGGGTACTTCAATCATTTCAGCAGACTCCCGGCAATGTTACAAGGAGCTGGATATCGGAGTAGTCAAACCTTCCCCCGCAGAACTTCAACTCGTCCGCCACTTTTTTATCAGCTCCCATTACCTTCACGAACCGGTCAATGCCGTCCAGTTCGAGCAGCTATCCATGGGCTGGGCAGAGAATATCTTCCGGGAAAAAGATAGCCTGATCATGGCTGGGGGCACAGGCTTGTACATCCAGGCATTTTGCCAAGGGCTGGACGATATACCGGAAGTTGACCTGTCTGTGCGCCGGCAGATCCGGACGGAGTACGAAAAGCATGGCATTGGATGGCTGCAGGACCGGGTCAGGGATACCGACCCACGGTTTTATGCTGAAGGGGAGATCCTGAACCCCCGCAGGCTCATGCGCGCCCTGGAGGTCAGAATGACAACGGGGGATTCCATCCTCTCTTTTCGTAAAGGCAACAGGAAATACCGCCCTTTCCGGATTATCAAGATAGGGATGGATCTTCCCCGGGAAACACTGAAACAGCATATCGACAGCCGCGTTGACCGCATGATAGACCTTGGACTTGTCGAGGAGGTCAGGCGGCTTTTGCCCTACCGGCACTTCAATGCACTTCAGACCGTTGGGTACCGGGAAATCTTTCAATACCTGGACGGGGAAATTACTCTGGATGAGGCCATCGGACGCATCAAAACAAATACCAGACAATATGCAAAGAGACAATTGACCTGGTTTAGAAAAGATTCATCCATAACCTGGGTTCATCCTGCCGATGACCACTCTATAGAAAAGATAATCAAATCTTAATGCTGGCTTAACAGGCTTTCTCCCAAATTTGGCACCATAATATATTTGCCCGTGGCAACTGACAGGAAAAGCGTCAACCTGCACGCTGAAAATTTTGGAGAGGATTTCTTATGGGGGGTTGCCATCGCCGCCGCACAAAATGAAGGGGCCCATAACAATTACGGGAAAGGTCCTTCCATCTGGGATACGTTTTCACGGTGGCAGGACCGGATCCGGGGAGGTGACAAACCTTACACGGCCTGCGATTTTTATCACCGTTACAAGGACGACCTGCTCCTGGTGAAGGCACTGGGATTCACCGCATTCCGGTTTTCGATTTCCTGGCCGCGGATATTTCCGGAGGGGACGGGGAAAGTCAATAAGGAGGGAGTGGCTTTTTATCACCGGGTCATAGATGAATGTTACCAGCTCGGGCTTATCCCGTTTGTAACCCTGTATCACTGGGACCTGCCTGCCTCGTTGCAAAAGGAAGGAGGATGGGCCAGTTTGTTCATGCTAAAATGGTTCTCGCGCTATGTATCCACCTGTGCGGAAGAATATGGCTCCAAGGTGAAGAACTGGATTGTCCTGAATGAACCATTTGGTTTCACCTCCCTGGGTTACATGCTGGGTAAACACGCTCCTGGCAAAACCGGTCTTAAAAATTTTCTCCCGGCCATCCACAATGCCACCCTGGCCCAGGCCGAAGGGGGGCGGATACTCAGGGAGCTGGTTCCCAAAGCACATATCGGAACCAGTTTTTCCTGTTCCGAAGTCATCCCGCATTCGGCCAGCGAAGAAGACATTCAGGCTGCCAACCGCGTTGACATCCTGCTCAATCGGCTCTTCATAGAACCTGCCCTTGGGAAAGGATATCCAAGGGAGGATTTCAAGTTCCTGGAAAAGCTTGAATTGTTTAACAAAAGCTGGAAATACAGGGAAAGGATGAAATTTGATTTTGATTTCATCGGCCTTCAAAATTATTTCTCTGTAGTGGTGCGGTACAATTCCCTGATCCCGATTGTCCAGGCCTCTGAAGTGAAGGCGCGGTCACGCAATGTGGCCCGTACGGCAATGGGTTGGGAAATCAATCCCCATAGTTTTTACCGCATGCTGAAACGGTTCTGGGGATACGATGGTGTTCGGCAGATCATTGTCACCGAAAGCGGAGCGGCATTTAAGGACAAATTGCTGGACGGTCAGATCCGGGACGAAGAGCGTATAGATTATTACCGCCAGTATATCCACGCCCTCCAGAAGGCAAAACAGGAGGGTGTAAATATCAAAGGCTATTTCGCCTGGACCCTGATGGACAATTTTGAATGGGCAGAAGGATACAATGCCCGCTTTGGACTGATCCACGTCGATTTCAAAACCCAGTTGCGCACCATCAAAAGTTCCGGATTTTGGTTCAGGGATTTCCTGAATGGCAGATAAAAAAGGACAGGGCGGCGGAGAATTTCTTTCTCCGGAAATCAGGGCATCGTCTGAAATGTTTCCCGACCGGAATCCATTTTCATCATATTTTCTGGCGATTCTTCACCCGTTTAGCCCCCGCGATGAGGATTTCAGAATTTAAGACCCACGGTAGCCAGTACTGTGCCAGCAGACTGGCTGGCGCTTGCATAAGAATTTGCCTTATCCGTTAACCGGTATGGGAAGCTTACATCATGGACAATTCCATGGATATAGGCGAGGTCCACAAAGATCCCTTTGTTCCTGTAGCCAATTCCTCCGCTGATATACATCCTTTCCCCCCTGACCCGAGAATCCGCATAGGGATTGCCGTAATAGGCAAATCCGGCCTGGGCGGAAATGATGTTGAACTTCACTTCGGCTCCAACCCGAAAATTGAAAATATTTCTGTAATAATTCTTTATGACGTCATTCAGGGGAGAAAAATAACTCCCTTGCACGCTGGTCCCATCTACTTCCGGAGACGAGTACCGGGGACTCCGGGTCGTCAGATATTCAACATCCGCAGTAATAAACCCTTTTTGTTTTTTTACGTCTTCCACGCTCCCCAGGAGATAGGACAGACCGGCTGTGAATTTCCAGGGCAGGGTAACGTCATATTTTACATTACCGGCATTCAACCCGATGGCTGCATCCAGGGCAGAAGAGGTGATCGAAACACTGTCGGCGTAATTTTCCGTGTTGGTAGTCATCGAGGCGCTGAGTTTATCGGTCAGAAAACAGATGGTCGGTGTTTGCACAGCAAGCCCGATACGAAAGGAATGACTCGCAATAAAGATCGTTCCCAGTCTGAGATTTACTCCCCCACCGCTTGAATTATATGTCTCGGAATAGGTTGAAGATTTGAAATCATTATTTGCATTGCCACTGACGTCTGACTCCGAGAAGGTAAGATTCCTGGTATAGTTGATAATGGGAATTCCCAGGCTACCGCCAAAAAGCCATCTGCTTGTTCCCGCTATGCCCACGGCAATATTCAGCTCCGTAATCCCTCCCTTTGTTCTGCTGTCGTATACCTGGTTCAGGGAACCGTTGGCCGCCAGTACTTTCTCCGGCATGCCGATGACCTGCTGGGCAGACCCTACAGTAACCGTATCAATGAGGTAGGTGTAAAGGGCCATCCGGGTTCCGTATGAAAGCAGCGGATTATTGATGCCATCATGGATCGAAAGGTTGGAATTGGCAAATTCCTCGGCATACTGTTCCGAAAAAGAACTGTAATTGTTTTTTCCGCTATAATAGAGGTTGCCATTAAAATTGGCTGTGCGGTTGACCGCAAAGCTGAGGGTGATCGCGTTTCCTTCCTCCATGGTTCCTCCCAACACAATCCCCGAGGTGCCCAGGTTGAAATTGAACACCTGGCTTCCTGTGGATGGAGTACCCAGGTAACTGGATTTGATTGATTGAAAGCTAAGGCCGGGACTGAAGACGATCTCGCTGGTATTGTAAAACCCCAATCCGGCGGGATTAACATAAGCGGAAGATATTTCCCCGCCCAGGGAACACATGGCACCACCAATGGCCTGCTGCCTGGCAGTTCCGCTGGGAGTCGTCCAGGCCATTCTCAGGGCGTCTTCCGGCATCTGGGCCGCGGATTCAAAAAAACAGAACAGGAACAGGTAAAAGAACTGATGCTTCATAGTCAAGACGTGTCAGGTTATCGTAAATACTGAAAAGGAGGAAAGATTTTAGAAAAATCATTTCCTCCTTAACTATACAATAAAGTAGTTCCTGGAATAACCCCTTGTCAGTGTCTTCCTCCTGCTGGACGACTCATCCCGCCACCTCCGAAACCGCCGCTGCCGGAAGTTCTCATAGATCCTCCCGAACTGCCAAACGGAGAAGGGCTATATGACCTGGAAGGCTGGCTGTAATAGCCGTTGTTGGAACGATTGTAGATATTCCGATTGTTATTATAATACAGATTGTTATTGTAATTGGTGCGGATGGTTTCCCCATAGGTGTAGGAATGTGGAGACGCACTTCCCACAGCTGTCAGGTTCCTCCTGTTGTAAATATTGTTGGTGTAACTGGTAGGGCTGAATGTGCTCAAATGGGTATAAGGTGAGGATGCTACCGGAACGACCCCCTGGGCTTTCGGATTGGCGATGACCACAGAAGTATAATAAGGGTTATAATAACTGTTCCAGGTATAATAACTGTTCCAATAAGAATAAGGATACCAATAATTATAGCCAAATCCTACCCATGGAGTATATCCATACATGAAGGTCCCGAAGGAACTGAAGCAGGAGGCAAAACCCCCGTTGTAGTCATAATTGTAATCGTCAAAATAGGACCAACGAGCCGGGTTCTGTACGAGCATATGGACGTACTGATCATTGGGGGTGCTGTAATACTCACCATTGTTAGAGGCTGCGTAAGCTCCATGCCTCTGGCTATTCGGTGAATAGTATACGTCATCGGGAGTCTGACTATTTTTGTATGTGGAGCAGCTCGATAGGGCGAGTACGCATACGGCAATCAAAAAATGAATACGGTTCATGACGAAAGCTTTGAATGTTTTCAACCTGAAGTTACTACTTTTGCGCTTCAAATACAAAATTACTATTAAAAAACAGCCGGATATCAA
>Ga0318562_10000437_pt1 | contig 18700 bp, 14 predicted proteins | sample GRESIP066b5f18_FD_203688 | JGI IMG/M metagenome (GOLD analysis project Ga0318562, IMG submission 203688) | Tropical soil microbial communities from Luquillo Experimental Forest, Puerto Rico - GRE.SIPMG.066b5f18 | ecosystem: Environmental > Terrestrial > Soil > Tropical forest > Bulk soil... | reverse complement strand
GGTTGTGGAAGGAGGGCGAGTGTGTGCCGTGCGATCATCAGCTCCTCGTCCGTCGGGATGACGTACACGGCGACCTGGCTCTCCCGCGACGAGATCAGGAGCTTGCGCGCCGCGTTGGCCTCCTGATCGAGCCTTGCCCCGAGCCAGGCGATCTTCTCGGCGACGCGCGCCCTGATCGTCGCCGAATTCTCGCCGATCCCGGCGGTGAAGACGAAGGCGTCGATGCCGCCGAGGGCCGCCGCGAGCATTCCGGCATAGAGGCCGACACGATAGACAAAATAGTCGACGGCGAAGGCCGCCCGCGGATCGGGGTTCGTCTCGAGCTCGCGCATGTCGTTGCTGATCCCGGACAGGCCCTTGAGGCCGCAATCCTGGTAAAGCAGATTCTGAACGGCGGCGGGGCTCATGCCTTTTTCGGACACGAGATAGAGGACGACGCCGGGGTCGAGCTGGCCCGGCCGGGTTCCCATCGGGAGCCCATCGAGCGCGGTGAAGCCGAGGGTGCTCTCGACGCTCTGCCCATCCTTGAGGGCACACATCGAGGCGCCGCTGCCGAGATGGGCGACGATCACCCGGCCGCCGGCGTTGGCTGGGGCCAGTTCGTGCAGGCGCGCGGCGATGTACTCGTAGGACAGGCCATGAAACCCGTAGCGCCGGACCCCCTCAGCGTAGAGGTGATGCGGGATTGCATAGAAATCCGCTAGCGGGCCGTGGTTGCGATGGAATGCAGTGTCGAAGCAGGCGACCTGCGGGAGGCTCGGAAAGCGAGCAAGAATCGATCGGATGGGCGTGAGATTGTAGGGCTGGTGAAGCGGCGCGAGCGGAATGTACCGTTCGAGGCGGCCGATGACAGACGCGTCGATCCGGACTGCCTGGGCAAAGTCCGGTCCGCCATGCACGACGCGGTGACCGACGGCGATCGGATTGATCCGCCGATCGTCGCGCAGCCAATCCCCCGCGACATTGAGAGCGGCCGGCACATCGCCAACAACGTCGTGCCCATAGGTTCGCTCGACCAGAAGCTCGCCCGCTCCCGATACCGCCCTGAACTTGGGCGTCCTGCCAATGCCGTCGACCTGCCCCCTGATCTCGCGCCTGAGGTTTCCGTTCGCCTCGATGGCAAAGACTTGAAACTTGACGCTCGAGGATCCGGCGTTGGCAACGAGGATCGTATCCATGACGCTCACACGGCTGGCAGCGCGAGAGCCCGGCGTGCGTGCGCGTAAAGGACCGCGACCGCGCAGGACGCCATCCGCGCCCGCACGGAGTCGGCACGGGAGGTAAGGACAATCGGCACGCGGGCACCGATTACGATGCCGGCCGAGTCTGCCTTGCCGAGATAGACGAGGTTTTTGGCGAGCATATTGCCGGCTTCGAGATCGGGCACCACAAGGATCTGGGCTCGCCCCGCCACGGGGGACTTTATCTTCTTGATCGCAGCCGCCTCCGCATCGATCGCGTTGTCGAAGGCAAGCGGTCCGTCAAGCACGGCACCGGTTATCTGACCGCGGTCCGCCATTTTGCACAGCGCGGCGGCGTCTATCGTGGAGGGGATCTTGGCGGTCACCGTCTCGACGGCAGACAGGATCGCGACCCGCGGCTCGCCAAGGCCGGTTTGCGTGAACAGATCGATTGCGTTCTGGACGATGTCGATCTTGGCATCGAGATCGGGAAAGATGTTGATAGCCGCGTCGGTGATGAACAGTGGCTCGGCATAGGTCGGCACGTCCATGATGAAGACGTGGCTGATCCGACGTGCCGTCCGCAAACCGGTCTTGCTCGACGTCACCTCCCGCATGAGCTCGTCGGTGTGCAAGCTGCCCTTCATCAGAAGCTCGCCTTTCGACTCATGGATGAGCTCGACTGCCCTCGCGGCGGCGGCATGGCTGTCGGGGACGTCGACGATATCGACTCCCTCGATGTCGAGATCATGCTCGCCGGCCAGGTCCGCGATCTTCTCGGCCGGGCCAACCAGAACCGGCGTGATCATGCCGGCGTGGGCGGCTTCAAGCGGGCCGCGCAACGACGTCTCGTCACAGGGGTAGGCGATGACGGTGGTCGCCGCCGGAACTTCCTTTGCCCTGGCGATCAGCCGGTCGTATTTTGAGCCGGGCGCCGCCACAGCGCCCGCAGTCGCAGCGACGGTCTCGATCTTCTCAGCTCTCGCGGCGGGCATGATGACCCTCTCCTTCATCTGGATTTGCGGGTGAGCGGCTTCCCGCGCCGTTTCCCGCTGCAACCTGCTGGAGGTGACGAACGGGCTTCCGAGGTGAAGTCGCTTTCCCCTCCATCCCGAATAGTCGGGCAACCTCGTCGAGCCTCCTCTCATCCTCGGCGGAGATTCCACCCCGAGCCGCCATCAACTTTCCGATGAGGTCGAAGGCGTTGCGCCGTGCCTCTGCATCGTCCGGGAGCATTGCCGGAATAGCGGCGAGTGCAGCTCCCTCATCGATCAGCAGCATGTTGAACTGGTCGCGCACCATTGCCTTGAATTCGGTGAGAGGCACGCCGCCATATTCGTGGCGGATGCGACGAGCCAGTTCGAAACCCCGCTCATCGATCGCGGCCCGCTCCATGCCGGCGTAGAGGACGCTCCGAATGACGGCCTCGCGCAGGCTTCCCGTCGCGATGCGCGACCTTAGCTCGGCCGTCCGCTTCTCAAGCAGCTCGTGATAGAGCGGACTTATGCTGGCGTGCCGCTGCGGCTCGGTCGACGACGGATCGACGCCGACGGCGGCCTGCAGGTTGGGCAGCCCGTAGATCGCCAGGAATGTCCGCTCCGCCAGGGTCTCAGCCGTCTCGCGCCAGGTCTCGAGGAACTTGACGATTTGCTGGGACAGGTTTTCCTGGGCGGCAATGAAGGGATTGTCGGCGCCGGCCGGCCTGCGATCCTTGCGGACCTGCTCGGCGAGGGCGGCGACCTGGGCCATCATCGGATTGGCATCGGAGAAGAGCTGGAACTGCATCCGCAGCGGGTGCGCCTGGCGCATCCATTCGGCGAGAGTGGGGGTGACCAGCGCCCGAACGACCGGCTGCGCAAAGGTCCGATAAAGAGCAAGATTTGTCTCGGAAACCCGGGCCGCGGTGGCAAACCGGCGCTCGTCCGCCAGATCGTTGCCACCCAGGGCGCGAATGTCGTCGAGCGTCCTTGCCTCGCAGCGCATCACCCAATTGCCGCTCACCAGATCGGGGTTCTCGGTCTCGGCGCTCTTGCTCTCGAGCACCGCTTCGTAGAGACCCGGCGGCAGCGTGTCGATCAGGTCGATATTGCTCGAGAACTCGCGATGCTCCTTCTTGGCGACGCCTCCCGAGACGAAGATACCGAGGTGCCCGATCTTCTCGTGGATGGTGTAGACGATGGTCTGTCCCGAGGAGCGGATCTCGTCGGCATCCCGGTAAAGATCGAGGATCCAGCCAAGCGCCTGCTGTGGCGGCGTTATGTTGTCGCCCTTCGAGCAGAACACCACGATCGGCGAACGGATATTGCGCAGATCGATCGCGGTGCCATCCGAAGCGCGGATGCGGCCGGCCGCGAGGTTGTTGCCGACGAACAGCTCATCGACGATGAACTGAATCTCCTCGGCGTTGAGGTTTACGTGGCCGCCCCACCAACGTTCGAATCCGAGATAGCGTGGCGCCTCCGTATCGATCTTTGAATAGAGATTATACTGTTTAGTCCAGAGCGTATTGGCGGGGTTCTGGTTCTCGAAGTTCTGCACCAGCCAGGCGCCATCGAACTTGCCGTGCCCGAGATCGCTGGTAAGCGCGGTCAGCCAGCTGCCGCCGAGCAGACCGCCGGTATACCGCATCGGATACTTTCCATGGACGCCGCCCCAATAGGATAGTGGCGAGCCGGCGACGATGATCGGGCCGAATAGCTCGGGACGAAGCGCGGCGAGCATCATCACCGCCCAGCCGGCCTGGCAGTTGCCGATCACGCAGGGCTTGCCTTCGGCTTCCGGGTGGAGCGCGATGATTGCCTCGAGGAACTTTGCCTCGGCCATCGCTATGTCCTCGATGGTTTGGCCGGGCATGGGATCGGGCAGGAAGCCGACGAAATAGCAGGGATGGCCGGCCTTGAGCGCAACGCCGATCTCGCTGTCCGCCTTGAAGCCGCCGATTCCCGGGCCGTGCCCGGCCCGCGGATCGACGACGACGAACGGCCTCAGCTTCGCATCGACCATCATCCCCTGCGGCGGGACAATCCTGACGAGGGCGTAATTGACCGGCCGGGGGAGGGTCCGGCCATCGACCACGAGCTCCGCCTTGAAGTCGAGCACGTTCGGGACGGTCTCCGCCAGGTGCTCGCGATACTGATTGCCGCGCTGCCGCAGCACATCCCAGAACAGCACGCTCCGTTGGGCGGCATCGAGCAGGAATTCGGCTGCCGAAGCCAGAGGATTCGGCATCGCGGCGAATGTGCCCATCGACGATGATTGCCCATGAGTGGATGACATTTGCCTCTCCTCTCACCTCAAATGACGCGGCGTCGTCGCTCGCGCCACAAACGCAACCGATCAGGCCGGAAAGATCGGGCGGCAACATTACATCTTTATGACACGTTGCTCATCCAACGCCGCGGATGAGCAATGAGCGAAATAATAACTTCGTCCGGCCCATACGGGTTTTATTTTTCTTTGCCGGGTTTGGACCGGGGATGCATTGATGCAGGTCAATGAAGGGTAAATTGATCCGCGGCATCAAACTCGCGAGGCTGCATGGGAGTGTCTGTCTATGGCTCGGAACGACACGCCGGAATCGGTAGCAGGCAAGTCCTCCCAGACAGTCGGCCGGCCACTCGCAGGAAGATCAGCGATCGTCACCGGCTCGACCAGCGGCATCGGTCTCGGTATCGCGCAGTCCTTGGCCCGAGCGGGCTGCAACGTCGTCTTGAACGGTTTCGGGGAGGCGGAGGCAATTGAACGCGAACGCGCCAAAATCGCCGGCGACTTTGACGTCAAGGCGATGTTCAATCCTGCCGACCTCTCAAACCCTGTCGCAATTCTAGAAATGATCGAAGCTGCCACCAAGGAATTGGGGCAGGTCGACGTCCTGGTCAATAACGCTGGCATTCAATATACATCCCCGATCGAGGCGTTTCCGCCGGAACGCTGGGATGCGGTCATCGCCATAAATCTGTCGTCGAATTTTCACGCCATTCGCGCCGTCATCCCGCAGATGCGCGAGCGGAATTGGGGCCGTATCGTCAACATCGCGTCGGCACATGGGCTGGTCGCATCCGTCGAGAAGGCTGCCTATGTCGCGGCGAAGCACGGCGTCATCGGACTGACGAAAGTCGTCGCGCTGGAGACCGCGACAACGCCAATCACCTGCAACGCGATCTGCCCGGGCTGGGTGCTGACGCCATTGGTCGAGCGACAGATCGCTGAGCGGGCAGCTCGCGAGAATATCTCGATCGACCAAGCCCGCCTGGACCTTCTCGCGGACAAGCAGCCATCCGGCCACTTCGCAACGCCCGAGCAGATCGGGGCGATGACGGTGTTCCTCTGCTCGGAGGCCGCCGCGGAGATCCGCGGCGCCGCGCTTCCCGTCGACGGGGGCTGGACCGCGCAGTAGTCACGCACAATCCGGAGGCCGGTCAGTCCATGCAGACGGTTCCTCTCGAGCAATCGGTGTCACTCATTCCCGACGGCGCCAGCCTGATGATCGGCGGGTTCATGGGGGTAGGAACGCCGGAGCGCCTCATCGACGAGCTCGTGCGTCAGAACAAGCGTGAGCTCATCGTGATTGCCAACGACACTGCCAGGCCGGGTTACGGCATCGGTAAGCTCGTCGACGCCAAGCTGGTGCGCAAGGCGATCGTCAGCCATATTGGCCTCAACCCCGAAACCCAGCGTCAGATGATGGCCGGCGCGGTCGACGTCGAGCTTGTCCCGCAAGGGACGCTCATCGAACGGATTCGCGCCGGCGGATTCGGGTTGGGGGGCGTCCTCACCCCGACCGGCATTGGCACGCTTGCCGCCGAGGGCAAGCGGATCATCGAGGTCAACGGAAAGAGCTATCTCCTCGAGGTCGCCCTGCGCGCCGACTTTGCGTTGGTGCAGGCATTTCTCGCCGATTATCTCGGTAACCTGAGCTATGCGCTGACTGCTCGCAATTTCAATCCGGTTATCGCGATGGCGGCCGAAACCGTGATCGCGAACGCAGACAATGTGGTTCCGGTCGGCGTCATATCGCCCGACCAGGTAGTGACGCCGGCGCCCCTGGTCGACTACCTCGTCGCCAACTCGTGAGGATGAGGATGAAAGCGCAGGAAATTATCGCACGCCGCATCGCCCACGAGCTCAAATCGGGAATGCTGGTCAATCTCGGGATAGGAATTCCGACGCTGGTTGCCAACTATGTGCCGGAGGGAATCAACGTTTTCTTCCAATCGGAAAACGGTTTGATCGGCACCGGCGCGCCGCCGGAAGAGGGTATGGCGCACCCGACGCTCACCGATGCGGGCGGGCGACCGGTTACCGCCCTGCCGGGCGCCTGCACGTTCGACAGCGCCATGTCGTTCGGCCTCATCCGTGGCGGGCATCTCGATCTCACCGTCCTCGGCGGCCTGCAGGTCGATGAGGAAGGTCATCTCGCCAACTGGATGATTCCGGCCAAGATGGTGCCCGGGATGGGCGGGGCCATGGACCTGGTCACGGGCGCCAGACGCGTCATCGTGGCCATGCAACACAGCGCTAAGGGTGCGGCAAAGATCGTGAAGAGGTGCAGCCTGCCTGTCACATCGTTCCGGCCTGTCGATCTGGTCGTCACCGAGTTGGCAGTGATCGCCTTCCCCGATCGCCGGGCCACATTGATCGAAACCGGTCCCGGAACGGCTGTCGATGAAGTCGTCGCGGCAACGGAAGCGGAGCTCGTGCTTTCAACCGACATCAAGGAGATGACGTTATGACCCGCCAGGACGCAATGGCCGAGAAGACCGAGCTCGAGTCCAATCCGCCACGCCCCGCGAAGACCTCTGCAATGATCCCCGAGGCAAGGGCGAAGCTGCTGGAAGGCAAGAAGGGCCTTATCGTCGGCATCGCCAACGAAAACTCGATCGCGTGGGGCTGTGCCAAGGCTTTCCGCGCACTCGGCGCGGACCTGGCGGTCACTTACTTGAACGACAAAGCCAAGCGCTTCGTCGAGCCGCTCGCGCGCGAGCTCCACGCGCCGATCCTGATGCCCCTCGATGTCAATGCACCGGGCCAGATGGAAGCAGTGTTTGAGCGCATCGGCAAGGATTGGGGCGAGCTCGATTTCCTTGTCCATTCAATCGCCTTCTCCCCGAAGGAGGCATTGCGCGGGCGAGTGGTTGACGTTGAACGCGACGGCTTCCTGACGACGATGGACGTATCCTGCTGGACGTTCATCCGCATGGCGCACCTGGCAGAGCCGCTCATGCGCAACGGGGGCACCCTGTTCACGATGACCTACTACGGCAGCCAACGCGTGGTGAAGAACTACAACATTATGGGGGTTGCCAAAGCCGCGCTCGAAGCCGCAGTGCGCTACATCGCGGCCGAGCTCGGGCCGAAAGGCATTCGCGTCCACGCTATTTCGCCGGGACCCCTGGCGACGCGGGCGGCGTCCGGCATCCCGGAATTCGACGCTCTCCTCGACAAGGCCAAAGGCAAGGCACCGGCTCGACGTCTTGTCAGCATCGACGATGTCGGCGTCGCGACCGCATTCCTCGCCCACGACGCCGCCCGCCTGATCACGGGGGAAACGGTGTATATCGACGGCGGCTATCACATCATCGATTGATGCGGGAGTTGCCGTCACACTCACCCATTTGCCTGCCCAAGGTCGCCTGAACTCATCCACCCCGAACGTAACCCACTGTCGGGATTGCCGCGGATGCGCTGTCAGGCGGTCTCGGCGTCACCGTTTCAGTGGTGGACCGTTCAGCGAGGGCAACCAGATCGCTCACGCCATGGCCAAAGGCGGCGGCCAACCGACGCCTTAACGCTATCCGCAGCTTGTGCTGGCATCCGGCCAGGCTCGAGACAATGGCGGTGACTGGCAGCTCATACAGGCTATTGTCGGAACGGTTCGCGCCAGGGCACCAATTCATTTCTGCCAAGGGCCACCGCGCATGCCTACAGATCGGCGGGCTCTGTCACGGTTGTTTCTGATTTGCCTGGTGGTCCGGCGACGCTCTTGCTTATTTGACTGAGATCAAGACCAGCTGCCCTGACACCAGCTACATAATGCGCTGAAATACTCGGGTTGAGAATGCGCATCAGATGGCCAGCCCCGATAGCCAAGACTCGCAAACTACTTCGCCCGGCGTATCCGCGGTCGACACTGCGATACGCGTCGGGCTACTTGCCCTCCTGGGTTATTGGTCGCTCAAGGTAGTCGGCCCTTTTCTGACAATTGGCCTGTGGAGCGTGATCCTCACGGTCGCGTTATACCCGTTGTTCAGAACGCTGGTCGGGAAGCTGGGCGGTCGGCGTCGCCTGGCCGCGGCCCTGGTCACTCTCGTGTCCCTCTTGGTCGTGGTCGGGCCAGTAACCTGGTTCGGAGTAGGCTTGGTCAGCGGCATCGGCTTCATCGTCGAGCGTCTCAACTCGGGTGACCTTCCAATTCCCACACCAGCGGCATCGGTGAAGAGTTGGCCAATCATCGGCGATCGTCTTTACGACCTCTGGGCGCTTGCGGCGACGAACGTCAAGGCGGTCTTGGCCCAACTCGCGCCGACACTCAAGCCAATCGGCGGCAAACTGCTCGGCGCCGCTGGAACAGTGGGACTGAGCCTTTTGCAATTCATTCTAGCGATCATCATCGCCGGATTTCTGTATGTCCCGGGGCCGCAGCTGGTGCGTTCGCTTGCAGCCCTTTTACGTCGAGTTTCAGGCGATCGTGGCGAGCTAATGCTCAAGCTCGCCGGCGACAACATCCGCAATGTTTCACGCGGGGTCGTTGGAATTGCCCTCCTGCAGTCGTTCCTGGCGGCTATTGGCCTCGCCGTTGCGGGAGTTCCCGGCGCCGGGTTCCTGAGCCTCATCGCGCTCGTGCTGGCGATCGTTCAGATCGGGCCGGCGCTGGTATTGATACCCGTGGTGATCTGGAGTTGGACCACCATGACCACCACCAGCGCATTGCTTTTCACCGCGTACATGATTCCGGTTGGCCTGATCGACAACTTTCTGAGACCCTTAGTTATGGCGCGGGGGCTGCCAACGCCCATGCCCATCATCATTGTGGGCGTGATGGGAGGCATGATCGGCTACGGCATAAGCGGGCTGTTCCTCGGCCCGATTGTTCTTTCGGTCGCGTGGGTCCTGCTCGTGGCCTGGGTACAAGACAGTCACGTCGGGTCGTTGCCCACGGACGTCTGAAGGCGGCAGCGCCGTGGCGATGAGGCGGCATTGCATGCGTGGCGGATATCTTCGCCGCCCGGCGGCCTTGGCTCGACTGAATGTCGCGCCTAACCAGAGGCAAATATGTGAAAGCCGGGATGGTTGTCGGCCGCGACCAAACCCCGATGGCCCTTGCCCAGTTGATTCAGATCAAACCTCGCCACTCGTTGCGGACTAGCGTGGCGCCACAGGCTCGGCCGTGCTCCACGGTTGCTGAAATTCTGCCGAAGACCGGGGTCTCCGATGATAGGTCGAACCAATGTAGGACTCACCCGCCGGGCGCTGGTGGTCGATGAAAGCCTGGCTCACCCTGAGACAGCCGGCTGGCGCGCAATGCAGGGGATCATCAGCGAGCTGCGCGCCCGCACCGTCGAGGTGGTCGAATCGACCTCGGCCGAAGATGGCATCGCCATTGTCGGCTCCGACGCCGCAATTCATTGCATCTTTGTCGATTGGAACCTTGGCAAGGGCCGCGGCGACGTCCACCGGCCGGCGACCGAGCTGCTCCGGGCAGTCCGGCATCGGAACGAGCATGTTCCGATCTTCCTGATGGCCGAGCACGTGGCGAGATACTCGCTGACGCTCGAGGATATGCAGCTTTCGAACGAGTTCGTCTGGAAGCTCGACGATACTGCCGAGTTCATCGCTGGCCGGGCGATCGCCGCGATCCAGCGCTATGCCGACGCAGTTCCGGCGCCGTTCATGCGCGCCATGATCGCCTACGACCGCGATCGCGAGTATTCCTGGGCAGCGCCCGGGCACCAGGGCGGCATAGCCTTTACCAAGTCGACGATCGGCCACGTCTTCTTCGACTATTTCGGCGAAAACCTGTTCCGCACCGATACCGGCATCGAGCGGGCCGCGCTCGGCTCGCTGCTCGGCCACAGCGGCCCGATCGGCGAAAGCGAGCGCAACACCGCCCGGGTCTTCGGTGCGCACCGATCGTATTCGGTCCTGAACGGCACTTCCTCGGCGAACCGCGCTATTTTCAGCGCGGTCGTCGGCGACGGCGAGATCGCCCTTTGCGACCGCAATTGCCACAAGTCGATCGAGCAAGGCCTGATCCAGAGCGGCGGCATCCCGGTTTTCTATGTTCCTTCGCGCAATCGCTACGGCATCATCGGGCCGATCGGCCCGAAGCAGTTCACAGCCGATTCGATCGCCAGGCAGGTCGCTGCCAACCCGCTCGCCAAGCGCGCCAACGCGAGCAAGCCCGTCTACAGCGTCGTCACCAATTCGACCTATGACGGCATGTGCTATCACGCCAAGCGGGCTCTCGAGCTTCTCGGCCCGACCGTCGATCACGTCCATTTCGACGAGGCCTGGTACGGCTATGCGCGCTTCAACCCGATGTATCGCGACCGCTGTGCCATGTCCGGCGATCCCGCCGACCACCCGGCGGACGGACCGACGCTGTACGCGACCCATTCGACGCACAAGCTTCTCGCCGCCTTGTCGCAGGCCTCGTTCCTGCACATCCGCTACGGCCGCAATGCCATCGACCATCAGCGCTTCAACGAATCCTACTGTGCCCAGGCGAGCACGTCGCCGCTCTACAGCATCATCGCCTCAAACGACGTCGCGACGGCGATGATGGACGGCCGCAGCGGCCAGACGCTCACGCAGGAAGTAATCGACGAGGCTGTCGACTTCCGGGTGGCAGTGGCCCGTTGTCATCGTGAACTGGCCGACAAGGGGGAATGGTTCTTCGCTCCCTGGAACGCGACCGAGGTAACCGATCCGAAGACGGGCAAGGCAACGCCCTTCCATCTGGCTCCGCGCGACTTGCTCACGACCGAGCCGGCGTGCTGGACCCTCCGTCCCAATGAAAGCTGGCACGGGTTCAAGGAGCTCGAGGAAGGCTGGTGCCTTCTCGATCCGATCAAACCCGGCATCGTCTGCCCGGGCATGGAGGACGACGGCTCGCTCGCCGACAACGGCATTCCTGCGGCTATTGTCTCGGCCTATCTCGGCCGCCATGGCATCATCCCGTCGCGAACCACCGACCACATGGTGCTTTTCCTTTTTTCGATGGGGGTCACCAAGGGCAAGTGGGGGACGCTGATCAATGCGCTCCTTGGCTTCAAGTCGGCCTACGATGCCAACGAGCCGCTGACCACGGCGCTGCCCAAGGTTGTTGCAGCCGACCCGAACCGATACCGGAACATGGGCCTGCGCGAGCTCGGCGATGCCATCTGGCAGCACATGCGCGAAAGCCGACAGGGCCATTGGCAGGCGCAAGCCTATAGTACCCTGCCGAAGCCGGCCATGACGCCACGAGAGGCCTTCCGCAAACTGATGCGTGGAGAGGCGGAAGCGCTGCCGCTCGACAAGATGGCTGGTCGCGTCGTCGGCGTCGGTGTCATTCCCTATCCGCCGGGGATTCCCGTCGTGATGCCTGGCGAGCTCCTTGGCACAGCCGACGAACCCTGGCTCAGCTATATCCGCGCCCTCGAAGCCTGGGGCGAACATTTTCCGGGCTTCGAGCTGGAAGTCGAAGGCGCCGAGCTGCGCAATGGCAAGTACTTCGTCTACTGCTTGCGCGATTGACGAAACTCGCGACTTCTCTCGCGAAATAGGACATAACCGAAAGAGAACTATACGGTCTGGAATCGAGCGGGAGTGAGGCAGATGAGCGAGCTGGTGGTGATCGCCTATCCTACCGAGGCAAAAGCCGAGCAGGTGCGTCAAAAACTACTGGCGATGCAGAAGGATTATTTGATCGAACTGGGCGACGCGGTGATTGCCGTGAAGGACGCCCAAGGGGGCATCAAGCTCAACCAGCTCATCAACACGACGGCAACGGGCGCCGTTTCCGGCGCGTTCTGGGGAACGCTGATCGGGTTGATCTTCCTGATGCCCCTGGCCGGCGCGGCGGTCGGCGCTGCATCGGGCGCGCTCGGCGGCGCGCTGAATGACGTCGGCATCAATGACAAGTGGATGAAGGAAACGGCGGCGGCGATCGAGCCGGGCACCGCCGCCCTGTTCGTGCTCGTGCGGAAGGCGACGGGGGACAAGGTGCTCGAGAGGCTCAAAGGCGAGGGCGGCAAGGTCATGCACACTTCGCTCGACCACACCAAGGAGGCGGCTCTGCAGGCGGCTTTGGCCGACGTCCAGGCGGCCATTCCCGTATCGGCGGGATAGGCAGGGACCGATAAAAGGTATTTGGTTTGACTCTTCTGTGCGTGGTAACAACGGTTAACGGAGGTCTCTGATGATGCAGTCCCGTCGATTTCGAACAGCTTTTGTCGCTCTCCTCGCACTGATCGGAGCGGGCGCCGCAACGGGGGCTTCGGCCGACAGTGGCTCGATTCAGATCTCGATATTCAAGGCAGGCTGGTTTGTCGGCGGCTCCGGCGGCAGCGGCGTCCTCCTCTTTCACGGCAAACGATATCCGCTGGCGATCGGCGGCCTCAGCGCCGGCCTCGTGTTCGGCGCTTCCCAGACCAGACTGTCGGGCACGGTGACCAACATCAGTCGGCCGTCCGACGTCGCCGGCGTCTACGGCGGCGCCGGCGCCGGCGCCGCCCTCGGTGGCGGCGTGCGCGGCATGGTGCTCCACAACGGTAAAGGCGCCACGCTCCATCTTGCCGGCGGCCAGGTGGGCTTGATGGTCAACGCCGACTTCAGCGGCATGTCGATTGCGCTTAAGTAGAGACGGAACCAGGGCGGGCAAGTCGCCCTGCCCTGGCCTTTCTTCATCCGGTCGCGCTGCCACGGTGCCAAGAGATCTCTCGCCGACGGCGAGCGAAGCCGCCAAAGAGAATAGCTCGGCAAGACCTCGCCGCCACAATTGTAAAAAGGCACTCCGCATGAGAAACGCGCTTTCGACGATATGTGCGCTCACCGCTCTGCTTGCCTTTGCCGATTCCGTGTCGGCAAGCGCTGCCGGCACGCTTGAGACAGTCAAATCCCGTGGCCAGCTCATCTGCGGGGTCAACCAGGGGCTCGCCGGCTTCGGCATTGCCGACGCGTCAGGCAAATGGAGCGGCTTCGACGTCGACTTCTGCCGCGCGGTCGCCGCAGCGGTCCTCGGCGACGCCAGCAAAGTGGACTATGTCCCGCTATCGACCGGCGACCGTTTTGACGCGCTGAAAGCAGGTCGCATCGATCTCCTGTCCCGGAACTCGACCTGGACGATGTCGCGCGAGGTCGAAGCCGGTCTGACCTTCGTCGGTACGACCTACTATGACGGCCAGGGCTTCATGGTGAGGAATTCGGCCAACGTCGATACCGCACTCCAGCTCTCGGGGAGCAAAATCTGTGTGCAGTCGGGCACCACGACCGAAGCAAATTTGGCTGACTTCTTCGCCGCCAACAAGATGGACTATACCGCCGTGGTCACCCGGAGCCCGGACGAGTCGATCAGCGCCTACTCCGACAAACGATGCAGTGTCGTCACCAGTGACGCTTCGCAGCTCTATGCCATACGAGCAAAGCTGCCCGATGCCGACGAGCAGGTCATCCTGCCGGAGCTGATTTCGAAGGAGCCTCTCGGACCCGTCGTCCGCCAGGACGACCCGAAATGGGCAACGCTCGTCAAGTGGGTGAATTTTGCGTTGCTCGATGCCGAGGAGCTCGATGTCAGCTCAAAGACGATCGAGGAGGCTCTTTCCTCGCAGAACCCGGCAATTCGACGGCTGGTCGGCGCCGAGGGCAATCTCGGCCAGGAGGTTGGACTCGATAATCAGTGGGCTGTAAGAATGTTGCGGGCTGTCGGCAATTACGGCGAGATTTTCGATCGCAACCTCGGGAGCGACGCGGCTCTCGGTATTCCACGCGGCATAAACCAGCTGTGGAGTCGCGGCGGAATTCAGTACGCGCCGACAATGCAGTGACGCAACCGAGCCGCCCCCATCCAGTACGAACGGAAGCGAAGTCCATGTCCTCAGCGAAAATGCAGAATAGCTTGCACTTGATCCTTGCCGCGGCAGCCGCCGCCCTGATCGCAATACCGCCGTCACCGAGCGCGGCGGATACCCGAAACCTGCCGCCTGTCGACTTTCAGGAGCCGGATCAGCCGGGCAAACCTATTCCGGGCGAGGAACAGCTTGCCAGAAGTCTACGGCGTACCGTGGTATTTTTCCGGTCGACTTATCCGAAGGGCACCGTCTTCATCGTCACTCAGGACAAGTACCTCTATCTCTATCTCGGTGACAATCGCGCCTATCGTTACGGCATCGCCGTAGGCCGCGAAGGCTTTCAATGGACCGCAGACCTGAGTGTGACCAAGAAGGTGCAATGGCCCTCTTGGCGGCCGCCCAAGGAGATGATTGCGCGCGAGGCGCAAAAAGGCCACAACTTGCCGGAGGTGATGGAAGGCGGCCCGGAGAATCCGCTCGGGGCCCGCGCGCTCTATCTCGGCTATACCGAATATCGAATACACGGCACCAATCAGCCGAAGTCGATCGGCCACGCGGCTTCGTCGGGCTGCATCCGTATGCTCAACGAGCACGTCATCGATTTGTACGATCGGGTGCCGGTCGGCACGCGCGTCATCGTCAGTTGATCGCTAAACGCTCGGTGCACTTCGCCCGGGAGCGGCTCGCATCAACTCTTTTGCGGCCTGCTCTCTGGTCGAGCCGTCCCGAACACAATTGCTCCCGCGACCGCCGAAAACGCGGAACCGGCGAGCACGCCCATTTTGGTTGCGTCCTGCAACTCGGGCGCATCGGAAAAAGTCAAGACGCCGACAAAAAGGCTCATCGTGAAGCCGATGCCACATAGAGCCGCGTTTCCGTATTTCGAAATCAATTGGCCCGAGGGACGTGCGAGGTTTTGACGTTGCTACGTGCCCGCGCCGGTGTCGTTGGCGGCCTGCGCCGGCAGGATTCCGAGACGTTCGGCCATCGAAACAAGTTCTACGAGCGATCGGACCCCCAGCTTTTCCATGATTCGATGTCGATGAGCCTTTATGGTTCGCTCAGTTGTACCCAGCTCATGACCAATTTGCTTGCTGATTTTTCCTCGGACAACCATCTCGAACACTTGGCGCTCACGCGGTGTCAAGCTCCCGAGACGCGTCTGCCACGCGCTCAGGCGGTCCAGCCGGTGCAACTCGAGCTCATGCCGCTCGAGGGCCCGTCGAACCGCCGAAAGTAGTGTCTCTTGGGACACCGGCTTGGTCAGAAAGTCTTCGGCACCCGCCTTGATGGCTCGAACCGACATCGGAATGTCGCCATGTCCGGTGAGGTAAACGATCGGCGCCGTCATATTCTGCTGGACGAGTCGGTCCTGCAGCTCTGGTCCGCTCAGTCCCGGCATCTTGACGTCGAGGAGAACGCACGAAATGTCCGCGCCGGCGGCAATGCGCGCGAGGAGGCCGACCGCCGACGCATGCTCTTCGACCTCGTACCCCGACAGGCGCAGCAGCCTGCCTATCCCCTTCCGAAACGACGCATCGTCATCGACAATATGAATCATCGTAGGCAAGGAAGCCCTCCGGCTCCGCCAACCGCGAGGAAACGGCAAGCGACGCTTGCCCTCTGCTCGTTCTCGCGCCAGCTCGGATCCTTCGCGACATCGAGCAACTTTAACGTCGGCTCGGATCCCTGGCATTGACTGGGATTAAACAGCGGTCGATGCACTTCGGCAAGACTGCGCGGTAAAATGGTCGAGTATTCTCGCGCTCGACTATAGCCGACCGTCGTCGCGGGAGATCGAAAAGAGGCGAAGGATGACTGTGGCGACGCCGAGAGTGTTACGCAATACCCTCGTCCGGGTTGATCTGCGTCAAGGCGGCAGCGAGGCGAGCAACATCTTCTTTCTCGTTCGGTAATCAATGGCACCTGCCTCCCGGTAGACTCGCGCCGGGAGGAAGCCGAGATGAGGAAAGGCGTGCAGTCAGGTTCCCAAGCGTGGCCTTTGCCCGTCCTGCGGTGGTTGCCTGCCTACGACCAAAGCTGGCTCAGAGGGGATATCGTTGCTGGCATAACACTGGCGGCCTACCTGGTGCCGTCTGGACTGGGCGATGCCACACTCGCCAATCTTGCCCCTGAAGCCGGTCTTTATGCCTGCCTGTTCGGCGGCGTGGTGTTCTGGCTGTTCTGCAGCTCGCGTTACACCGTCGTAACCGTCACCTCGGCGATTTCGCTCCTGGTCGGCGCTTCGCTCGGCGACTTGACCGGCGGCGACCCGAGCCGCTTCGCCGCGCTCGCTGCCGGCACGGCTCTGCTGACGGCTGTCATCGCGTTTTCGGCGTGGCTCGTTCGCGCCGGCGCCATCGTCAACTTCATTTCCGAGAGCGTGATGATCGGTTTCAAGTGCGGCGTCGCGCTTTTCCTCGCCAGCACGCAGCTTCCCAAGCTGTTCGGGATCCACGCCGCGCACGGCGCCTTCTGGGAAAACAGCCGTCAATTCTTCACTCACCTGGGTGAGACCAACCCGGCGTCGCTTATCGTCGGCGCGGCAGCGCTCCTCGTCCTCATCCTCGGCAAGATCTACCTCGCTAATCGGCCCGTCTCGTTGTTCGTGGTGGTGGGCGGTATCGCGATATCTGCCATTCTTGCGCTCGATACCTACGGGGTGAAGCTGCTCGGCGAGGTGCCGAGGGGCCTGCCTCCCATCGGGCTCCCGGCGATCGGCCTCGGCGATTTGAACGAGCTTCTGCCGCTGGCCCTCGCCTGCTTCTTGCTTGGTGCCGTTGAAACGGCAGCGATCGGGCGAACCTTTCCGAGCGAGCATGGCGACCGTTTCAATGCCAACCAGGAATTCCTGGCGCTCGCCGCCGCCAATCTCCTTGCCGGCTTGGGTCGCGGATTGCCGATCAGTGGAGGAATGTCGCAGTCCGTCGTCAACAAATCGGCCGGCGCACGCTCGCCGATCTCTGGCGCACTCGCGGCGCTCATCCTCTTGGCGGTCATCCTTTTCCTGTCGCCGCTCTTGCGTGACCTGCCTCAGCCGGTTCTGGCCGCCGTCGTGCTCGTCGCGGTATCCGGTCTCTTCAAGCTGTCTGCGCTCGAGGAGCTGTGGCGGACCGATCGCCCGGAGTTCATTGTCGCGATGGCGACACTGCTCGGCGTGCTCAGCTCCGGTCTGCTGCGCGGCGTCATGATCGGGGCTGCGTTATCCCTCGTTCAGATGCTCCGGATTGCCTCGAACCCGCACGTAGCGCTGCTCGGCCGCATCCCGGGAACGCGGCGCTTTTCCGACCACGGCCGACATTCCGACAACCAGCTGATCCCCGGTGTGTCGATCTTTCGACCCGAATCCAGTCTCATGTACTTCAACGTCGACAATGTCTGCGATGCGATGCGCGCGCGCATAGGTGCCGAACACTCGCCGCCCAAGCTCGTCATCCTCGATTTGTCGGCCTCCCCCAAGGTGGACTTGCAAAGCGTAACGGCGCTCGGCGCGCTCGCCGACGAGCTGCGCCGCCGCGATATTCGCTTTCAGGTCGTCGAGGCGCGCGGATCGGTTCGCGACCGGCTGCGGGCAGGCGGACCCGAGAGCGGCGTCACCGGCGTCCGCCGCACCGATTCGATCATCGACCTGATCGACGCTTTTGAAGGCGGCAAATCCAGCACGGCGGCATCGTCAACCGAAACGATCGGGCCAACATTTCCGAGGGAGGGATCAGGATGAACGACAATGGCGGCGAGAGCATTGGCGGCCGATCGAAACAGGACAACGCAGGCAAGTTGAAACGCAAGGACTACGAGAAGGAGCTCCTCAAGCTCCAGACGGAGCTTTGCCGACTGCAGGACTGGGTCAAGGAGACCGGCGAGCGCGTCATCATCCTGTTCGAGGGCCGCGACGCCGCCGGCAAAGGTGGAACGATCAAGGCAATTACCGAGCGCGTGAGCCCGCGCGTGTTCCGCGTCGTCGCCCTGCCGGCGCCGACCGAGCGGGAGAAGTCCCAGCTCTACATGCAGCGCTATATCGAGCGTTTCCCGGCGGGCGGGGAGATCATCATTTTCGACCGCAGCTGGTACAACCGGGCCGGCGTCGAGTACGTCATGGGCTTTGTCAGCAAGGAAGAACACCAACGCTTTCTCGACCTCTGCCCCCAGGTGGAGAAATATGTAGTCGACACCGGGATCCGGCTGATCAAGATTTGGCTGGAGGTCGGCCAGGAAGAGCAGGAAAGGCGCTTCGCCGCACGCATCGAAAGCCCGATCCGCCAATGGAAGCTGAGCCCGATGGACGTCGAGTCATACCGGCGCTGGTATGAATATTCGCGGGCGCGCGACATGATGCTGGAGACCACCGATACCCCGCACGCGCCATGGCACATCGTATTCTCCGACGACAAGAAGCGGGCGCGGCTCAATTGCATTGCCCATATCCTCAGCTTGATCCCCTACAAGGAGGTCAAACGGAAGCCGGTTCGC
>Ga0318562_10000436_pt1 | contig 18713 bp, 16 predicted proteins | sample GRESIP066b5f18_FD_203688 | JGI IMG/M metagenome (GOLD analysis project Ga0318562, IMG submission 203688) | Tropical soil microbial communities from Luquillo Experimental Forest, Puerto Rico - GRE.SIPMG.066b5f18 | ecosystem: Environmental > Terrestrial > Soil > Tropical forest > Bulk soil... | reverse complement strand
GCGGCCACCGAGGCCGATGTCCTCGGCCATCGTGATCTGCACACTGTCGACGTAGTTGTTGTTCCAGATGGGTTCGTACAACTCGTTGGCGAACCGCAACGCCAGGATGTTCTGGACAGTCTCCTTGCCGAGGTAATGGTCGATGCGGAACACCGACTCCTCGGGAAAGACGCTATTGACAACGCTGTTGAGATCTTCGGCGCTCTGCAGGTTATGGCCGAACGGCTTCTCGATGACCACACGGCTCCAGCGGCCCTGTTGCGGCCGGGCGAGACCCGAGTTCTGTAGCTGTTCGCACACCGGCTGAAAGGCGTTGGGCGGGATCGACAGGTAGAACGCGTGGTTGCCTCCGGTGCCCCGCTCGGCGTCGAGCTTCTCCAGAGTCTCAGCCAACCGCTGGAACGCCTTCTCGTCGTCGAATGTGCCCTTTACGAAGCGGATTCCCTCGGCGAGCCGGTCCCAGACCTCCTGGCGGTACGGGGTGCGGGCATGCTGCTGGACGGAGTCGCACACGAGCTTGCCGAAATCCTCGTCGGCCCAATCCCGTCGGGCGAACCCGACCAACGCGAAGTTGGCGGGTAGCAGTCCGCGATTGGCCAGGTCGTAGATGGCGGGCATCAACTTCTTGCGGGCGAGGTCGCCCGTCACGCCGAAAATGACGACCGCGCACGGCCCCGGGATACGGGGCATGCGCTTGTCGCGCTTGTCCCGCAGCGGGTTACGCCAGCCTGACGGGGCGGCAGAGATTTCGACGGACCTGCCCTCCGCGTTCATTTCTTCGCGGCGTCGAGCTGTTCCTGTGTGGCGTCGAGCAGTTCGTGCCACGACTTCTCGAACTTATCGACGCCCTCGTCCTCGAGAACCTTGAACACATCGGGCAGATCGATGCCGACCGACGAGAGCTTGTCGAAGAGGGCCTGAGCTTCGTCCGCCGTCCCGGTGACGGTGTCGCCGGTGATTACGCCGTGATCGGCGACCGCGTCAATCGTCTTCTCCGGCATGGTGTTCACCGTGTTCGGGGCGACCAGTTCGGTGACGTAGAGAGTGTCGGAGTAGTCGGGGTTCTTCACGCCGGTGGACGCCCACAGCGGCCGTTGCACACGCCCGCCAGCACCCTTGAGAGCCTCGAAGCGGTCACCGCCGACGAAGACCTGCTCGTATGCGGCGTAGGCGAGTCGGGCGTTGGCCACGCCGGCCTGCCCACGCAGCGCCAATGCCTCGTCGCTGCCGATCTTTTCCAGCCGCTTGTCGATTTCGGTGTCCACCCGAGACACGAAGAACGATGCGACGGAGTGGATCTTGGAGATGTCGTGGCCTGCCTCCTTGGCGGCTTCCAGGCCGGCAAGGTAGGCGTCCATCACGAGGCGGTGGCGCTCGACAGAGAAGATCAGCGTGACGTTCACCGAAATGCCCTCGGCGATAACCGAAGTGATCGCGGGGAGGCCGGCCATCGTGGCGGGAATCTTGATCAGCAGGTTGGGCCGGTCGACGATCTTCCACAGCTCGATCGCCTGCAGGATCGTCTTGTCGGTGTCGTGGGCGAGGCGGGGATCGACCTCGATGGACACCCGGCCGTCGACGCCGCCGGACTGTTCGTACTGCTTGGCCAGCACGTCGCAGGCGTTGCGGACGTCGTCGGTCGTTACGGTGCGAATCGTGGCGTCCACGTCGGCGCCCCGCTCGGCGAGCTCGGAGACCTGCTCGTCGTATGCGGTGCCCTTGGAAAGCGCGCCTTGGAAAATCGTCGGGTTGGTGGTCACACCGACGACGCTCTTGGTGTCGATGAGCTCCTGCAGGTTGCCGGTCTGCAGCCGGTCGCGGGACAGGTCGTCGAGCCATACGGAGACGCCCGCGGCGGACAGCGCGGCGAGGTTCTTGTTCTGAGCCATGCTTTGTCCTTCTCTCTTGTCAGTTGTCCAGTGATCGTTCCGCCGCAGCCACAACGGCTTCCGGGGTGAACCCGAACTCGCGGAACAACGTCTTGTCGTCGGCCGATGCGCCGTAGTGCTCGATCGAGACGATCTCGCCGGTGTCCCCGACGAGCTTGTACCAGCTCTGCGCGACAGCCGCTTCCACCGCGACCCGCGCCGACACCGCGGGCGGAAGCACCTTGTCGCGGTATTCGGCGGGCTGGGATTCGAACCATTCGACGCACGGCATCGACACCACGGTGGCCGTGATGTCCTTCTCCGCCAGCAGCTTCTTGGCCTCGACCGCGAGTTGTAGCTCGGATCCCGTGCCGATCAGCACGACGTCTGGCAGTTCGTCGGGGACGCCGCCGAGCACATAGCCGCCCTTGGCGACGCCGTCGGCATCGGTGCCCTCCAAGACCGGGATTCCCTGTCGCGTCAGGATGAAACCGACCGGACCGGCGCCGTTGCCGCGCGCCAAAATGTTGCGCCACGCGTAGGCCGTTTCGTTCGGGTCACCAGGGCGGACCACTGAGAGGTTCGGAATTGCGCGCAACGCGGCGAGATGTTCGATGGGCTGGTGCGTCGGACCGTCCTCGCCGAGCCCGATGGAGTCGTGCGTCCAGATGTAGATGGTGTCGATATCCATCAGCGACGCAAGCCGCACCGCGGGGCGCATGTAGTCGGAGAACTGCAGGAACGTACCGCCGAACGCTCGGGTCGGCCCGTGCAGCACGATTCCGGACAGGATCGACCCCATGGCGTGTTCGCGAATGCCGAAGTGCAGCACGCGCCCATACCAGTCAGCGGTGTAGTCCTCGGTCGAGATCGACGGCGGCCCAAACGACTTCACGCCTTTGATCGTCGTATTGTTGCTGCCCGCCAGATCCGCTGAGCCGCCCCATAATTCGGGCAGATGCGGTGCGACGTCGTTGAGAACCTGACCGAACGCGGCGCGAGTGGCGAGCGGTTTCGAACCCGGCTCCCAGTGCGTGATGTCAGCATCCCAACCTTCGGGCAGTTCCTGTGCGAGCAACCGGTCCAGCAGCTTCTTGCGCTCGGGTTCCCTTTCGGCCCAGGCATCGAATTGCGGTTGCCACTTCTCGTGGGCTTCCTTGCCCCGAGCGACCAGCTTGCGGGTGTGTTCGATGACGTCGTCGTGCACCTCGAACGTCTTGTCCGGGTCGAAGCCGAGAACCCGTTTGGTCGCCGCCACCTCTTCGTCGCCGAGTGCCGATCCGTGCACCTTGCCGGTGTTCATCTTGGTCGGCGCGGGATAGCCGATGATAGTGCGCACCTGGATGAACGATGGCTTGTCGGTGACCTTCTTCGCCTCGGCGATTGCCTGCTCGATGCCGACGACGTTCTCACCGCCCTCCACCTCTTGCACGTGCCACCCGTACGCGCGGTAACGCGCGGGCACATCCTCGGAGAGCGCGATATTTGTATCGTCTTCGATCGAGATCTGATTGTGGTCGTAGAACACGATGAGGTTGCCCAGCTGCTGAGTGCCCGCCAGCGACGACGCCTCGCTCGTCACGCCCTCCTCCATGTCGCCGTCGGAAGCGATGACGTAGGTGTAGTGGTCGAACGGGCTTTCACCAGGGGCGGCATCGGGGTCGAACAGCCCGCGCTCGTACCGAGACGCCATCGCCATGCCGACCGCCGACGCGAGCCCCTGCCCGAGCGGGCCGGTGGTGATCTCGACCCCGGCGGTGTGGTGGAACTCGGGGTGTCCTGGCGTCTTGGAGCCCCACGTGCGCAGCGCCTCGATGTCGGACAGCTCGAGGCCGAACCCCCCGAGGTAGAGCTGGATGTACAGGGTCAGGCTGGAGTGTCCGCAGGACAGGACGAACCGGTCGCGTCCCAGCCAGTGCAGGTCACTCGGGTCGTGGTGCATCTCGCGCTGGAACAAGCTGTACGCGAGGGGGGCCAGACTCATCGCGGTGCCGGGGTGACCGTTGCCGACCTTCTGCACCGCATCGGCCGCCAGCACCCGAACGGTGTCGACCGCCTTCGAATCCAGGTCGGTCCAGTCCTCGGGGTGAATGGGGCTGGTAAGAGTGGAGATTTCTTCGACAGTTGTCACCAGGTGACTCCTCGGGTCGGCAGCCGTGGTCCACCACATACCCTAGTGCGGCGCTGGCAATCAGCGCAGGCTGCGTCGCGCATCATTAGCTGTTCATTTACCCAATCGACCCAGCTAGGTTCTGGGCCACCCTGCGGTCTACCATCCTCTGTAGTAGACCGGCGCGTTGGGCGCCCTTTTGAGGAGTTGTCACCCGTGAGCACTCGCGACGGCATTGCGCCAAGCAGGGTTCGCGCGACCCTTATGGGCTATGTGTCGCTGACAAAGCCACGCGTGATCGAGCTCCTGCTCGTCACGACCATTCCGGCGATGCTGCTGGCAGACCGCGGGTCTGTGAATCCGCTGCTCATCCTGAACACCTTGGTGGGTGGCCTGCTGGCGGCGGCGGGCGCCAACGCACTGAACTGCGTGGCCGACGCCGACATCGACAAGGTGATGAAGCGCACCGCGCGGCGGCCGCTGGCACGCGACACCGTTCCCCGTAGCCACGCGCTGATCTTCGGTCTGGCGCTGAGCGTCGGGTCGTTCTTCTGGCTGTGGTGGACGACGAACATGTTGTCGGCGCATCTGGCCGGGGCGACGATCGCGTTCTACGTGCTGGTCTACACGCTGCTGCTGAAGCGCCGCACCTCGCAGAACGTGGTGTGGGGCGGGGCCGCCGGCTGTATGCCGGTGATGATCGGCTGGTCCGCGGTGACCGGCACGATCCAATGGCCCGCGTTGGTGATGTTCGCGATCATCTTCTTCTGGACGCCGCCGCACACGTGGGCGCTGGCGATGCGTTACAAGGAGGACTACCGCGCGGCCGGCGTGCCGATGTTGCCCGCGGTCGCGACCGAGCGTCAGGTCACCAAGCAGATCCTCATCTACACCTGGCTGACCGTGATTGCGACGCTGGCGCTGGCGCTGGCGACGGGCTGGCTCTACGCATCTGTGGCCCTGGGGGCAGGCACCTGGTTCCTGGCGATGGCCCACCAGTTGTATGCCGGTGTGCGTCGCGGCGAGCCGGTCAAGCCGCTGCGGTTGTTCCTGCAGTCGAACAACTACCTGGCCATCGTGTTCTGTGCGCTGGCCATCGACTCGGCACTGAATCTCCCGACGCTGCTGGGCCACTAAAGCGCCGAGCGTGACACCACTGCGAAAATCGTTGCTCGAATTCGCAATGGCTTTACGTTCGGTGATCGGCGGCGGCAGTACGGTTCGGTCATGCCCGAAAATGCGCACACCAAGCCCGATGGCTTAATTCTGGTCAGCCCCGATAACTTCGTCCGCGCGGAAAGCGACCTGTACTTCGGCAACATCGTCAAAGACAACGGTTTTGGCAAATTCTTCTTCATTCGTGAGCTGACGCCGATAGACCACCAACTCGTCATCCGGGCCAACCGCGACACTCTGTACGCCGCGGCGGTCTTCGATCTCGACGCCGGACCCGTGAGCATCACGCTGCCCGATGCGGGCAGCCGATTCATGTCACTGCAGTTGATCGACGAGGACCACTACACCCACCAAGTCATCTACTCCACGGGCGACTACACATTCACCCGCGAGCAGATCGGAACCCGCTACGTCGCCACCGCGGTGCGGATCCTGGTCGACCCCAATAGCCCCGACGACATCGCCGGCGTGCACGCACTGCAAGATGCCCTTGTCGTCGAGCAGGACAAACCCGGAAGCTTCGACGTGCCGGAGTGGGATCCGGTGAGCCAAAAGACCGTTCGTGATGCGTTGGTGTCGCTCGCGACCACCTTGCCTGATACCAAGCGGATGTTTGGCACCAGGGAAGACACCGACCCGATACGCCATCTGATCGGGTCAGCCAACGCCTGGGGCGGCAACCCGGAGGAGGACGCGCTCTACCTCACGGTCGTGCCGCCCCAGAACGACGGCACCACGGTGCACCGGTTGACGGTCGACGATGTGCCGGTCGACGGGTTCTGGTCGGTCACCGTCTACAACAAGGACGGCTACTTCTCGCCGAACGCGCAGAACGCCTACTCGTTCAACAACGTCACGGCACAGAAGGGGTCCGACGGGAACACCACCATCCAGTTCGGCGGATGCGACGGCGACGCACCCAACTGCCTGCCGATCACACCCGGGTGGAACTACACCGTGCGGCTGTACCGGCCGCAGCAGGCGATCCTCGACGGCTCGTGGACGTTCCCTGCGGCACAGTCGGTCTAGGGGACAAGGACGATCGAGCCGACTGTCTTGCGGCCCTGCAGGTCGCGGTGGGCCTGTTCGGCGTCCTCCAGCCGATAGCGCTCGCTGACCGTGACGTTTATGGTTCCCGTCGCGATCGCATCGAGCAATTCGCCTGCACGCCATGAGAATTCATCAGCCGTGCGGGTGTAGTGCGCCAACGTCGGCCTGGTCAGGAACACCGAACCGGCCGAATTGAGCCGCTGCGGATCGAACGCAGGGACCGGCCCGCTGGACGCGCCGAACAGGGCAAGCGTGCCGCGCACGGCAAGGCTGGCCATGCTTGCGTCGAACGTCGCGGCGCCCACGCCGTCGTACACTGCCGCGACCCCGCCGTCGGTCAGCTCCTTGATCTTCGCGCCGAACTCATCGGGATCGTCCGGGTAGTCCAGCACCTCGGTCGCGCCCGCCTGACGTGACAACTCGGCCTTCTCCGGCGTCGACACCGTGGTGATCACGCTGACGGCCAGGCTGGTGGCCCACTGGGTCAGAATGAGGCCGACGCCGCCCGCACCGGCGTGTACCAGAACGTTGTCGCCCTGCTGGACGGGATAGACCGACTTGATCAGGTAATGCGCGGTCATGCCCTTCAGTAGGGATGCCGCCGCCACGTCCGGGTTGACGCCGTCGGGCACATACGCGCAGAAATCGGCTGGCGCAGTGCAGTATTCGGCGTACGAGCCGTTGGCCTGCGCGGTGACGACGCGGTTGCCGACCCCGAGAGCAGCCACATCCGCGCCGACGGCCTCGACCGTCCCGCACACCTCGAGGCCGAGGATGAACGGAAGTTCGCGTTTGTAGAGGCCGGACCTGAAATAAGTGTCGATGAAGTTGATGCCGATCGCTTCGGCCTTGATCAGCACCTCGCCGGGCCCGGGGGAGGGCTTCGGCTTCTCGACGTAGTTGAGGACCTCAGGTCCGCCGGTTTCTGCGACTTCGATGGCTTGCATAGTGACTATCATCCCTAGCGTCATGAAACTCGCCAGGCCCGACATCCGTCATCCCAAGATCGTGCTCGCAGGCTGCCCCGCGCTGCCTGAGGGCGACGGCGACGACGCCCAGCTCGTCGACGCCCTTCGTCAGCGTGGCCAGCACGCCCGCTGGCTGTCGTGGGATGACCCGGAAACACTGCGCGCAGACCTGGTCATCCTTCGGGCAACGTGGGACTACATCGACCGGCTCGACGAATTCCTCGACTGGAGTACACGCGTCTCCAACCTGCTCAACCCGCCTGCCGTGGTGGCGTGGAACACCAACAAGCGCTACCTTGCCGACCTGGCCGACGCAGGGGTGCCGACCCTGCCGAGTCAGTTCTTCGAACCCGGTGAGCGGGTGCGGGTGCCAAAGGGCGAGGTGGTGGTGAAGCCTGCGATCGGCGCGGGATCGGTGGGTGCGCAACGCTTTATCGACGCCAAAGCCGCTCGGGAGCACGCCGCGGCGCTTCACGATGGCGGCAGCACGGTCTTGATCCAGCCATACGACTCCAGGGTCGAGGACGGGGAGACGGCGCTGGTGTTCATCAGCGGAGAGCAGTCACACGCGTTCACCAAGGGCCCGATGCTGCCGCCCGCCGGTCAGCGTCCGGTGTTCGACCCGTCCGGCACCTATGCCGAGGAGTCGCTGCGCCCCGCCGACCCCGATTTCGAGCTGTGGGACATCGGCCACGCCGCGCTCGACGCGGCAGCCGCGCACCTGAACATCAAGGCCACCGATCTCCTCTACGCCCGCGTCGACGTGATCGGCGGCCCGGAGAATCCGCTGCTGTTGGAGCTGGAATTAGTGGAGCCGTCGCTGGGCTGGCGCCAGCTTGATGCGCCGACGAGAGACCTGCAGCAGCGCCAGTTCGCCGTCGGTGTGGAGTCAGCCCTGGAGCGGCTCGGGCTCGGCCCGTTCTCGCATCGACGCCCATAGCGCCGAGGTGGCTGCCGTGCACGCCGCCGCGCCAGCCACATGCAACGCGACCAATGCGGCAGGAACGCCCATTGCGTACTGGACGCGGCCCACCAGGGCCTGGGCGGCGACCAGGATCAGCAATACCACCAGCCGCCTGATGACGCGCCGGTCAGCCCTCATCCTGCGGAGCGCAAAGCCCAGTCCCAGCAGAAGCGCCATATAGACGATCAGCACTGTCGCGTGGATTTGCACCAGGGTGACGATCTCGATCTGTAGCCGCGGAACCGGGGCTTGGATGCTCTTGTCGCCTGCGTGCGGCCCCGCCGCGGTGACCAGGGTGCCGCTGACGAGCTGTGCGGCCAGGACGAGCGCAGTCAGAATCGTCAACTGACGCAACGCTTTCGGCACACGAGGCGTCGGCACACCGTCGTCGGGTTCGCCGATCTTCACGAACAGCAGAACGGCCAGCCACACCATGGCCATCGACACCAGCAGGTGGATCGCCACCGTCCACCACAGCAGACCCGTCCGCACGGTGATGCCACCGATGACCGCCTGCATCACAGTGGACGCCGGCATCAGCCACGCGTACACGAGGACCTCGCGCCTGCGGCGCGCTCTCGTGACGGCCAGCACCGCGAGTGCGGCGGTCAGCACAACGAGGAAGGTGATCATCCGGTTGCCGAATTCGACGGCTTGGTGGATGACGGGCACCTCGGCGTGCGGCACCGGTGTGAAGCTGCCCGGGAAGCACTGCGGCCATGTAGGGCAACCCAGACCCGATGCGGTGACGCGGACGATGGCACCGGTGACGGCGATGCCGCCCTGAGTCAGGACGACGGCGGCCGCGATCAGGCGCTGCGTGCGAAGGCTCGGCAGCGGAAGCACGTCCACCAGCCGCAGCAGAAATCGTCCGACGGGCACGGCCCGATCGTAGATGATGAGAACTACAGCCCGTAGTAGGGCGCTGTCATGGTTCGATTTTGCATAGAGGGTCATGGTGAAGCCGCGCAAACGACCCTCAGTGCAATCTTGCGAACCAGTATCTGCTCCCGCAGCTGGCATCGTCAGGTGAAGCGGAACCAGCGCAGAGCGCACAGGGCCGATACCGCGCCCCATACGGCGAGGACGGCGACGCCGAACCAATCCACCGACAACGACAACGCCTGCGTCAGCGCCTCGGTGAGCGCGCCTGACGGTGTCAGCCGGGCCGCCCACTGCACGGCGTCCGGCACCACCTGACCCTCTAAGGTGAGAGCACCCAGGCCTGCGAAGACGAACCACAGCAGGTTGGCTAGGGCCAGCACGATCTCGGCTCGCAGCGTGCCGCCGAGCAGGAGGCCCATCGCCGCGAATCCCGCCGTGCCAAGAGCGATGATCACCGCACCGAGCATCAACCCGAGAATGTGCGGACGCCAACCCAACGCAATACCGATGGCGCCCAACAAGATTGCCTGAAGGAACACGACGGTGACCACGGCCAGCGACTTGCCTGCGATGATGCCCCACACCGGCAGTGCAGTTGCGCCGATCCGTTTGAGCGCCCCGTAGCGGCGATCGAATGCGACGGCGATGGCCTGCCCGGTGAACGCCGTCGAGATCACCGCCAGCGCCATGATTGCGGGCACGAACGTCGCCGCCCGGTTCGGCCCGAACGAGCCGAACGGCAGCAGCGTCAACCCGATCAGCAACGTGATCGGGATGAACAGTGTCAGAAGAAGCTGTTCGCCGTTGCGTAGCAACAACTTCAGCTCCAGCGCGTACTGCGCGGCCAGCATTCTCGGCACTGTCGCGGGCCGGGGGTCTGGCGTGAACGTGCCGCTGGCGAATCGGTTCATGACCGCAGCTCCCGCCCGGTGAGATCCAGAAAGACGTCCTCGAGACTGCGCTGCTCGACGCGCATATCGGTGGCCAGCACGTCGAGTCGCGCACACCACGCGGTCACGGTCGCCAGCACCTGCGGATCGATATGCCCCTCAACCAGGTATTCACCCGGCGCCGTCTCGGTGGCCTTGTAGCTTTCCGGCAGCGCCGAAATCAGCAGCGACAGGTCCAGCATCCGGGGTGCACTGAACCGCAGCTGATTCTCGGCGCCGCTGCGCATCAGCTCGGCGGGTGTTCCGCTGGCCACCGCGACGCCATGGTCAATGATCACCAGCCGGTCGGCCAGTTCCTCGGCCTCGGTCAGTTGATGTGTGGTCAGCACCACCGTCACGCCGTCGGCGCGCAGCGCCTCGATCAACTCCCACACCACGATTCGCGCGTGCGCGTCCATGCCCGCCGTCGGCTCGTCGAGAAACACCAGCTCCGGCCTGCCGACCACGGCGCAGGCCAAGGCCAGGCGCTGCTGCTGTCCGCCCGAAAGTCGGCGGTAGGTGGTCTTCGCCGCCTCGGTCAGGCCGAGCGTCTCCATGAGCCATTTCGGATCCAGCGGGTTGGCGCTGTAAGCCGCAACCAGATTCAGCATCTCGCCGGCCTGCGCCGCCGGGTAGGCGCCGCCGCCCTGCAGCATCACCCCGATACGCGCACGCACCCGCTCGTTGTCGGTGATCGGATTGAGGCCGAGGATCTCGATGGTGCCCGCGTCCGCCCGGATGAAGCCCTCGCACATCTCGACCGTCGTGGTCTTACCCGCGCCGTTGGGCCCTAGCAAGGCCAACACCTCGGCGGGCTGCACGTCGAGATCGAGATCGGACACCGCGGTCGTCGACCCGTACCGCTTGCACACCCCGCGCAGACGCACGGGGATGCCGGAGCCGGAGGTCACGGGGATTCAGCGTAGGCGTCGGCCGTCGCTGCCTGCGGCCGCGGTAGCGAAGGCCCCACCGGGACGGGTCGCAGAACAGGCGCGGCAACGAGCTCGGGACCGGGATCGGGCAGCTTCCGCCATGGCAGCCGGTAGTACGTGATCGCGATCAGCGCCGCCACGATCACGGTGCTCGCCGCCGTCGCCAACAGGATCTGGAAGACGGTGAAGCGGTCTCCGTTGGCGGTCGGGCCGAAGATCCCGACCACGAGCGTGACGACGATGGCGGTGGTCCGGAACGAGCGCCTGGTGGCCCACGCAGCCAGCGGGATCACCGCCCACAGCACGTACCACGGCTGCACCACGGGGAAGAGCAGGACGGTAATGCCGAGCGCGACGCCGAGTCCGCCGACCGGATGCAGGCGACCTCGAAGCACCGCGAGCAACAGCCACGTCACCACGATCGAGATGACGATCACGCCGATGCCACGGGTCAGCCCGAGCACCGCCGTGGTGTGGTCGCCGAGACCAAGCAGGATGCCCACCTGTCCGGTTCCCAGCGCCAACAAGGTCGGCAGCGACATCCAGCTGCGCACGACGTTGGCGGTACCGAGGGTGAACAGCCAACCGAACCCAAGCCCGCTCGCCCAGCCGATCACCGCCATCACGGCCACCGAAACCGCGGTCAGCGACCCGCCCGCGATCACAAAGGCCTTGAACGTCCCGCCCCATCGACAGGCCAGCGCCATCGCGACAAAGCCCACCGCCAGCAGTCCCGGCAGCTTGACCTGTGACGACAGCGTGATCAGCACGACGCCCAACACGAGGTTCACCATCGGCCGCCATCGCACCCAGTCGTCGCGAGTTTGCGGCCACGCCAACGGTTTTGGCAACAACGGCTTGTCGGCGTAGACGCCGCGCAGCGCGACCTCGGTGCCCGCGAGCATCAGTCCGAGCATCAGCGCCTCGTTGTGGATGCCCGCGACCAGATGCATGATCAGCAGCGGGTTGGCGGCGCCCAGCCACAGCGCGCTGACCTCGGCGACGCCGCACCGCCGCGCCAGCCTGGGCACGGCCCACACGATGAGACCCACGCCGAGCAACACCACCAGGCGGTGGCACAGCACGGCGAAGACGATGTTCTCGCCCGTCAGCGCCGAAATCCCCTGACCGATCCATAAGAACAGCGGACCGTACGGCGCGGGCGTCTCCCTCCACATCGTCGGCACGGACAGCGTGAACACGTGATCGAGGCCAAGGCCGGTGGCAGGCCCGACCTTGTACGGGTCGAGCCCGTTGATCGCGATCTCGCTCTGCGCCAGATACGAATAGACGTCGCGGCTGTACATGGGCGGCGCGATGAGCAGCGGAAGCACCCACAACAGCAGCGTGCGGTCCAGCTGGCTGCGCGTCATCCGGCGCTCGCCGAGCGCGAAGCGGCCCAGCATCAACCACGCCAGCGCCATCATCACCGCGCCGGTGGTGGTCATGGTGAGCGAGACGGTCTGGATGCGCGACGGCAGATTGAGCAGCCGCACCCCGAACGTCGGATCCTGCACGACGGGACGGGCGCCAACGCCGAGCGCGCCGATCGCCATCAACACCGTGCCGGTGGCGCCGAACAGACGAGTCCGGCGTAGCGCGATCAGTTCGGCGTCGTTGAGCGGCGACCCGACGGTCCGTTCATCCCCGTGCCATCCGGCGATCGAGGTGGACAGAGACCATAGGCGGGCAGCCATCACAGCAGCGTAGCCGTCAGAGCTGGACGATCACCTTGCCGGTGTTGCCGCCGCTGAACAACAGGTTCAGCGCGTCGGGCGCATTCTCCAGCCCCTCGACGATGTGTTCGGACGACTTGATTTTGCCCTCGGCGATCCAGCCCGCCATCTCCATCTGCGCGGCCGGGAAACGGTCGAGGAAGTCAAGGATGATGAAGCCCTCCATGCGCCCTCGGCGCACGAGCAGGTTGAGGTAGTTACTCGGCCCTGGCGGCGGACCGTCGCTGTTGTAGGTGGAGATCGCGCCGCACAGCACGACGCGACCGCGCATCGCGATGTTGGCCAGACAGTCGTTCAGGATCGAGCCGCCGACGTTGTCGAAGTACAGGTCGATACCGTCCGGGCAGGCCTCCGCGAGGCGGGCCGCGACGTTCTCGTTCTTGTAGTCGATCGCCTCGTCGAAGCCCAGCTCGTTGACGATGTATGCGCACTTCTCGGCGCCACCGGCGATGCCGACGACCTTCTTGGCGCCCTTGACGTTGGCGATCTGCCCCGCCGCGGAGCCGGTCGCGCCCGCGGCACCCGAAATGACGACGACATCGCCTTCCTTGACCTGTCCGACGTCGATCACGCCGAAATAGGCCGTCATGCCGGTGACACCGAGAATTCCGATGGCGATCCCAGGCGGTACACCGTCAGGAAGCACCTGCATCGACCGCTCGCCGGCGTCGGCGACTACATATTCCTGCCAGCCGGTCATGCCGAACACCAGCTGGCCGGGCTGATAGGCGTCGGATCGGCTGTCGACGACCTCGCCGACGCCGCCGCTGCGGATGACTTCGCCGATCTGAATCGGCGGCAGGTAGCTGGGAATGTCGTCCATCCAGGTGCGAATTGTCGGATCGATCGACAAATAACGGACCTTGACCAGCGCCTCGCCGTCGTTCAGCTCGGGTAACTGCTCGGTCTCCAATCGGGTTGTGCTGTCGTTCACCAGTCCGGAGGGGCGCTGGGCCAGGACCAGTCGCCTGTTCTGCTCGCTCACGTGGCGATCGTAGATCCGCCGACACCGCGGGCCGTCCGCATCCACTCAACCTGGTTCCAGCTCACCGGCGACGCGCCGACAACGTCGAACTCGATGTCGGGGTCATTCGACTGAACCAGGCAAAGCATGCGGTGTCCGAACAACATGGCGAACCGCGACTGTACGGCGACGACGTCGAGGATGGATTGCGCACAGGTCGGCTGCCGGGCCGCGAACGCGTCGTAACCGCTAAACGCGAGCACGGTGCCGGCGGCGTCGCGCAGGGAGCCGTATCGGTAACCGGCTACGTCTCCTAGGCAGTCGTTGAACGCGTTCAGGTTGCTGCCGTAATAACCCGGGAAGCCGAGCGCCGATGCGATGGCGCGATGGAATTCGGCTTCAGTGGGCCAGGACGCGGCGTCCATGCGGACGACCTGGTACCCGTGAGTTGCGAGCCAGCGCACCGTCTCGTCGAACAGCGAATGACGCCAGAACAGCGAGACCGGGCCGTTCTCGGCGAGGTGGTAGCCGTGGTCGTCGCTGAGGTCGGCGTCGACGTCGAAGGGAGGCATGCAGGCAGCGTAGCCAGACCAGCAGGTGGGATATGGCCCACATAAGGGTGGCCTTGCTTTACCTCGTTTTGGAATTCCGTCACAATGGTGTTGTGAAATTCCGTCCCGAGGCTGCTGGAGCCGCAGCGGCGGCGACATCGGATCGCGCCGCTGTGCAGGCGACATCCGGCGGTGACCGCCACACGCGTGGCGCGATCGTCCAGCTCCTCCTGGAGTCGGGACCCATCACAGCAGGCGAGATCGGCGAACGACTCGGCATTTCGGCCGCAGGCGTCCGCAGACATCTGGATGCCCTGCTCGAAGCAGGCGACGCGCAGTCCAGTGCGGCCGCGTCCTGGCAGCACAATGGGCGCGGCAGGCCGGCCCGTCGCTACCGGCTCACTCCCGCTGGGCGCGCCAAGCAGGGCCACACCTACGACGACCTGGCCGTCGCGGCCATGCGGCAGCTCCGCGAAATCGGCGGCGACGACGCCATCCGCACCTTCGCGCGGCGCCGCATCGACACCATCCTGTCGGGAGTAACCGACGGACCCGACGACGTTGAATCCACTGTCGATCGAGTCGCCGACGCACTGAGCAGGGCCGGTTACGCCGCATCCACCACTCCGGTGAGCGGTCCGATCCACGGTATCGAGCTGTGCCAGCATCACTGCCCGGTGTCGCACGTCGCCGAGGAGTTCCCGGAGCTGTGCGAGACGGAGCGAGAGGCCTTCGCCGAGGTGTTGGGCACTCACGTGCAGCGGTTGGCCACGATCGTCAACGGAGACTGCGCCTGCACGACGCACGTGCCGCTCAACCCAGACCAGGAACCAACCCGGCGCACAGCCCACCGCGCCGGAGCCACCAAAACCAAGCAAGGAGCGTCGACATGACGACCACGTCCGAAGCCTTGACCCAGGAACAGACCATCGAGTCGCTGGGTCGATACGGCTATGGCTGGGCCGATTCCGACGAGGCGGGCGCCAGCGCGCAGCGCGGGCTGTCCGAGGCTGTGGTGCGCGACATCTCGGGCAAGAAGAACGAGCCGGAGTGGATGCTGGAGAGCCGGCTGAGGGCCCTGCGGACGTTCAACAAAAAGCCGATGCCGCACTGGGGCTCCAATCTCGAGGGCATCGACTTCGACAACATCAAGTACTTCGTGCGGTCCACGGAGAAGCAGGCCGCCTCATGGGAGGACCTGCCCGAGGACATCCGCAACACCTACGACCGGCTTGGCATCCCCGAGGCGGAGAAGCAGCGCCTCGTCGCAGGCGTCGCCGCGCAGTACGAGTCCGAGGTCGTCTACCACCAGATCCGCGAGGACCTGGAGAGCCAGGGCGTCATCTTCCTCGACACCGACTCAGGTCTGCGGGAGCAACCGGAGATCTTCAAGCGGTACTTCGGCACGGTGATCCCCGCCGGTGATAACAAGTTCTCCGCGCTGAATACCGCTGTGTGGTCGGGTGGTTCGTTCATCTACGTGCCGCCGGGCGTGCACGTCGACATCCCGCTGCAGGCCTACTTCCGGATCAACACCGAAAACATGGGCCAGTTCGAGCGGACGCTGATCATCGTCGACGAGGGTGCCTACGTGCACTACGTCGAGGGCTGCACCGCGCCGATCTACAAGAGCGACTCACTGCACTCCGCAGTGGTCGAGATCATCGTGAAGCCCGGTGGCCGTTGCCGTTACACGACCATCCAGAACTGGTCGAACAACGTCTACAACCTCGTCACCAAGCGTGCCCGTGCCGAAGCCGGGGCCACCATGGAGTGGGTCGACGGCAACATCGGGTCGAAGGTGACGATGAAGTACCCCGCCGTGTGGATGACCGGTGAGCACGCCAAGGGTGAGGTGCTGTCGGTCGCCTTCGCCGGCGAGGGCCAGCATCAGGACACCGGTGCCAAGATGCTGCACCTGGCGCCGAACACGTCGAGCAACATCGTGTCCAAGTCGGTGGCGCGCGGCGGTGGCCGGGCGTCCTACCGCGGCCTCGTCCAGGTCAACAAGGGCGCACACGGCTCCAAGTCGAGTGTCAAATGCGATGCGCTGCTTGTCGATACGATCAGCCGCAGCGACACCTACCCGTACGTCGACATCCGCGAGGACGACGTCACGATGGGTCACGAGGCCACCGTATCGAAGGTCAGCGCGGACCAGCTGTTCTATCTGATGAGCCGCGGTCTTACCGAGGACGAGGCGATGGCGATGGTGGTGCGCGGATTCGTCGAGCCGATCGCCAAGGAACTGCCGATGGAATACGCGCTGGAGCTCAACCGCCTGATCGAGCTGCAGATGGAAGGCGCTGTCGGCTAGTGACTCAGAACCTGACAACAGCCGTCGAGGGCCAGAACAAGGGCGAGCTGTTCACCTCCTTTGACGTCGACGCCTTCGAGGTGCCCGGGGGTCGCGACGAGATCTGGCGCTTCACCCCGCTGAAGCGGTTGCGCGGCCTGCACAGCGGGTCCGCCCCCGCGACCGGCAGCGCCACAATCGAAGTCTCCGATTGCGCCGGCGTGACGGTCGAGACGGTTCGCCGCGGCGACGAGCGTCTCGGACAGGCCGGTGTGCCCGCCGACCGCGTTGCCGCCCAGGCGTTCTCGTCGTTCAATTCTGCGACGATCGTCACCATCGACAAAGCCGCTGCGTGCGACGAGCCGATCGAGATCGATGTCACGGGCCCTGGCGAGGGAGCGACCGCCTACGGGCACCTTCAGGTGCGGGTGGGCGAACTCGGTGATGCCGTGGTGGTCATCGATCAGCGCGGCAGTGGAACCTATGCCGACAACATCGAATTCGTGGTGGGCGATGGCGCGACGCTGAAGGTGGTGTCGATCGCCGACTGGAACGACGACGCGGTGAACGTCAGCACCCACCACGCGACCCTCGGCAAGGACGCCGTCTTCCGGCACGCCGCGGTCACCCTCGGCGGTGACGTGGTCCGACTGACCGGGCGGGTCCGTTTCTGTGCGCCTGGTGGCGACGCCGAATTGCTCGGCCTCTACTTCGCCGACGACGGCCAGCACTTCGAATCCCGGCTGCTGGTCGACCATGCCGAACCGAACTGCCGCTCGAACGTGACGTACAAGGGTGCGCTGCAAGGCGATCCGGACTCGTCGCGTCCCGATACCCACACAGTGTGGATCGGCGACGTGCTGATCCGCGCCGACGCCACCGGCACCGACACCTTCGAGACCAACCGCAACCTGGTGCTCACCGACGGCGCCCGCGCCGATTCGGTACCCAACCTGGAGATCGAGACCGGCGAGATCGCAGGCGCCGGGCACGCAAGTGCCACCGGGCGATTCGACGACGAGCAGGTCTTCTACCTGCAGGCCAGGGGCATCCCCGAAGACCAGGCGCGACGCCTCATCGTGCGCGGGTTCTTCGGCGAAATCATCCAGAAGATCACCGTGCCCGCCGTTCGTAAGCGGTTGACGGAAGCCATCGAACACGAACTCGAGCTCACTGAAGTTCTTCAAGGGCACAGCAAGGATACGAACGAATGACCACACTGGTAATCAAGGACCTGCACGTCAGCGTCGCGGCCACCGAAGCGGCCGAGGAGATCCCGATCCTCAAGGGTGTCGACCTCACGGTGAACTCGGGGGAGACCCATGCGCTGATGGGACCCAACGGGTCCGGGAAGTCGACGCTGTCCTATGCGATCGCCGGGCATCCGAAGTATGTCGTCACATCGGGCTCTATCACGCTCGACGGACAAGATGTGCTCGAGATGACCGTCGACGAACGCGCCCGCGCCGGCCTGTTCCTCGCCATGCAGTACCCCGTCGAGGTGCCAGGCGTCTCTATGTCGAACTTCCTGCGCACCGCCGCCACCGCCGTGCGGGGTGAGGCGCCGAAGCTGCGGCACTGGGTCAAGGAGGTCAAGTCCGCGATGGATGACCTTGACATCGACCCGTCGTTCTCCGAACGCAGTGTCAACGAAGGCTTTTCCGGCGGCGAGAAGAAGCGCCACGAGATCCTGCAGCTTTCGCTGCTCAAGCCGAAGATCGCGATTCTCGACGAGACGGACTCCGGTCTTGACGTCGATGCGCTGCGCATCGTCAGCGACGGCGTCAACCGCTATGCCGAAGACGTGCACGGCGGCATCCTGCTGATCACGCACTACACCCGCATCCTGCGCTACATCCAGCCGCAGTTCGTGCACGTGTTCGTCGGCGGGCGCATCGTCGAGTCCGGCGGCCCCGAGCTGGCCGACGAACTCGAAGAGAACGGCTACGTGCGGTTCACCCAGCAGGCGGCCGCTTCATCGTCGTAGAGGAGCGTGATCGTATGACCACGTCGGTTACCCCGCTCGACCTCGTCAGGATTCGGGCCGACTTCCCGATCCTCAATCGTGTGATGCGCGGCGGAAACCAGCTGGCCTACCTGGATTCCGGGGCCACCTCACAACGGCCGACGCAGGTCCTCGACGCCGAACGCGATTTCCTCGTGACCTCCAACGGCGCCGTGCACCGAGGTGCACACCAGCTGATGGAGGAGTCCACCGACGCCTACGAGCAGGGCCGCGCCGGCATCGCGGCGTTCGTCGGCGCCGACGCGAACGAGCTGGTGT
>Ga0318562_10000435_pt1 | contig 18731 bp, 21 predicted proteins | sample GRESIP066b5f18_FD_203688 | JGI IMG/M metagenome (GOLD analysis project Ga0318562, IMG submission 203688) | Tropical soil microbial communities from Luquillo Experimental Forest, Puerto Rico - GRE.SIPMG.066b5f18 | ecosystem: Environmental > Terrestrial > Soil > Tropical forest > Bulk soil... | reverse complement strand
GCAGCGTACCGAGCTTCTCGCCCGTTTCCTGCTGCAAACGCAGCGCGCGCTCGACCCCCGCGGCGTCGAGCTTTCCGCGGGCGATGAGGATTTCGCCCAGGCGCATTCGTTGGGGTGCGTTCACAGCGTCCGTTGCACAAACGTCAACCGGTGATGATACCATGACACGGGTGGGCTTATCCCATTTTCACAGGACGAATCAAGGCCTTGCGGATGTTTTATCCGGCGGAGCGCGGCCGCCGCGACGCCCCCGAGCGCCGATATGCCTCAATTCGACACCCATCTGATCGCGTTCTACCTCCCGCAGTTCCATCCGATCCCCGAAAACGACGCGTGGTGGGGCAACGGATTCACCGAATGGCGCAGCGTCACTCGCGCCCGTCCGCTCTTCGCCGGCCACTACCAGCCGCACTTGCCGGCCGATCTCGGCTTCTACGATCTCCGTGTGCCGGAAACGCGCGCTGCACAGGCGGCGCTCGCCCGCGAGCACGGCATTCACGGATTCTGTTACTACTACTACTGGTTCAACGGGCGACGGTTGCTCGAGCGACCGCTCGACGAGGTGCACCGGAGCGGAGTGCCCGACTTTCCGTTCTGCGTGTGCTGGGCGAACGAGAACTGGACCCGGCGCTGGGACGGCCGCAACCACGATATCCTGGCTGCGCAGCAATACTCACCTGACGCCGATCGTCGCCTTGCTGCAGATCTCACGCCTCTTTTCCGCGATGTACGCTACATTCGAATCGGCGATCGTCCGCTGTTCATCGTCTATCGCGCAAACGAGCTTCCGGATCCGCGCGCGTTCGCCGAGCGCTTCCGCGCGGAGGTGCGTCGCGAAGGAGTCGCGGACCCATTCCTTGCTTACGTTCATCTGTCCGGCCTGCCCGCACCCGCCAAATGGGGGTTCGATGCGGCCGTCGAATTTCCGCCGCACGCCTTGGAGGTCGGCGAGGTTACTCCTCCGGTGCATTTCCATTCGCCGGACATTGCGGTGCGGGTCTACGACTACATACACACGGCGAAATCCGCGATCGCCCGTCAGCTACCCGATTACCGTCTGTTTCGCGGCGTGATGACCGGCTGGGACAACACGCCCCGCCTTCCCCGAAACGGCAATGTGTTCGTCAACGCCCATCCTGCGAACTACGAACGCTGGCTCGCCGCCGTCGTCGCACAGACGACACGTCGCAACCCGCCGGGAGAGCGCTTTGTTTTCATCAACGCGTGGAACGAGTGGGCGGAGGGCTGCCACCTCGAGCCCGACGAGGCGTTCGGAAGAGCGCATCTCGAAGCCACGCGACGGGCGCTTGCGGCGGCGGCGCGCATCTAGGCTTCGACAGCACCGTCGCGCGCGTGCACGGACAACGGCGTCAGTTCTTCCTCGCCGCGTGAAACACCGCATCGATCGCGCGCGCCGCGCGCTCGATGTCGCGCGCCTCCGCATGGTCGAACACCGCCGAGATCACCGCGACGGCATCGGCGCCCGCGGAGAACAGATCTTGCGCGTTCTGCGCTGTGATGCCGCCGATGGCGACCACCGGCACGCCGAGCGATGTTGCGCGCGCGAGCAGCGAAATGTCGGCGCGCCGCGCACCTGGCTTCACGCTCGACGCGTAGAAGCTGCCGAACGCGACGTAATCGGCGCCGGCCGCGACCGCGGCTTCCGCGAGATCGAATCGGTTGTAGCATGACACGCCGATGATCCGATCGGGGCCGATCAGCTGGCGCGCTTCGGCGATCGCACCGTCGTTTTCGCCGAGGTGCACACCGTCGGCGTCGACGGCCGCGGCGAGTGCTGGATCGTCGTTAACGATGTAAAGGCCTCCGTGCGCCGCGCGAATTCGCGCGATCGCCGCGGCTTGCGCCCGGGCAAGCTCGGAACCCACAGCCTTGTTTCGGTACTGGATCGCGCGCGCGCCGCCGGCAAGTGCAGCCTCGACGCCGCGGACGAGGCACGCGGTGTCGGCGAGATCGGGCGTTACGGCGTAGAGGCCTGCGAGCGTCGCGGCACGTGCGCGGCGCCGCTCGTCAATGGCGGCTGTGCGCATCCGATCCGCGCGCCGCCGGCGCGCCGTCGGCGGGCCCTTCGGAATCCTCGCGCGCCCAGAACAGGCGGTCGGGCAGATACTGACCCATGCCGGGCCGGTACGCTTTCTGCAGCGTATGCCACGTGTACTCCTGCGCCTCGCGTACCGCGTCGGGCAAATCGAGCCCGTTTGCGAGCATCGCCGCGATCGCCGAGGCGAGCGTGCATCCGGATCCGTGATAACTGCCCGGGAGGCGTGCCCACGTATCCGTGCGCACGACGCCGCTCTTCGCGTACAGCGTGTTGACGACATCAGGCGTGGTTTCATGCGTACCGGTGATGAGCACGTTGGCGGCACCCATCCCGATCAGCCGCTCGGCGCACTGCGCAAGCGACGCGTCGGCTTCTTCGTCGACGTTCGCGAGTCGACGTGCTTCCATGCTGTTCGGCGTGACGATCGTCGTATGTGGCAGCAACAGTTCGCGGATCGCATCGATCATCTCGTCGGTCGTGAATTCGTCGCCGCGACCGGACGCAAGCACAGGATCGAGCACCAGGGGCACATCGGGATAGTCGGACACGATCTCCGCGATCGCCGCGACGATCTCGACGCTGCCGAGGACGCCGATCTTGAAAGCATCGACCGGAATGTCCTCCAGCAAACAGCGCGCCTGGTCGGCAACCCACTCGGCGTCGATCGCCTGGACCCCTTCAACGCCGAGCGTGTCCTGAACGGTGATCGCTGTCACCACCGACAACGGGTGACAGCCCATGCTTGCGAGCGTCAGGATGTCGGCCTGAACTCCCGCGCCACCCGAGGGGTCCGACGCGGCGAACGTCAGCACGATAGGTGGAAATTGGGGATCGGAATCGGCGGGCATCGCTTCTCAGAAGAGCGCACGCGAGCCGCGCTGCGCACCGGCGCTCGCCGGAGAGCCATCGCGCATCGCGGCGGCGTAGCGAGCGATCGGCATCGGGCCTGCTAGAATTCGAGCGATTTTACTCCAACCGCCGCAGCATCGATGAAAAAATACATGTGCTTGATCTGCGGCTGGATCTACGATGAAGAACTGGGAGCGCCCGACGAAGGGATCCCGCCAGGCACGAAATGGGAGGACGTTCCGCCCAACTGGACGTGTCCCGAATGCGGCGCGCGCAAGGATGACTTCGAGATGATCGAGTTCTAGCGGTGCGAGCGGCGAGGCGCGAAGGGCGGCGAGCAAACGCGAGTCGCCGCTCGAGACCGACAACTGGAACGTCGGAGTTGCGTCAAAGGTGACGGAGGTCGAGAGGAATTAACGATGCGGATACTGCACACCATGCTGCGTGTCGGCGACCTCCAGCGGTCGATCGATTTCTACACGAAAGTGATGGGCATGGAGCTCTTGCGCACGACCGACCGGCCCGAGCAGAAGTACACGCTCGCCTTCGTCGGCTACGGTGACGAATCGCGAGGCGCCGTGCTCGAGCTGACCTACAACTACGGCGTCGGGAGCTACGACATCGGCGGCGGTTTCGGCCACGTCGCGATCGAGGTCGACGATGCGGCCGCCGCCTGCGCGCACGTGCGCGACAAGGCTGCAGTCTACGGCGCCAGGGTCACACGCGAAGCGGGCCCCGTGAAGGGCGGAACGACGGTGATCGCCTTCGTCCAGGATCCCGACGGCTACAAGATCGAGCTGATCGAGCGCAAGCGCGCTTAGGATCGCGACGTTTCGGCGCGCGCTCACGCAATCGGCGCGCGGAGATCGAACGGGTCTCGCGTATCGCGTGGTCAACGAAGCGCGAGCGTGGCGGCGTAGGCGCGCTCGAGCAGCGCTTCCCAATCGTGCGCGAAACCGCGCGTGTCGAACAACGGATTATCCTGGCGCGTGCGCTCGAGGAATTCGTGGTGCTCGCGAAGTGCCTCAGGCCTCGCGGCGAGCTCGTGCAGGCGTTCCCGATAGTCGTCGAGCGACGTCGTTATAAGCTCCGGCAGCCTCGCGGTGTAGAGCAGGCTCGCACCGACGCGACTCGCGAATGTCCGCCCCGGACACGTCAGCAGCGGCACGCCTGCCCAGAGCGCATCGCATCCCGTCGTGTGCGATCCGTACGGAAGCGTGTCGAGCGCAAGGTCCGCACAGCGCAAACGTGCGATGTGTGCGTCTTGGCGGACGAGCGGCGCAAAGAGCAGCCGTGCTGGATCCACGCCGGCGCGCGCCGCGTAGCGCTGCAGATTCGCCTTCATCCGCTCCCCCGCCGCGAGCAGCCACAGCACGGTCTTCGGCACGCGCGCCATCACGTCCATCCAGATGGCGAAGACGGCGGGCGAGAGCTTGTAACTTTGGTTGAAGCATGCGAAGACGAGCGCGTCGTCGGGGAGACCCGCGGCGGAGCGCGTCGTCGTCGCGGGCAACCCGCGCCGCCGGTCGTTGACGAAGTAGCATCGCGGCATTCGCCAGATGCGCTCGTGGTAGAACTCCTCGTCCCCATCGGGGATCACGATGCCGTCGGCGATGATGCCGTCGACCGCGTCGTAGCCGAGCGTGCCCGGAAAGCTCATGTAGTGGAGCTGCACGGGCGCCGGCCGCGACGCGAGAATGCCGAGGCGTCCGCCGCGCGTATGGCCTTTGCGCTCGATGAGCAGATCGATGCCGTCGTCGCGAATCCTCGCGGCCGCGTCGGAGTCGGAGAGGCCCCCCACATCGCGCCACGAGGCCCCGAACGCCGTCCGGATCCGCTGCTGCGTTGCGCTTCCGTCGTCGGGCCCGTAGCTGTAGGCGTAAAGATCGAAGCGGCTGCGGTCCGCTTCCTCGAAAAGGCCTGCCATGAGGCGCCCGGTCGGATGGTCGCGAAAGTCACGCGACAGGTAGCCGACGCGGAGCCGACCGCCGCGCGCTTTCGCCGCCTTCGGCTCAGCCGGAACGGGCAGCACGGCACGCGACCATCGCCTCGCCACGGCGAGCTCCTGCGCTGGCGTCAGCGAACAGCTGAGCGCAACGTACGGCGACCAGCGCGGATCGGCGTCGGGTATTTCCAGCGTAGCAATCAGCTTCGCTTCGATCGCGTCGAGTCCGTCCCACTCGCAAAGATAGCGGCACGTGTGCACGAGGTTTGCGAGCGCCGGTGTGAATGTCGAGTCCGCGACGACCGCCTGCTCGAACGCCGCGAGCGCGGCGTCCTCGTCTCCGATCTCCCAGCAGGCGATGCCAAGGTTGTCGCACGTTCGCGCGTCCGCGCCGCCGATCGCGAGCGCGCGCTCGAGATGCGTGCGCGCTTCATCCGGCTTGCCGGCGTCGAGGCAGACGGCGCCGAGCGTGTTCAGCACGCCGGCATCATCGGGCGTGATCTCCGCGCAGCCGGTCAGCACGCGATAGGCGGCGGCGGGCGCTCCCGCACCTTTGAGCGCGCGGCCCAGCAGATGTAGCAATGCCGGCTCACCGGGATGGTGGGCGAGCGCGCGGAGACACCATGCCTGCGCAGCGACGAACTCGCCGTCGTCGAGCGCGAGCGAGGCGAGAAGCCGTAACGGCGCGAGCGCGTTCGCTGCGACGGAGATCGCCCGCTCGCAGGCTTTGCGCGCGCCACCGCGATCACCGCTTCGCAGGTGCAGGCACGCGTAGCCGAACCAGATGTCCTCGAGCGGCAGGCCTTGTACTTCAGCCGCCGCAAGCGCCTTGTCGAGGCCGGCGCGCGCGACCTCCAGCGACCCGGCGTCGATATCGTATTCGGCGACTTTGAGCAGCGCGCCCGGATGATCGGGAATCGCCGCCAGAATTCCGTCGTAGATCATGCGCGCCTCGGCCTTGCGCCCCGCGCGCTCGTGCGCGAACGCTCGCGCAAATGCCTCGGTCAAACTGAGTTGCATCGTTCGCGGTCCACTCCCGTCGCGGCGTCGGGACGCGAGTCGGCGGGCCGCGCGTCAGCCCTGCGCGCGCAAAAGCTCGCGGATGTCGTGAGCGAAGACGTCGGGGCCCTGCCCATTTCCGAGGTAGACGCGAAGCCGGCCCTGCGTATCAAACACGAACGTCCCCGCCGAGTGGTCGACCGTATAGCTCTCCGGTGTCCTGCCCGGTTGCTTCTGGTAGAGGATCTTGAATTCCTTCGCTGTGCGTGCGATCGCCTCCGCATCGCCGCGCAGCCCCACGAACGACGGATTGAACGCCGTCACGTAGCTCGCGAGAACCTCGGCGGTATCGCGATCGGGATCGACGGTCACGAAGATGACCTGAACACGGTCAGCGTCGGCGCCAAGCAATTTCACCGTCTCCGCGAGCGCGGAAAGCGTCGTCGGGCAGACGTCCGGGCACTGCGTATATCCGAAGAACAGCACGACGACCTTGCCGCGGTAGTCGGCAAGCGTGCGCTGCCTGCCGGCCGGGTCGGTCAATGTGAAATCGCGGCCCAACCCCGCGCCAGTAACGTCGGAGCCTTTGAACTTCGGCGTCCCCGCGCCACAACCGAAAAGTGCGAATGCGCCGGCGACGAGCAGCATCGCGGCCTTGTGAGCTACGCGCATCAGCGCCAGTAATGATCGACGAGCAGCGCAGAGAACAGCGCCGCGAGATAGAAGATCGAGTATTTGAACGTTGCCCGCGACAGCACGTCGCTATAGTTGCGGTAAAGCCCGATCACATACCAGATGAAGACACCACCGAGCGCGAGCGCCGCGGCGAGATACAGCGCCCCGCTCATCCGCATCGCGAACGGCAGCAGCGTCACGGCGACGAGCGCGCAGGTGTAGAGCACGATCATGAGCTTCGTGTAGCGCGGGCCGTGCGTAATCGGAAGCATCGGCAATCCCGCTCGGGCATAGTCGTTCGTCCGATAGAGCGCGAGCGACCAGAAATGCGGCGGCGTCCACAGGAAAATAATCAGGAACAGGATCAGCGGTTCGGCGGAGATCTGGCCAGTGACGGCAGCCCAGCCGAGCACCGGCGGCATCGCGCCCGACGCGCCGCCGATGACGATGTTCTGCGGCGTGGCCGGCTTGAGCACGACCGTGTAGATAACGGCGTAGCCGACGAAGGTCGCCAGCGTGAGCCACATCGTCAGCGCGTTGACGTAGCGATACAGGAGGAACAGGCCGACCCCCCCCAGAACGCACGCGAAGACGAGCGTCTGCGTCGACGTGAGCTCTCCGCTCGGAAGCGGGCGCCGCCGCGTTCGCGCCATTCGCGCGTCTATCTTCTGTTCGACGAGACAGTTGACCGCGGCTGCCGCCCCCGCGACAAGCGCGATGCCGACGGTTGCGAAGAACACCACGCCGGCATGCGGAAAATCGGGTGTCGCGAGGAACATTCCGATGACCGCGCAGAACACGATCAGCGAGACGACTCGCGGCTTGGTGAGCGCGAGGAAGCCTCGGATGCGGGATTCGGTGAGAGCGAGCGACGTCATCTTGCAGGTCGACCGTCAGGTCGGTGCGGGCAGTCGTTGCGGTCGCACCGGACCCGACGCGTGATTCTAGCAGCCTGGAAGAGTGCGCGGCTCACCCGATGCGCGACGCCTTGAGCAGGCGCGCGAGGTCGTTGGCGATGCCGCGGATGTCCGGATCGTTCGGGTAGCGGAGTACAAGATTGCCCAGCGGGTCGATCACATGGATCGTTCCGCGTCCTCCGGGCAGCGAATCGAGCGCGTCCCCAGCAACCCTGACGATGATGAGGTCGGGATGTTGCGCGACAAACGCTGCGGGTGGTGGCGCGTCGCCGACCAGGAGCAATGCACGGGCGATCCGGTCCTGGTCCTTGCCCTGCATCGTGCGCGCCTGGCGAGTCGCGTAAGCCGCCTTGTCGCACGCCGGACCACAGCCAGCCTGCTCACCCCACAAAAGGACCCAGCGACCACGGAGCTCGTCGAGCCGAAATGGCGAGCCGTCGGCGCGCGCGCCTGAGATCGGCGGCGCCGGCGCCGTCTGCAGCAACGTACCGTAGTTCGCCGCAGGTTGCCGCGGAAAGTGGTAATAGACGACATAAGCGGCAACGATCGGCGCAAGCGAGAGCGCTGCGATCAGGAAGACGATGCGGCGTCCGCCACCGGATTTCGCCGGAGCGACGTCGGCGTCGCGCTGCGGCGGCGGATCAGCCACCGTCGTACGGCGCGCGCCGCGGCCGATGGAACCAGAGCCAAAGCGCCGCCGCGACCATCGCGAATGCGTACCACTGGAACATGTAGATCCGGTGCCTCTCAGCGCCGAAATCGGGAACTGGCCACTCCCGAATCAGACCGTCGTCCGGAGCAGGAGCCGCAGTGGCCTCGACGATCACCGGCAGCACACGCAGGCCTGTCGCAGCGGCGTAGCGAGCAGGATCGAGGTTTTGCCACACGACGCCCGCGGGCTGCTCGCGCCGCAATTCGAAATAAACCGGAGGAAGCGCGATACGTCCCCGTACGGACACCATGCCCGCCGGTGGCGGCGCATCAGGAAGTTGCGATCGCGATGCGAGTTGCGCCGTCCAGCCCCGGTCGACGAGGACCACGCGGCCGTCCCCGAGCACGAGCGGGGTCACGACGTCGTATCCGGCACGCCCTGCGTGCACCCTGTTGTCGATGAGGATTTGGCGCGACGCGACATATTCGCCGGTCACCGCCACCGGCAGATAGCGCAGCGCCGCCCAATCGCCGTCCGCGGCGAGGCTCGCGAGCGCGATCGGCTCGGCCTGCGCGGCGGCGTCGAACTGAGCGCGCAGCGCCTCTTTGGCGTGAAAGCGCTCCCGCTGCCAGGTACCTGCTGCCACGCACACGGCGATCGCGGCCAGTGCAGCGAGCGTGGGCAACGCGCGAGGCCGAAAGAGGCGGCGCGCGGGCGCCGATTGGCCATCGGCCGTTGAATGAGTGTGCCTGACGTCTATCGGAGTTTCGCTGCGACTCATCGGCGCATCGGGATCAGCTGCTAAACTCCAAGCTTGGGGCGTTCCGCGTGAAGATCATCGTCATCGCCGGGCTCATCGCAGTCATCGCGAGCCTGTTCTCGGCGCTCTATTTTCTCTATCGCGATCGCGGCCGCGGCGAGCGGATGGTGAAGGCACTCGCGCTCCGCGTCGGACTCTCCGCGACGCTCGTGATCTTCCTCATCGTCTCGTACAAGATGGGCTGGATAGCGCCGACCGGCATTCGCTGACTTCGTCGCGACGCGCCGTGGGCGGCCGGGTCGTGTTTAACCTGTTCCACTGATTCGTGCTTCGCAGCACGCCGAGCCCGCAACTAAAGTCCCGCTTGAGTGGCAGCGCGCCGCTACAGCCAGTAAACCAGGACGAACAGCAGCAGCCACACGACGTCGACGAAGTGCCAGTACCACGCAGCGGCCTCGAACGCGAAGTGGTGGTGTTTGTCGAAGTGGCCGGCGATCGCGCGGCCGAGCATCACCGAAAGCATGATGGCACCGATAGTCACATGCGCGCCGTGGAACCCGGTCAGCATGAAGAACGTCGAGCCGTAGACACCTGTGGAGAGCTTCAGATTGAGCGCGTGATAGGCGTGGAAATACTCGAACGCCTGGAATCCGAGGAACGTGAAGCCGAGCGCGATCGTCGCGAACAGCCAGAGCTTGAGCTGCGCGCGATGGCCGGTCTTGAGCCCATGATGCGCAACGGTCAGCGTGAACCCCGACGTGAGCAGGATAATCGTATTGAGCAGCGGTATGCCGATAGCTGCCATCGGCGTGAAGCGCTCGTTGAGGTATGGACCGTCGGTCGGCCATGACGCCACGAAATCGGGCCAAAGCACCTGCTGCGACGTGGGACTTCCCAGATCGGGCACCGAAAGCGTCCGCACATAAAACAGCGCGCCGAAGAACGCGGCGAAGAACATCACTTCGGAGAAGATGAACCAGCCCATGCTCCAGCGGAACGACATGTCCACTTTCTTGTTGTAGAGGCGCTGCTCCGACTCGCCGATTACCGTGCCGAACCACCCGAACAGCATCGTGAGCAGCACCGCGAACCCGGCAAGGACGATCCATGGACCCGCGGCGACTGCGTTGAACCAAAGCGCGGCGCCCATCCCGAGCAGGAACAGCGCACATGAGCCTACGAGCGGCCAGTAGGAGGGCTGCGGAACGAAGTAATAAGGCTTGGCGCCGGACGGGGTCATCGGAAAACCTCGGGGAACACCTCTAGTGGAAAGGCGGGCGCGGATGAAGCGCGCCCGCTATCTGTATCATGATTTATCGGCGCCTTCGACTTCGAAAAACGTGTACGACAGCGTGATCGTCGAAATGTCCGCGGGCAGCGCCCTGTCGATGACGAAAACCACGGGCATCTGCCGTCGTTCGCCCGGCTGCAGCGTCTGTTTCGCGAAACAGAAGCATTCGAGCTTCTTGAAATACTCGCCCGCTTCGCGCGGGGCATAACTCGGCACCGCTTGTCCGGTGAGCGGGCGATCCGTCGTGTTGACGACCTCGAACATCACCTGCCGGACTTCGCCGGGATGGACATCGATCAGCGGTTCGAGCGGGCGAAACTGCCACGCGAGCTTGCGCACGTTCGAGTCGAGCTCGAGCCGGACGTCGCGTGATGCATCGACCTGCGTGTTCTCCACTGGGTCGGGCTGTGCGATCTCGCGCAGGCCGGTGACCTCGCAGATCTTCTCGTAGAACGGGACCAGCAGGTAGCCGAAGCCAAACATCGCGACGGCGATGACGACGAGCTTCGTCAGCAACTTGCGGTTGTCGCGAAGCTGCGTCGCATTCATCGCCGCACCTCGCCGGCTGCACCCGATGCATCGCACCGTCGGGTGTCTGCGCCAGCGGTTTCGCGCGCAGACGCGTCCGTCGGGCCCATGGCTTCCTCGGCGCGCTCGTCGTTGTCCCGCAGGTTGCGGCCGATCGCGACGATGAGGAACAGCAAAACGGCGGCCCCCATCACACCGATGCCGATCGCTCCGCCGCCGATCCATCGCGTCGCGATGATTCCGGCAAAGAAAACGACCGCGATCGACGACAGGATCCAGGCCGTCCTGCGGTTCGACGCGCGCAGGCGTCGCGCGACGTCGACCGCGGATACCGCGCTGGAGTGAGTAATGTCCGATTCCATCAGTGCGAGCCAGGCACCCGGTGCCTTATCCGCGGCGGCGTCTCGAACGTGTGGTATGGAGCCGGCGACGGGACCGTCCACTCGAGCGTGTCGGCACCCTCCCAAGGCTTTGCAGGCGCCTTGGGTCCGATACCGGCCGCGCAGCGAATCATCGAAAACAGGAAGAGGAGCTGCGTCGCGCCGAACCAGAACGCGCCGATCGACGAGACCATGTTCCAGTCGGCGAACTGCTGCGCGTAGTCGGGGATGCGGCGCGGCATTCCGGCGAGGCCGAGGAAGTGCATCGGGAAGAAGGCGACATTGAACGAGATGAGCGACGACCAGAAGTGGACCTTGCCGAGCGTTTCGTTGTACATCGTCCCCGACCACTTCGGGATCCAATAGTACGCGCCGCCGAAGAACGCGAACAGGCTGCCGGCGACCATCACGTAGTGGAAATGCGCGACGACGTAGTACGTGTCCTGCATCTGAACGTCGACGGGCATGATCGCCAGCACGAGACCGGTGAAGCCGCCCATCGTGAACAGGAACAGGAAGCCGATCGCGAACAGCATCGGCGTCTCGAACGTCATCGCGCCGCGCCACATCGTCGCGAGCCAGTTGAACACCTTCACGCCGGTCGGCACTGCGATCAGCATCGTCGCGTACATGTAGAAGAGCAGCCCGGCCGTGGGGAGCCCGGTCGTGAACATGTGATGCGCCCAGACGATGAACGAAAGGATCGCGATGCCTGCCGTCGCGTACACCATCGATGCGTAGCCGAAGAGCGGCTTCCGAGAGAACGTCGGAATGATCGTCGAGATGATCCCGAACGCCGGCAGGATGATGATGTAGACCTCGGGATGGCCGAAGAACCAGAAGATGTGCTGGAAGAGCACGGGATCGCCGCCGCCCGCCGCGTTGAAGAACGACGTGCCGAAGTGGCGGTCGGTCAAGAGCATCGTGACCGCGCCCGCAAGCACGGGCATCACGGCGATCAGCAGGTACGCGGTGATGAGCCAGGTCCAGCAGAAGAGCGGCATCCGCATCAGCGTCATCCCGGGCGCGCGCAGATTGAGGATCGTCGTGATGATGTTGATCGAGCCCATGATCGACGACGCCCCCATGATATGGACGGCGAAGATCGTCAGATCCATGCCCATCCCCATCTGAACGGTGAGCGGCGGGTACAGCGTCCAACCGGCCGACGCGGCGCCACCCGGGACGAACAGCGATGTGATCAGCAGGGTCGCCGCGGGCGGCAGCAGCCAGAAGCTCCAGTTGTTCATCCGCGCGAACGCCATGTCGGGCGCGCCGATCATCAGCGGAATCATCCAGTTCGCGAAGCCGACGGCGGCCGGCATGATCGCGCCGAAGACCATGATGAGACCATGCAGCGTCGTCATCGAGTTGAAGAACTCGGGATTGACGATCTGCAGCCCAGGCTGGAAGAGCTCGGCGCGAATGACCATCGCCATCGTCCCGCCGACCAGGAACATCGTGAACGAGAACCACAGGTACAACGTGCCGATGTCCTTGTGATTGGTCGTCGTGAGCCAGCGCGTTATTCCGGTGGGATGATGCGCGTGCTCATCGTGCCCGAGCTCCGGCGCATGGGGTTGGGCGATGCTGCTCATCTCGATGTCTCCAGGGCGATGCGGTCGGGCGCTACTTGCGCGCGGCCTTGATGTCGGAAGGCTGCACTGCTTCGCCGGTCTTGTTGCTCCAGCTGTTGCGGGTGTACGTGATCACCGACGCGATGTCGACGTCGGAGAGCTGCGTCCACGGTGGCATCGCCGTGCCCGGCTTGCCGTTCAGCACGATCGCGATCTGCGCCTCTTTCGGGCCGTTGACGATCTTCGAACCGTCGAGCGCGGGAAACGCGCCCGGCACGCCTTTACCGTTTGCCTGGTGGCACGCCGCGCAGTTGGACGCGAAGATGATCGCGCCGCGGGCGATGAGATCGGCCCGCTCCCACACTTTGTTTGGATCGGCATTGGCGGCAGCGAGCCGCGTCTTCTGCTCGCCCGCCCACTTCGCGTAGTCGTCCTTGGACTTCACTTCGACGACGATCGGCATGAAACCGTGCTCCTTGCCGCAGAGCTCGGCGCACTGGCCGCGATAGGTGCCTACCTCCTCGGCCCTGAACCACGAGTCGCGGACGAATCCGGGGATCGCGTCCTGCTTGACGCCGAACGCCGGTACCCACCACGAGTGGATGACGTCGCCCGCGGTGATCAGCAGCCGAACTTTCGTATCGACGGGAACGACGAGCGGGTTGTCGACCTCGAGCAGATAGTGCTCGCCCTTCGGCTCGCGGCCTTCGATTTGCGCTCGCGGCGTCGAGAGGTTCGAGTAGTAGCCGAACCCCTCCTGCAGATAATCGTAGTTCCATTTCCACTGAAAGCCCGTCACCTTGATCGTCATGTCGGGCGTCGACGTATCCTTGAGGAGGAGGATCGTTCTCGTCGCGGGAAACGCCATGAACAGAAGGATCAGGAACGGGATGACGGTCCAGATGATCTCGACAGTCGCGCTCTCGTGGAAATGCGCCGCGCGGTGACCGATCGACTTCCGGTGGCGGAAGATCGAATAGAACATCACGCTGAAAACGATGACGAAGATGACGACACAGATCCAGAAGATGAACGAATGAAGGTCGTACATCTGGCGCGCGACCGGCGTCACCGGCCGCTGCAGGTTGTATTCCCGCGCCGCCTCGGCGATGCCGGGGACCGCGAGGGCCGCGGTCAAGATCTTGGGCAGAAGGCTCCGCCTGGATTCGTTGCGCACGATGCGTCCCTCGACTAACGTCTTCTGGTTCGTCTCGAAATCCTGCCCGCGCAGGCACTCCCTGTGCCGCAACCACGCGGCGCCGAGCTGCTTCGCCCGAGTGCAAATGAGATCGAGGTGAGCTGCTCGTGCCCCGCAACGATCGTTGCGCGGTCGGACGGAGAATGGCGGCGCCGCCCGGGCGGGGGTGCCTGCCGAAAAGTCGGCCCGCGACACGCGCGAGAACGCCTGGTTGGCGCAAAACGCGCGAGATGTTAGCACGGATCGCCTCCGCGCCGGAAGCTTGAGCCTACGCTGACGAAGCGACGGCGAGGCCGAGTTGCCGCAGCAGCGCGTCATGCACGGCGAACCGCGGAGCATCGCGCGCATTCCATGCGATGTCGGCGATAAGCGGCGCCGGCAGGCGCTCTGCGAGGGTTGCGACGTTCGCGTCACTCTCGCGCATCGCCGGATCGATGCGGCTGGCGACCCAGCCGGTGAGGGCGAGCCCGCGCGCGCTGATTGCGAGCGCGGAAAGAAGTGCGTGGTTGATACATCCGAGCCTGACGCCGACGACGAGAAGCACGCGGATCCCGAGGCGCCGGGGGATGTCGAGCATGTCGGTGCGTGGCGTCAGCGGGACGAGCGCACCGCCCGCACCCTCGACGATCACACAGTCGGCCCGTTCCGTAAGCCGCGCGTAAGCCGCTGCAATCACATCGACGTCGATAGTCGTTCCGACAGCGCGTGCGGCGATCTCCGGCGCGATCGGCGGCGCGAATGAATACGGATTGATGTCCGACAGCGGCGCATCGACGCTGCCCGCATCGATCAGAGCTTGTACATCGGCATTCAGCGTTTCGCCTTCATCGATGCCCGCAGCGACGGGCTTCATCCCGACTGCGCGGCACGTCCCCCGCAGCGCGCGGAGTAGCGACGTGGAAACGACCGTCTTGCCGACGCCGGTATCGGTGCCAGTGACGAAGAGGCCGCGACTCATCTCACGGTTGCGCGACCCGGATAGGACATGCACTGGGCGAGCCGCTGATAGAGCAGCGGTTCGCTCGCAGTGCTCGCGGCGCGCAGAACCGCCGGTCCTGCTTCGGTGTCTGTGCGCTCCGCGGAATTACTTCTTCGCCGGCTCTGGATGCTGCGGCTGCGCCGCGGGCGTAGCGGACACAGCCGGCGCCTTGCCGAAGAACGTCGTGCGGGTGAGGAACGTGTAGTCGGCTTCGCCGGCTCCGATTGTCAGAAGGACAAGCAGCAGCAACGGCGGAAGCAGTATCGCATAGACCATCGCGAGCCGCTCCCAGAGCATGTGCATGAAGACGGCGACGATGAGCCCGGCTTTGAGCAGCATGAAGATGAGGATCAGCGTCCACCGCAGCAACCCCTGGACGTGGAAATAGTCGACGAGATAGGAGAGCGTGCTCAGAACGAACAGCAATCCCCAGATCTTGAAGTAGATGCCGAGCGGATGCTGCTGACCCTCGACGTGAACCTCTCCCGCGGCGGGGGCATGGTGTCCCGCGGCCGCGGCGTTATGCTGTCCTTCTGCGTGCGCCATGGTTGTCGTCACCAAAGATAGAAGACGGCGAAGATGAATACCCACACCAGATCGACGAAGTGCCAGTACAACCCCATCGTCTCGACGATCTCGTAGGTGCCTTTCCTACCGGTCATGAAGCCCGGACGCATCTTGTCGAGATCGCCGCGCAACACCTTGGTCGCGACGATGATCAGGAAGATGACGCCGATCGACACGTGCGTACCGTGGAAGCCCGTGATCATGAAGAACGATGCGCCGAACTGCGCCGCGCCCAGCGGGTTGCCCCACGGACGGATCCCCTCGTGGAGGATCAGCTTCGACCACTCGAACGCCTGCATCCCGACGAACGTCGCGCCGAGCGCAGCGGTCGCGAGCAGGAACCAGAACGTCTTGACCTTGTCCTTCCGATAGCCGTAGTTGACGGCGAGCACCATGGTTCCGCTGCTGCTGATCAGCACGAACGTCATGATGGCGATCAACAATAGCGGCACGTCGACGCCGGCGACAGTGAGTCCGAAGACCTCGCTCGGGTTGGGCCACGGCACGGTCGTCGAGATCCGCACCGTCATGTACGAGATCAGGAACGAGCTGAAGATGAACGTGTCGGAGAGCAGGAAGATCCACATCATCGCCTTGCCCCACGGCACCTTCTTGAACGCGCGCTGGTCCGACGACCAGTCGGCGACGACACCTTCGAGGCCGGGGGCCAACGGAAGCGCTTCTGCGGTACCGGTCGATGCTGTTTGCGTCATGTCGCTCGATCCTCTTTAACGATGACTGTACAGCAGCACTGCGAACAAGCACGCCCAGACGACGAGAAGGAAGTGCCAGTAGACGGTGCATAGCTCGACGCTGAGGCGAACCTTGTTGAAGTCGGCGCCGCGCGCCGCGCGGACCGTCGCCCTCGCCCAGACGACGAGTCCGCCGAGCAGGTGAATTCCGTGCACAGCAGTAAGCAGGATGAAGAAAGCGTACGCGGGATTGAGCGCGGAGTAATGCCCTGAGGCGTTGAGCTGCTGCCACGCCCAGACCTGCCCTGCGAGAAAGGCGAAGCTGAACACGCCTGCCGAGACGAGGCCCATTCGAACGACGTCCGCCTGCCCGCGCCTCGCGGCGACGAGCGTCCACTGCATCGCCACGCTCGCGAGGACGAGCACAGCAGTGTTGAGCCACAGCACGTTCGGCAGCGGCAGATCGGTCCAGTCCGCTTCGACCATCCGCATGTGGTACGCGGCGACCAGCAGCGCGAAGAGCGATGTCGCGACCGCGAGAAACACCCATAGTCCGACCTGCACCGGTAGCAGCGAGAGTGCCGCGTCGCGGCCCGTCGCATCGACGGACCGCTGCTCGACCCACGGCGAAGCGTTGAGCGTCTTGCGCACGAGCCACCCGACCACGACGGCCATGATCGCGCTCAGCAGCACCAGTGCGGTCGTCACGAGTGTCGCACCCTTTGAAGAGGATCCTCGCCCGTGCTACGCGGGGCGCAATCCCGCCGCACCTGCGCTCGCCCCGGGTCCGGCTTGCTTGCCCGGAGGCTGGTTCTGCGGAATGAAGTCTTCCTTCGCGCCCGGCACGCTGTAATCGTATGCCCAGCGGTAGACGATCGGCAGCGTGGGACCGAAGTTGCCGTGCTTCGGAGGCGTGTCGGGCGTCTGCCATTCGAGGGTGGTTGCGCGCCATGGATTCGGGCCGGATGGCTCGCCGTGGAAATAACTCCAGATCAGGTTCCAGAGGAACACGACCTGCGCGGTGCCGACGACGAGCGCCGCGATCGAAATCGCCTCGTTCAATGCGTGCGCCGACTGCGGGATGAACAGCGTATCCCCCAAGGCGTAATAGCGGCGCGGCACGCCCATGAAGCCGAGATAGTGCATCGGGTAGTAGATCGCGTACGTACCGATGAACGTAATCCAGAAATGAAGCTTGCCCATCCGGTCGTTGAGCATCCGCCCGGTGATCTTAGGATACCAGTGGTAGATCGCGCCGAAGACGACGAGGATCGGCGATACCGCCATCACCATGTGGAAGTGCGCCACGACGAACATCGTTCCCGAAAGCGGGATGTCGACGGGAACGTTGCCGAGGAAGAGCCCCGTCAATCCGCCGTTGATGAACGTGAAGACAAAGCCGATCGCGAAAAGCATCGGAACCGTAAAGTGGATCTTGCCCCGCCACAGCGTCAGCACCCAGTTGTACACCTTGAGTGCGGTCGGAATGGCGATGATCAGCGTGGTCGTCGCGAAGAAGAAACCGAAATACGGATTCATCCCGCTCACATACATGTGGTGCGCCCAGACGATAAAGCTCAAGCCCCCGATCGCGAGGATCGCCCAGACCATCATCCGGTAGCCGAAGATGTTCTTTCTGGCGTTGACGCTGATGAGGTCGGAGACGATGCCGAAAGCCGGCAGCGCGACGATGTAGACCTCAGGATGGCCGAAGAACCAGAAGAGGTGCTGGAACAGGATCGGGCTGCCGCCGTTGTAGCCGAGATGCTCGCCCCTCGCGACGACCGCCGGCATGAAGAAGCTCGTGCCAAGCGCCTGGTCGAGCGTCATCATGATCGCGCTGACGAACAGCGCCGGGAAGGCGAGCAGCGCGAGGATCGTCGCCATGAAGATGCCCCACACCGTCAGCGGCAGACGCATCAGCGTCATCCCGCGCGTGCGCGCTTGCAGAACCGTCACGACGTAATTGAGCCCGCCCATCGTGAACCCGATGATGAAAAACGCGAGCGAGATCAGCATCAGGACAATGCCCCAGTTCGCGCCGGGGGTTCCGTCGAGGACCGCCTGCGGCGGGTACAGCGTCCACCCGGCGCCCGTGGGCCCGCCTGGCGCGAAGAAGCTCGCGAGCAGCAACAGGACCGCGAACAGGTAGACCCAGTAGCTGATCATGTTGACATACGGAAACACCATGTCGCGCGCGCCGACCATCAGCGGAATCAGGTAGTTGCCGAATCCGCCGAGGAAAAGCGCGGTCAGCAGATAGATCACCATGATCATGCCGTGCATCGTCACGTATTGGAGATACGTGCTCGGAGTGATGAACGAGAACGTGTGCGGCCAGCCGAGCTGCAAGCGCATGATCCCCGACAGCACGAGCGCCACGAGTCCGACGAACATCGCGGTGAGCGCATATTGGACGGCGATCACCTTGGCGTCCTGGCTCCAGATGTACTTGCCGATGAAGGTCTTCGGATGGTAGAGCTCGGGCTCCTCGACCTCCATCGGGGGGACGAATTCGCTCTCGTCGTGCGTTACATAGGTCATCGATGTTTCCTCTTCACCTCGGCTGCTGGCCGCTCGACGCGGCGGGCGCTCATTTCAGCGAATTGATGTAGGCAATGACATCAGCGGTCATTCGGTCGTTGTCGAGCATCGCCGCGATG